>Ga0181612_114477_pt1 | contig 16596 bp, 9 predicted proteins | sample HoacroProtozoa21_FD_119630 | JGI IMG/M metagenome (GOLD analysis project Ga0181612, IMG submission 119630) | Hoatzin crop microbial communities from Cojedes, Venezuel. Combined Assembly of Gp0051906, Gp0051904, Gp0051908
AACTTTCCAGCCTATCCAGGTCACGCTGAATGGCAGCAACTGGGTGGACTGGAAAGCTTTGCTGTGGAGTTTGGAGATATGAGGCCAGAGTTTTCATTAGTCCCTCCTGCGGGTGCTTTAACAGAGCAGAAGATTGTTTCCAGTGCCTCTGCCCACCAACTTTTCCCAGTTCAGCCCATTGCTGGTGGGAGATTTGTGCAAGAAGCCAATCTGCTATTCTCATGCAACTCGAAGCCAGCTTCTTCGGCGGACAAAATACAGTCAGAGCAAATTTCGTATATGCTTTCCCAAGGTCCCTTCTCTCAAACAAATAAACAAAAAGAGAGCTTGTTTTTATAGAGCTTGGGTTAAAAAAGCCAGTGTTGGAAATGCACTGAGTGGAGCAATCCTCCAGCACCACCCAAAACTAGCCAGCAAACGAAAGCTCGCCAAGGCTGTTAATTTGACGGCTGGGGGGGAAACGAAACCTATTGCTACCATCTGCACAAAGGAAACGGGCAAAGAAAAACCCTGCTGCGTGAGCAAAAAGAAAGGTTCAGCATAGCACAGACAACACAAACCATATGAGACACTTGTTAAACCCCCCCTCCTGCTTTTTTCTCCCCCACTAAATGCTGCAGAACAATGATCAATCTATTCAATAGAAGCTCAAAACAAGACCCTCAGGACTGTCAGTGGTGCAGGTCTCTGTTTTCTTATGGATTCTGGCACATTAAGGCCCTGCTCCCCGGTAAATCTTTAAGACAACATGAATAGTTTGCATACTCTGAGCCCCACAGATGGTTTGGATCTGAAAGACCTTGTGCAGACTGCAGTGGTCACGAAACCCATCCTCACAGCTAGAATTTGGGATGCATCACATTTTTACTGCTGTTTGTCCTGCTCAGTTTGTGAACCAGAATAAACAAATGAGCTTTCAAAAAAGAAAGGCAGTATGAAAAGAGCTTGATCTACTGTGAGCTCTTTATCCAGCTGATTTTACCCCAAAGGCAACAGTGGCTACAGTGTGTGCTGTTTCACAGGTGAAGAAAACATCTCGGTCAGTAATCCTCCTGCCATGGTGGGGGTTAATCTGCAATCAGCTCTATCTGAGGGGCTGGCCCCTGCAGCTGCACCAACATCTCGGGCTGGAAAGCTGGCAAGAATACCTTGGTAGTGCACCAGGAGGCTCTGGGAATTTCATTACATTTTCCACTCACCCAGCGTGTCTCCGGAAGGCCATCTACGGAAGAGAACAGAACTAGCATGTTGCCGCCCAACCCTCTGGAGTTTCTCCTTTCACACCCACTGCCAAGGCACAAACACCCTCACCCTAGGCCAGATTCTGATCTTCTTTATACCAGCAAAACCCAAAATCCAGTAAGATCAGCTGCAGACTCTTGATGCCACAGCTACTGACCGGCAATTCTGAGGGGGCAAGCCCTGCCTCCCACCTCCAGCAGTGCTGAGCCCCGATTCTCCCTCGCCTGAAACTGAAGTTACAAGAAAAATACCCCATCCCAGTGCTGTCCATGGAGCAGGGTGGCTGCATCCCCCCCTCCCGGACTGGGCAGCGACTCTGGTACATGCCTAGGCTTGTTGCAGCCTGTCTCTCAGCTGACACTTGCAACGGTGCTGTGGAATTCCAGCACTTTTCACTTGAGCTTTGAAAGAAGCTGCAATTTGGAGAGCTGGCAGGGGCGAGGGGTAAAGAATTTATGAGCTCTACAGTTCATTTTAGAGAGGGCACACACGAAATGCAGCTCAGCTGGATTCACTCATCTCCTCACCTGGGCAGATGTGAGGATATCCGGCGACCTTGCTGAAAACAGGCTCACCTGGAGAGGTCCAGAGTTTTGTACCAAAACCAGAGCTCTTCCAAAGCACAGCTTTCTCTTGGTGGTTGCAGAACTCTCCTTGCAAGCAAAAATCCTTCTGCAAATAACAGACCACCAGCGGGGTCTCACGTAGAGAGACATCTTTGTGCTGAAGGGATACGTAGCATTTCTGTAGGTGCCCAAAACGGGATGAAAAGGTGTAGGACCCAGGAGTCCTGACTCCACCGCCTGATGAAGACCATTCCCTCATTACAGGAGGATATATGTCACCTTTTCAGTATGTTCACAAGACCTGTGGGAGCTGGGGGGGCGGCCAGGCTAACATCCTGCCCCAGGCATCAAAACATCACTTGGCACACCAAGGAGGGGATCGGGGTTTGGGGCAGTACTGCACCCTACTTTAGACCTGTTGTCCAGCAGAGAAGTGGCACCGAACCCCGGGGGCTGCCGTTGCATGAGCAGTCACAGCCGTGTGCCCTGAGCTGACGGACAGCTGTGGTGCGAGCAAACCTCTCTCGGCAGGACTGTCTAACTCCAACTTAAAATTGAGCTTCTGTTTCAAGTCAGATTTTCCCCTGATGTGCCTCATCCTGCCCAGAGACAAAAATAGAGAAAGTGAGAAAACAGACCTTTATTACCAACTGCAGTCCCCACTGCCCAGCAACCAGCTCCACGCTCCATGTTAGCCTCGCATAAAGAGAAAATAATAAAACCCAACAACCCGCGCTACCCACAAAATAAAACATAGACAGCGTAAGCCTTTATGCAGCTCAGGCAGCAATCACCGCGTGTCTGCAAGCCGAGCAGAGGAGAGCGGCGGTCCTTGTCCGAGACGCTGCCCGACCTCCGCTCCTGCTCTGGATGTGCTTCAGCAGCGCTGGTGCAGGAGGTGAGCAGGCTGCAGCCCGAGTCACGTCAGCAGGTAAGCCGGGGTGGCAGGGTCAGGTCTCCTGGCTGTCCTGCTGAATAGGATGATCCCTTTCCAGGATTCCTCAGTTCTTGCCTATACATAGTGGACCATTTGTATTTTTTTTTTTTTTTCCTCTGCTGGAAAAGAAAACAAAAGGCAGTGGGTAGGGTGATGACTACAATGAAATAGTTACATCAGGGTTAAATTGCCAGCCCGTGTGCTGTTGCGGTGGGGAACATGAGCAGGGCTGCAGCCTGCTGTTGGCATTGCCTACCATAATTACCCCTAACCAAATCATGGTTACACCCTGTTCCGTACAACACTTTGGATTTCCATCAGATTCAAACCCATCTCAGACAGATACAGGGCCTGTCTCTGTCCCTCCTGATGTCTACAGCGAGACTTCAAGGGTCCAAAGTCCACACAGGACTGCTTATGCAAACCTGGTATTTAACAAATGATTTGGATGAGCCAAGGTAAATAGGCAATGTAGATACCACGGAAAGCAAAGCAGCAGTTTTGACTGAAAGAGCACATTATGCCTTCACATTATTTTACGAGGAACACATTAGCCCTGAGGGAAAAGTTTGAGGAGACAAATTTCGAGTCGTTATAAAAAGGCCTGGTCTCTATTAGGAGATACACAAATGCTTCCCCGGTCCGCCAGAGACACCCACCTTCTCCCCCACCCACGGACTTCAGTGAAGAAGGGCAAAAACATCTCTTAACTGTCTCCACCCCTTCTTATCTCCTATTTTTCTCTCCCAGGGCATCACTGCAGTCTCTGACCCTTCAGCTCCCTGAATGCAGGTGGGAAGCAAGGGAATAAACGTGAGAGCAGCACTGTCCCCATCTCAGCAAGTCCCTTGGGACAGACCAGCACCCCACTGCTGGGTGGTCGCTGTGACGCTGGGGTGCAAGAGCCTGGGCTCCGAGGAGCACGTTCAACCTCTGGCATATAACCCTGCAACACGATCCCCATCATTTCCACGTGGGACATCCCCTTCCGCCTCCTACGCTGCCTAGCATGGGCACCGGCTTAACCCACCTGCTGCGGGCTGTTAGCTGGGCAAGTGCACTCCGCTAACGTGGAATTTATACGCAGCTTCTGGGATGCTAAGAGGCCGTCACAACTCCACCTGGCTGGGGTAGGCAGGTTTTGTGGGAAGAAAGCCTTCTGAAGCTGCTGCAACGACAGGCTACAGCCCAGCCAAGCATTAACCCCCGGGACCACTCCCAAAACCGGCAGCTGGGAATTCGAAAGCCAGCGAGGATCTTCCCGCAAACAGGGCAGCCCTTTGGCAGACGGGGGCAGGAGGGCCAGGGCAGCACACAAACACCAGCTCTCCTCACGCCATAAAGAGCTTCTGTTTCCCGACACGCTGCAACAGAGGGAAGGCGGAGGCAGAGAGAAAAGCAGCAGTCTCGGGCCACGTGGCAGGTCAAACCACCGCCCAGTTTGCTGGCATCCTCTAAAGTTTAAATATTCTTTGAGCCAGCAGTGAATCATCCCTGGCAGGTAAGAATGATGTTAATTTATGACATGCCAAGTGCAAGCAGATCTTTTGGTGTCAGTCCAACGGTTGGAGTCTTATTAGCACGCGGCGACGGCTCAGGTTGCAGCTGGGCACATTAAACTCCGGCGAGTGGCATTTTGAACAATGACAAACTTCAGAACAATCACTCCGCACGTGGAGCCGGGCCAGGCACCATTGAAGGGTGGCAGAATAAAGGTCAGGAAGGCAACCTGTTTGTCTGGGAGAGGAACAGGTGGCCCGCTCGGGTTGCTGCAGGCTCCTTAAACTGTCTGAAGGACACAGTCATGGATCATTTTAACCCACTAAGCTGCTTAAGCCTTCCCTTACACTGGTTTGAACTTCAAGAAAGTATTAAATCTTAAAGAGCTTAGTAATACATCTTCAGGAAAGCTCTCCCCTGTGCTTATGCACTCACGGTGCAGACGCTGCGCTATGGAAGCACGCATCCTTCCTTCCACAGCCAGACCCCTCCGGCAGCTGAACCAGATCCACGCAGCAAGCTTTGAACTAAAGCATTGCACCAGAGCAGCCAGTCACGCTGGGAAACGGAGAACAAGGGGGAACACGTCACCCCCACCACCATGCTGCTCCACAGGCCTGAGGACACTGTGCTTTGAGGAAGATCACAGAATCCCAGCATGGCAGGGGTTGGAAGGGACCTCTGTGGATCACCCAGTCCAACCCACCTGCCAGAGCAGCATCACCCAAAGCAGGCTACACAGGACCTTGTCCAGGCAGGGTTTGAATATCTCCAGAGAAGGAGACTCCACAGCCTCCCTGGGCAGCCTGTTCCAGTGCTCCGTCACCCTCAGAGGGAAGAAATTCTTCCTCATGTTCAGACGAAACTTCCTGTGCCTCAGTTTGTTCCCATTGCCACTTGTCCTGTCACTGGGCACAAATACCATAGATAGCAAAGGAACAAGCAGAAAGATTGAAGTTTGGGACTCTACTTCTAATCAGATATTAACAAAGCAATTTCTGTACTTACTGTACTTACTCATTCTCTATTTTAATTACATGCAATATAAGCCTGAAGTGTGGCAAAAATTTAGACGTAATGTGAGCACTCAGCACCTTCCCAGAACAGGCTGCCATTCACTGTGGTTCTCAGATTTCCTCTTTAGCCTCACTGTGGCTCCACTGCCCATATTGCCCATTTCTACACTAGCACAGGTCCATTTCGCTGAAGACCTTACTTGAAGGCGACATAGGTATCTCTCTTCTAGCCCATGCTCCAGAGAGAATCTGCCTGGGTTTCAGACTGACTTTTTTTGGCACTACACAAATTCCACTCCAGATTTGGACACCCTTTAACATCCTACCTCTTCTTTTCACTGAGGATATCCATTTTGTCTTGACATCATAAATTTTCAGCAGTTTATTCAATTCTCCCCAGACAGCAAGAAAAAGATACAAAATTGAAAATTTGTTCCAATTCTCAAGTGTATGTAGTCTTTTCAGGGCTTCCAAATAATTTACTTGGGTTCTTATTTTATCTCCAGACATAAAAATAGCTTGGACACATTTACAAGATTAATTTACTGCATTGTAACATCATTGGTAAAAATGTCTGTCGACACCATAATTGTCTGCAGCCTGAACAACTTTGCCAGTTGGGTTACAGTGGCGTAATTAAAGCAATATGCAATGGAACTTATTTAAGAAATGCAAGATACTGAGTTAATACAGATTATCAGAGACTAAGTCTATCTAAATATCTCAACAGCAGTTCTCTCTGTTCTTTACCTGATAATACACTACTGTGGGATTGCACTAGACCAACTTAGCATATTTCTTCGACCACTTTTCATCGAGTTGTTGACATGCCATTGATGAGTAGAGATATTCAGGCAGTTTTGTCAGTTATTAGCTAATTTGCCAAAAGGTCTAATTTTGTGAGTCATCAGCCCCATTGATTGCAATGATCTGAACAGTATTTCTCTTAAATCCCTGGTTTTTAAACCAATGTTAACTTCAGTTTTCCAGCACAGGTGAATGCAACAAATACAATATTTGCAAAAAAATATGTTTGGCTGTAGCCTGCAGACCAAGTCACACATGAAACAGACAATAGTAGCAGAAGGAACAGAAGAATCACGACCCAACACCAGGCTGACAGAGAGAATTGAGACCTCCAATTTCCCAGTAGAGAACACATTTGATAATACATAAAAAGTAAAAATTCATGGTTGCACCCTCTGTGACTTGTGTATACAAGTCAGCCAGCACATACACATGCTGTAAAATGCTGATTGCAGATTTCTAATCCTTCACCAAGTCTGATGTCCTTGAAAATCAGCTGTGGCAGATTAGTAAGTAACTATGGAAAAGAAAGTCTTTTTTTTAATTCTTCCTAATACAAGCATCATACTGCTGTTATGGGTTTGCATGGTGAGGTTTTGGTAACGGGGTGGCTACAGGGGTGACTTCTGGGAGAAGCTGCGAGAAGCTTCCCCCATGTGTGGTAAAGCCAGAGCCAGCCAGCTCTAAGATGGACCTGCCATTGGCCAAGGCCAGGCCAGTCAGCAATGGTGGTAGCTTCTCTGGGATAACTTAGTTAAGAAGGTGGGAGAGGAAAAACTGTGGTGAAACGGCAGTTAGAGAGAGGAGTGAGATGAAGTGAGAGAAACAACTACGCAGACACCAAGGTCAGTGAAGAAAGAGGGGGAGGAAGTGCTTGAGATGCCGGAGCAGAGAGCTCGTGATGAAGACCATGGTGAGGCAGGCTGTGCCCCTGCAGTAGGTGGAGGTCCACGGTGGAGCAGATCTCCACCTGTAGCCTGTGAAAGGGACCCTACACCGGAGCAGGTGAATGCCTGAAGGAGGCTGTGACCCTGTGGGAAGCTCACACTGCAGGAAGCTCCTGGCAGGACCTGTGGCCCCGTGGATATAGAAGGTCATGCAGGAGCAGGTTTGCTGGCAGGACTTGTGAACCCGTGGCGGACACACCCTGGAGAAACCTATTCCTGAAAGACTGTGCCCCATGAGAGGCACCCACACTGGAGCAGCTTGGGAAGAACTGCACCCCATGGGAAAGACTCACACTGGAGCAGCTTATAGAGAACTGTCTGCCATTGGTGGGACCCCATGCTGGAGCAAGGGAAGAGTGTGAGATGTAAGGAGCAGCACAGACATGTGATGAACTGACCACAACCTGCATTCCCCGTCCCCCTGCACTGTTCAGGAGGAGGAGGCAGAAAATCATGAGTAAAGTTAAGCCTGGGAAGACAGGGGTGGGAAGGTGTTTTCAAGCTTAGGTTTTATTTCTCATTATCCTACTCTGATTTGATTGGTGATAAATGAAATTAATATCCTCAAGCTGAGTTTGTTTTGTCCATGATGGTAAATGGTGAGTGATCTCTCCCTGTCCTCATCTTGATCCATGAGCCTTTCATTGTATTTTTTCTCCCCTCTCCAGCTAAGGAGGGAGAGTGATATTGTGGCTTTGGTGGGCATCTGGAGTCTGACAAGATAAACCACGTCACTAAGTCTGTTTCAAATTCTTGAAAAAATGTTTCTCTCCATGTTTGAAACATACAGCAAAAAAGACTAGGAGAAATCAGAAGTCTCTTTTCAAGGGAAGTTTTATTAACTAGTTAAAAGAGAAGAAAAATCTGGCACATCCAGGCCATCAAGGCTGAGGTGCTCCAGTGTTAACGAAACAGAGACAAGCATTTCAACCTGTGGAAAAACAAATCAGTGGACACTGAGCAGCAGCTGAGAATACATTCAGAGGTTCTGTACTGCCTACATCACCACAGCAAGGGGAGGAAGGTAGAGTAGATAGCATCAGCATGTTGCTGATGCCTGTGTCATGCAGTTTAACACAGGTGACAAATTGTTCTAAGGGGAAGTTACTGGAGCTCTGAAACATGTAAGTGTCACACATAGGCTGACCTAGTGTTCATGAAGATCCCATAGTGATGAATGAGATATTGCAGTATTACAGAATAATAATATTTTTGATTGTAATATTCCTAAACCTTGTTCAATGGACTACAGATTGATATGTGCATCAGCAGCACTGGAACATATGGGCATGCCATTCCTTCTGAAGACCTCTATGATTTGCAGGTGTCACAAAGTGTTGTCTGCTTGTGGGGACCTGACTGCACAGTATTTTGTACATGGCACATTACAAAGGATTTGCACTTGCTGAAATATGGTATATTTGTGCTCAGTCTGAAACATCCAGGTCGCATCCACTTCTGCACTCAGAAATCCTTGAAATGCCATCTGTTTGTGTTCCAACAAAAATTTGTGCTGAACACAAAAATGATCTCTGTTATGTCTGGCAGTCAGGATGGCTCCACCAACAAGATGATCATGGGAGCACCAGAGAGCCTCAGTACAGTGATTCTGAGAGTGACAACACACTATAGGATCTTTGCAGCTTTTTCATGAAGTGGACTGTGAGTACTGAGAAGGAGTCTCAGGCTAGTGCCTGTGGCAACAACATTGTCCACGACATGAAAGGACAATTTTTCTGCAGTCAGTACTGGCCACACAACAGTGGGTGTATTTTGACTGCATAGATTTTTGTTGAGACATTTTCCTCTCTGATCCTGTTTCACTTGCTGAGGAGAAACTTAAAGTCTGTTTTTGCAACTTAGATACTAGTGCTGAGATACACTCTTCACAAAGATTATTGCCAGAGTTAATACAGAAAGTGTGCTTGTGTGTGAGAACGAATAACTTGCATTTCCTGCAAAGTCTAGGCTACACATACAGGGTCTTAATGCTGCATTTATTTTTTGTATAAAGTCAATCTACCAAGTCTAGACCTAGGCACTTGTTCCATACTTTTCTTCTTTCAGAAAAGCAGTAGACCCCTGACTTCAGGTGCATTTTTAATAGAAGAACTTTATGAAAAGAGGTTTCCTAACAGTATTACAAAGTCATTTGTCTAAATGTCATAGATGTTCCACACATTGTATAGTCAGCTTCTTCAGGGAGGAAAAAGAAGATTGCCTTTTTGGATTATCATCTTGCCCTTTCTCTAATATGATCGCATTAAGATGAATGAAGTGATCGCCTAAGAAAGCCCTTTGAAGCCTAGTGGAAACAAAGCATTTTCTAAGTATTTCTCTAATTCACAGTCTCCCTCCATACTATAATTTCAATTAGTCCAGTTACAACACTCAACAGTAATAGATTCAATTAGATAGTTGGATGACCATGTCTTGTAAGTAATTATGAATGTTTTCAGTTAAGCCAACCCGTGTGCCGATTTTTAAAGAGCGGATGAATATGTATCTGGCAGATTAATTTTCATGTCTAGCCTCTTGCTCTAAAATCTTCAATCAGCAGTGTTTATTTGGACTGTTCGTGTATTAACAATTGCCCCAACAGTCTCTCTATTATTGTTCAGATGATTTTCTTCCGATACCTTATTGAGTACTCTATTTTTGTAAATGCTCCATAATATACAGTGCCTGTGGAAGCAAATGTGCTAAGCTATCAGTGAGTAAACGACTTTGGAAATTAGTTGGAGGTTAATTCTTTGCCTCATTGGCCCCCCAAAGTAGCCAAACTGTAATTGATTTTGATGGCATTCACAAAGTGCCTTGGCCTGTTGAATAATGAAGGAGCACTTATGGAGACAGCCACTGAATATAGCAACAATTATGCAGGGTATCAATGAGACATCATTAAAAGTTTAATGCCTCCTCACTTAATCGACTTTGCCCTACCTTTAACAGCTTTGTTGCTTTAGGAAATCTGCAACATTTCAAGTGTCAGTGTGTTGTATATGTTTTACATCCATCTCATCAGAGAAATGTTCACTCAGGATAAGCATGTCTAGTCCTGACACATTTAAGAAGCTGTTAAAGCATAAAACAAAAATGATAGAGAATTATTGGTGCTGGGAAAAAATGTCAGGTCCTGCATGTCTGTGCTGCATGGAACATTTATTTCTCACGTGGTCACAGTGCCCTAATGACAGCATCATCTCGTTCTGCTGTTTGACTCCTCACGGGTGACATGAGAAAGGTCAGATTATTTTTTATTCATAACAGATTCAGCCCAGACAACAATCAAACAATTATTCCCTATATTTTTTAGCTATTTTGTATAAATCTGTTTTATGACTGACAGTGGTGATTGTATTTGTGTCTTAACAGTAATTTATTGAAGTCTTTACGCTTGTGTTAAATAATTACTCATGCAGAAGCCATGAGGATTTTAAGAAGCTAATGAACCTAGAAAATACTGTCATGATTTGTGCTAGCCACCTCAGTCAATGTCTGAGGAAAAAAATGTCTGGTTTACTGAGCTTGCATAAAGCAGTGTATTAAGCAGCGATGAAGTGACATGGGACACTAAGGTCACAGAGGCATTTAAAGTTATCACACAATGCAAAATGAGGAGGATTTTTAAAGGCAGATACAATACCATTCCCCTAAAGACAGTTTTGCTATGGATCATTAAAGTTTTGAAACAGTAGCTCAGTGTCTGAATGCTGAACTCTCAGTCTCACATTACTTCAGTGACCCTAGCAGTATCACCCTACTTGCAACAGAAACACAGTAGACGTCATGTTTGCTGATATTAGCACGGAATCTAAGATATCTGAGATTTAAGCAAGGTGTCGTCTTTTCTCAGACTACTTTTGAATATCTCTCTTCAGTGTATGCACTATACATCTCATTAAGAGCCAAGCCTTATCTGCACTTTCAGACACGCCCAAAAAGCATAGCTCTTGGTGTTTGTTGCTTCTAAATAACTCCTAGATGAGTTTCACGGTGCCTTAAGGAAAAGTACCTGTCATTTCACTTGGTCAGGCTTTATCTTTGGGTGCCTTGTAAAATCATGATCTCATTTCCAACACACTGTTTTTAAAAAAGACTTTCAAATCCCATACAAACGTGGACTACACTTGTCCTACTAGTAGAGAAAGAGAACCAAACTGGATCCTGAAAACAAGCAACATGGCAGGCTTAAATTGCTAATATCTAGCACCTTCCACAGCAAACTTGTCTTGGAGAGAGCTAGTTCAGTGTGGAGAATACCAAGGAACTGATGAACGTGTAAGCTTTATGAACCATTTGGTGTGAGTTTCTGAATTCCAATTCCAAACATTCTCCCCGACTTAGTTTCACAGACATACCTGTGAAGTCTATTTCTGAGCTTTAGTCATACAAGCAGTCAAAGGTATTTCTCATTTGAATAGGTTTGCAAAGTGAGTAACTCAATCTTTGGGAAGATTTTTGAGTTGATTGTCTCTCATACTACCTTGAAAACTAGCAGTGGGATCTTCCTTCTGTAGCTGCTGCACATAGGCCTTTTTCTTTCTTAATTGTTTAGTTTTCTTAACTTTGTGCTTGACGTACTTTAGCAAGGGATCATTTCAAATGTGAATTCTAGACTAAATGAAACATTTGGTAAAACTAAAGGAAGCTTTTTCTGCAGAATTTCCATGTCAATTATTACAAAAAATTGCATAGTAGATAGTGGGTGAAACAGGGAATATTGGGAGGTGGGAGGGGAAGACTTTGAAACTGATGGCTGCCAGGGAGAGATGTGTTCTATCCCTGCCTCTGACACTGAGTTTGTACATGTTTCTGGACTCAGCTCCAAATTTCTGCACATTTTTCTTTTTCTGACTCCTGTAGTTAGGGCACTTGGGTTCTGATTTGCAGACACGTTGAGCACACTTAAATCTAGCTGTCATAACATACACCAGGCACTAAGTGTTCTGAAAAGCAGGCCTCTGATACTCTAGAGCAAGAGTCCAAATCACCTTGCACTTATGACAGTTTGATTTTTCACTTTAGGCTTTTTTCCTGATAATTTTGTATGTGAACAGTCGTACATGTTAAAAAAAAAAAAGCCTGTGGGCTCAGTACATATTCATAGTTTGTCCTTTATATAGTATGCAGCACCACTACCAATGCTCAAAGTAGGAAAATAGTTTAGGAAGATCCTCTTCTTTCTCTTCTGTAGCCTTCTATTTCTGTCATTAAGCTGCTGAACGACTTGCATGTATGCAAGTAAACCAGCAAAAAACTTTGTTTTTATTTTGACTAAAATGTTATTGTTGAGTGCTTGTTAGAAGCCAGTTTTTGTGAACTCTCACTATATTATGAGAACTATCTGCAGTTAGAAAATATTTCCTCTCTCCAGTATTGTTTCTCCAATACTCTAATCGGAACGTGTTCTTCTGTTAAATGCATGACCACTTGAAAAAAAAGGGAAAAACTCATTGTGTCTCCCTTTTCACGTGAAGACCCTATCTCCTGCTCTATAGCAGCAAGTTTCCTTTTTTCTTATTCTTTCTTTATGCCGGCAGATGTAAATTCTTTGTTGCCTAATTCTCCACACTTACTGCAGAGGTAGCTCAGGTGCTTAAATCAAGTTTGCAATACACTTAGTTAAACACTTAATTTTAGCTCTGTGCTAAACTTTGTTCCTTGTTCTATTAATTTCATAAATGCTCCAACCTTTTGACACCCTAATGTCTTTAATAACCTTTGGCATCTAACCTTGTCAAAGACTTTATGAAAATCCAAATATATTGTGATTCTTCTTTGTCCACATTCCGTGATACTTTCGAAGAATGCCACTAGATCAGTAAGACAGGATTCCCTTCTATCTGTTAAATTGGTCATGCTGCCTCTTTCCCAGACACCATGTTTATCCATGCATTTCGCTACCATATTCTTTACCATAGACTATATCTTCTAACCAGATACAGAAGTCAGACTTACCAGGATGTAGTTTGTAAAATTCCTTCTAGAACATCTTCTGTGGCTGGTAGTTACACTGGCAGCTCACCAATACTCTGACACAGTTGCTGCTTGTGATGACAGTTTACATTCTTGGCCAGCTGCTCTGCAATTTCACATATGAGGGCCATCCTGGGGAATACTATCCAACCGTGATGATTTGCTAAGGTCTTACACAAATATCTGTTCCATCTTATACTTTCAGCATATTTATTTCAAACTAATCTGATTCCTCTGGCCTGTTACAAAAAAAAAAAATAGAGCGTAAGGTGTGGAATTCTCCCCAGACTGCTTCACCAGTAAAGAAAAAAAGCAAATAATTTACTGAGCTTCTTTGCTGTGATATTATAATCTCTGAGTGCTCCTTTCATAATTCTGTCATCAGGCAGCTCAACCGTTTCCTGTCCAGCTTCCTGCATTTATTGCTTTTAAGGAACCTTTACAGTTAGCTCAAGCATCCTTTGAAAAGTGTTCAAATTCTTTAGCACTCTTGATTTCCTGTTTTTATCTGACCTGTCAGAAGTTTGACCTACCAGAAGTTTTGCTTCATAACTTTTGCTAATGTTCAATCTGTGCCTTGTACCGTGATCAACTGAATGGAGCATTTTGACCCTATGGAAATATTCATAACAGTAAAAAAAAAAAAGTGTTGTTGGTTTTAACTGCAGCATTATAATAACACGATATTGATTTGTGGCATTCCACTATATAATTAACTTAATCAGAAATGGAATGGATATTAACACTAGAAGGCACCAGCTCCAAGTCAGAGAGCTCTGACCCCTGCAGAGATCTTTGCAAGTGAGTACCTCCATATGCTGCAGAAGACTGACAATTTGTTCATGCTCTTATTTATAAAAGTCTGTGATACATCAGGTAAGAAAGTTGTAGCACATTATTTACATCTGTTACCATAGCATACTGTTTTTGTTTCGTAACACATGTCCTCCTTTAGATTTAGTAGAGTAGACCATTTTTTTTCCAAGTTTTTCTAACAGGTCAATGCTATTCCTCCACAGACATGCACAACTATTGAAGACAAGTTTAGTGAAGCGTAAGTTTTCATATTTTTTGTCCCTAAATTCTCTATAGTCCCTAAATTCTCTTATTAAAATTTTGTTTCTGCAACTTTTTGCACTAAAATATTTTCAAATTACTGTCCAGTAACAAAACTGAACATTTTGAATGCTTAACAATATTTTATTTTAATCAAAAATTTACCTCTTGGTAGCTATGAATAAGGACAGTCCTTTTACCTTTTGTGGGCTTCAGCTTATGGTTGCTTACATCTTGAAGGAGAGAGAATAAGAAATCGCCTCATACCTAATGAAGACTGTGTTAGGTGGTTGCTAAAGAAACAAGGTCTTTTGCAGTTATTCTTCATACTTTTCTGTTTAATGTCAGGGATTGTGGGAAAACAGAGAGGGGAAAACTAAAAGACGAGGCTCTGTGCTCACCTAAGAGCTGAAGCATTTTCCACAGTGTGTAAACTGGACCCTGAAAAACACCTTCTTTGTGAGGAAAGAGGGAAACAACGCTTCAGCCTCTACTCATGATCCACTTTCAGTAATTGCTTTTTTGTGTCTCATTTGCACATCTCCACCCTTTCACTAAGGAACGAACTCATCTTTCTCCTCTCCTACTCTGTGGGGAAAGGCACATGGTTTCTTCCTGGTAACATGGCTCAGATAACAGATACTGGCAGGAATGTGAGTGTAAATGGGGTGTATGAATAGACTGTCCAAAACTGTCTGTGAGAAGAGGTTTGCCCAAAAAAATTATAACGCCACAGGGAAATTCCCACTAAGGAAGTTTAGGATAGCTATCAGCCGGCTTAAATAGTAACGACTGAACTGCAGGGAGACTCCTGAGAAAAGAAGGAGTTGAAAAGAAGTGTCCAAGAAGCATGAAAAATTTTGACACCTTGGAGAGAGAAGAAAGCAATAGAGCAGCTGTGAAAACCAGTTTTGGTACTGCCAGAAGTCATGGCCTGCTTCTGGGCCAGCCAGAGTCGGCTAACTATCAGACACCATGAGGAGCTTACATCCAGTTAGGGGACTGACAGCAGGGGTGCAGCATGCTGCGACCCACGCATGGGGTGTGCTTCTGTGACCTTACAGAGGGCTTTCTCCATGGCATGTGCATTAGCAAAGTGCAGGGAGCAGCATATACGTAACTCTAGAACATTCACGTCTTGGGCACAGGTGCATAAACAGGGGAATGGGCACTTCCAGAGAGGGTATATATGCTTATAACTCACATGTCCAGGGTGGGAGACAAAGGGGACCTGGTGATGTAAATGTGTAGGGTGGTGGTGAGGTTAAAACTTTGTGGGATTAGTAACAGAAGAGTGTTAAGAAATTTTGTAAGTGTTTGTCAAAAATTTTTAAGAATCTGGTATTGTGGTTTATCTGTTGTATTGCTGATATTCATCCTGGATGCATAGTTCACTGATTGCTGGTTAACAATGTGGAGCTAAGAAATTAATAAACTACTTGATTTGAATGCTGATCTTACTTAAACCATGTTAATCAAGCAATTTTTCTCTGCAGCACCACACATTTCCTTATGTTCTTTTTAATCAGGACCCCTTTGCTTTCTTCACTCTCTATGCACTGGAAAATGGAATCTTTGCTAGAGTTGTCTTCATGTCTCTTACACCCTTGAAAAATATACGTTTATGGCTCATAGATGCTTTGGTTTGCCCTTTTTGTCCCCAGTGCTCAGCTCCCCACTCAACCTTCAGAAATCTGGTCTCTTCCAATCCCATTACCTTGCTGGGCTTTAATAGCTTTGTGCTACCCTTCAGCTCACATTGAATGGCTTTGAAATGTCAACAGTGGCATACAGCATGGGTAAACTACATGATTCCTTAGTTATTCAGCACCTAGGGTCGCTCTATCAGGCGTACAATGCCAGTGGGAAGGCTGAACAGTTCTTCTTCCAGCCTCCCTGGAGTGCTTGTCCATTGGGTCCAGAAGCAGCACAGCTGCTGACATTGGGAAGGCGATTAACGTTTGTCTGATGCCTCCATTTCTCTCTAAGAGCACCACGGAGGCTGCAGAGCATCACACAAGTCTCCCTGCCATGCCCATACCCCAAGTGGAGGGTGTACAAGGAGAGAAGATGTATGATCCATTTTGGTATGGAAAAAGGCCCATATCAGGGAGAGATCATTCCTTACTTTGATGTCCTCACCCTGTTCCCTTTCTGTGCTTCTTTGCTCTTCTCTTCCACATGCCTTCTACTTCTCCAGCAGTTAAGTAGTTTTCCCAGGATAAAGTGCTGCACACTCAAATTCGGAGCTTAATAATTCCTTTCTCCTCACAAAGAATTTTCCTTTATAAGAAGCTCTGCAGACCTTGCTGCGTCTCAACACTACCTTAGCACACAGACTCTGTGATCTTCAGTGGTCCACAATATAGGTGATGTAAGAAAGCCTTGTCCTTCACTATCAGTCCTTTCTTATCCCACAATAAGGTAGGGCTTCCCTCAGGAGAGCTAATATTCGGTCTTGTTTAACATCTTTATCAATGATCTGGATGAGGGGATTGGGCACTCCCTCAGTAAGTTTGCAGATGACACCAAGGCCAGCTTGCACG
>Ga0181612_134857_pt1 | contig 16596 bp, 7 predicted proteins | sample HoacroProtozoa21_FD_119630 | JGI IMG/M metagenome (GOLD analysis project Ga0181612, IMG submission 119630) | Hoatzin crop microbial communities from Cojedes, Venezuel. Combined Assembly of Gp0051906, Gp0051904, Gp0051908
AGTGCTGACTTAGAAATGCTGACTGCAGCAGCTTTGGATTAGTCCTTAGAACCTGTTGTGTCACCATGTGTATAACTGGAGGTTTCACAGACGTGGCTGTTTCTGACACTGGTTTTACTGTTGTGATGGGAATTCTGTATCTAACAGCTGCCTTCTGTTTTGTTTTTAAACTCCCCTATTGCCTATAATGCTATTTTATAGGTGTCATATTCTCAGCAGTTTCACAAACTTTTTCTCTGAAGAAAGTTACATATAAGCAATGTTAGATGCTGTGGACTGTAAGCCCGTTTAAAAGCTTAATATGGTTCGAAAGCTTGACCTGCTAAAATACGCAGGCATCACAGCACTTTGTTTTGCAGAACTTAATATTTAAGTGTCTCCTAGTTGAACCTGGAGCCCTATGTGCTGGCTTTTGTCGGGTCCTCAAAAGTCAGCATGCTGATGGGCGTGCTGACGGGGATGCTGACTGCATGTGGGAGTAGTATCATGTGAAAAAGATCATGGAAATTGATCTGTACTTGGTTTTAAATAAATGCCTGTAGACATTATCAAATGGATTTTTCAGTTCTACCAATCCCTGTATTGACTGAGTTATGGGATTGATGTCCTATGGAAATTGCTATATCTTCCTCTCATCCCTAAAAGCTTTGTGTGACCTTAAAGGGTACTGGTCTCTTTCCATTCTGTGACTTTCCATATTCTTTATTCTCATGTCCAGAAACTGAGAACTTCAAACATATTTAAAAACTCTAACAATGCCAGAAAGGAAATTGTTGTTTAGAAGCTGCAAAAACTGTGACGTTATTCTGCAGTGCTTCACAGACTGTGAAATCGCAGATGGAATAAGGAATTGGGTTTAATGATTAGCATGATTAAAATAAAAATGCAGGCACAAAAGAAAATTGTGAAGTATTGAAGTAATACATAAATGTGGTTAATAACAGAAATGTTCCACTCTGTCTGTGTGTGTATATTTATAAACGTGTGCAAGTGTGTGTGTATATCTGTCTATATACACGTTTAGGCCAGAAGTTTACAAAATGTTTAAATATTTATATGGATGACAATTGTACTTAAAATTCTGTAGTTGCATTAACAAATATTTTGAGAAGAGAATTTCTAGATGTCATGCTTCAGTCTATAGACCCGTTCCGGTTTAGAGGTCGGGCTGATGCCTGCCATGGATTGGTTAGCTCAGAGCTAACACAGTACTTTCAGTTGTATGTTTGTGGCCATTGTCAGAAAGGAGAGCGTAGCGGGCGATATCTTAATGCTCTGTGGCTCTGTGTGTAGATTATCGTTCTTTGTAAACGAAGAAGAGGAGGTTTTACTCCACTCTTATAAGTCCTTCTGTTATGCTTCATCATGTAATCCAGTAATTTGTTTTGTTTTTCAGTGGGGCTCAGCAGTTTATTTATGTTATAAAAAATCTGTGGCAAAAACCAACACCATATCATATAAAGCTGGTATGTAACTACAATTTAGCTTTTTTTATCTTCAGGATGTACAGGCTTATTTGTAATGTAATACATTTTTTTAATTGAAGAATTATTTGGCAAAGACAGTCTGGCATTATCCAAAAAGGATTCCTTCCCTGAAGAATTCTTTTAAACATGGGCTTAGAAATATGTCATGACCATTTGGTTTTAAAATTTGCTTTTAATTGGAAGCTCAGTTGTGTTTTGATAGGCCTCTACAAACCTGTGTCTCCCACCTCTGTTTTTGTTGCTTATAACTGTCTCTTAAGGATGTGTGCATACATATATGCAGAAGAAAACACCACAAGAATTATATGATGCATTTGCATGATCATTTTCTTTAAGAAACATTCTGAAGAATACTGCAGACTTCCACGCTGCCCTGAACATCAGTGGCATTGAGCTCTTAAAATATTTTTGGATTTTGTGTCATCTTTATTTTGTTGTTTTATTTATAAGACAGAATTAGATTTGCTATGGCTCAGAAACGTGTTGGGTTTTCTTTATTTAACAACTTGATTTTGTTTGAGTGCAAGTCATGAGCATGATTCAGACTTAAGCTTTAATTCACTTATACCCCTTTGAGAGGCTGCTTTCTGTAAACAACAGTAGTTTAGGACGAACTAAAAGGTGGGCAATAAATTAGTAAATAAATAAAAATATTTAAAGGCCCCAAATCTGGTAGTCGCTTGCACAAAATTTTGCTTCGGGGGAGGACAACATCCACTGCCATTCTTGATTAACAGTTTTTATTGCTTATTAATATTTCACTGTATATTAGAAAAGAATGTGTAGTGATTGTCCTCTAATGCAGAGAAATCCTAAATCCCTTCACGCAATATTCATTGTCAGTTTGGAGTCCCCTGGGCTGGCAAGAAGAAAGGATAGATTGCTACAGCCGTGTGATGCAGCAGAAGACCTGTGTGTTAAGAGCCTCTGCTTCAGAAAGTCGTATTTTATAGCTATGCTTAAAATGAAGTCTAAATGCATTAGTCTGGTAGCACATTAGCTGAGTCCTCAGCTGAGGTGGATCAGCATAATTAATTAGTTTGATTCTACTGATACTAAAAAAAATCATCTAATATCTAGAATACCAGACTTTTCAAGAAACTTTTGGCAAGAATGAATTGCTTTCATAATTTAAAACGTCAGTCTTATTTCTCAGTTATTCAGGTTACCACTGTTTTAACTAATTTTTAAATCTTCACTCATACTAGTGATGAATGTGAACTGTATAATAATAGCTGAGATGCACACAACCTGCAAACAGGAAAAGATTGATTAGTTGCGAACAGTTCCTGGAATAGTCTGTAGGACTTCAGTCCAGAGTTTTAGGTGATTTCTCCTTAGGCCTTGGAAGCATGCTGGCCCCTTCTAGCTATTCGCTGTACCTGGTTATTTACAACTTTCCCTTACTGGTCTGCTGAAGTTACTGTATGCTCATATACAATCTTTCTGGGCATTTTTTTATTTAATGAGCTATTACGAGCATTTCTGCTATTCCTTACATAACTGTCTCCTTACAAATTGCCTTTACAGGTTTAATATGCAGATATCCTGAAGAAGATTATGAATCATTCCCCTTACCAGAATCTGTGCCTCTTTTTTGTCTACCTATGGGTGCAACAATTGAATGTTGGCCATCTAACAGTAAATACCCTCTCCCAGTTTTTTCTACGTTTGTGCTAACTGGAGCTTCTGCAGAAAAGGTATTTTGAAAGCTTAAAAAAAAAAAGTTGTTAATAATTTAATAATTTTTTTTAAATGTGGTTGTTTATCTGTTCAGGATGATGACAATGCATATTTTCATAGACAAACTTGAATCTATTAATTTGGGCTTAATTCAAAGACTGTTTTAAAGAGTGACTTGCATTTATTTCACTGCTGGACTGTTGATCACACAAACCTGCACTCCTTTGCTTTCCAATCATGTTTGCCTTTCAAACTACAGAGCTGTAAAAATTCTAACTGCATATACATGCAAGTATACTATTTCTGTTGCAAGCATGGAAACAACCTTGCATGTGTATGCTTGTTCTAAAAAGTAAATTTGATATCAGAGGAATACTGCTTTGAATTGCTTACAAAGGATTCCTAAAATAGCTTTGAAGGCAATTGTAGGAGCAGTTGATTGTAGTTGCACTCCATATAATCATTATTTTTCTCTCACTTTAATCTTTTCATAAATTACTCTTTCTCATATGAAATTAAGCGTTTTAAATAAGTAATGCAGTCTAGATTTTCATAGCCATAAGAATATTCCAGAATAAGTTGCTTCAAAAGATGGTGCATTAATGTAACTTTTCAAACGGTAACATAGACTTGAATTTCCGTGCGTATTTGGGGTTTGTTAGATTGCTTTGAAGATGGAGGCTGATTCATTGACTTCAAGTCAACTCTGTTGTTTGCAGGTATATGGTGCTGCTATTCAGTTTTACGAACTGTATCCTGAAGAGAACCTCACAGAGAAACAAAAATCTCAACTGGGATTAGCAGCTGCTGTTGAGGGAAAGTCGGACACGTGCAGAACAGTTCAAACGAATAAATGCATCTGTCTGCTCTCTCACTGGCCTTTCTTTGATGCTTTCAAGAAGTTTCTTACCTTTCTGTATCGTTACTCCATTTCTGGTCCACACGTCCTACCCATTGAGAAGTAAGTAATTACTGCTACGAATTTTTGAAATTTCAGTTGTTGAGAGCTCTTTTTTTACTTCTGAGTTTCCTCTAATATCCTTCTGACTTTAGTCATCGAACATTAAATATAATGGCTACACTAGATAAAGCATTTTTCTCCGTTGATTAAATTTATCTTTACATACTTCCTGAAAAAGCCTAGGTTTTTATTTGTGATGTAAGTGCCTGCAAAGGTATCTTCGAAAGCCTTTTTTAATTAGCTTTTCACCCTTTTAGCACAGTAATTAGGAGGAGCGAGATTATAAATCCTTTCTTAATGTTGCATACATTAAGTTAGGAGAATGAAATATGTAACTTTGCTTTTTTCAAATGCCTGTTTGTTGTGTAATGAGAGGTAATAAAGCAGATTGAAATTTTTTTTTGCACTAATAATCTTCCTGTATTTGTGATAAACAAACTTAATTTCCTTCTTACTTAAAAGGTTTCACATTTTAAAATGCAGAGGAAATCCTTACATCCAAGGAGCAGTTGATGTCTGTAATTGATATGTAATACTGTTTAACGTTTCTAGGCTAACGAATTCTGATGCATTAAAAAGTTACAAATGCAATATTTGCTTTTTTATTTTATTACACATCAGTCTTTTTTCGTGATTAAACTTCAATGTTAACTTTTATGAGACTTTGATTTTATGGATTAAGCACTTTTTGTGATTGTTTATCCACTTCATTATTCCACTTTGTATCTATTATACTTGTTTTAAAATTCTGGTAGTGTAAACTTCCAATAATGAGAATATTTTTTTTTAAGCTAAGAGCTATTGTTGGGTTTTGAATTTCAGGAATGAATAAAATGAGAAGTAAATATAATAAATGTTACATTAATTTTGATTTTCTACAGATTTATTTGCTTATTCCGGTTTCTCTGATTTGTAAACTGACTGGCCAATTTATTGTGGATAATTTAAATGTAGCTACACTGTCTTGCATGAAGTCACTGTAGTATCTGGCCTAGTTTCTTCCGCTGTTTTAATGATGATGTTGTCTGTGCTATACATGCATATTTGAACATTTTCAGCCAGCCCTGCTTCTACAAGCAGCAAGCCTTTCCCTTGATATTGCTGTATATTCAATATTTCTGCCACCACTTCCATACACTGGAAATAAAGACAAAGCCCAGAATGCGTCGTCAGCCCGATTCTTTTCCTGTTCTCACTGCCGTGTGCCTGCACTGACAGCGATGCTGACACGAGGGAGGTCAGCTGAGGAGCGGCGAAGAGGAGGCATGAGGCTGCTTCTAGTTGATGCCAGTTATGTGGTTATAGAGCTGCAACAAAAAGTTGAGTTTAGAACAAGTACACAAAATTAAAAACACAGTAAAAATGGGGGGAGAGGGGGTTTGGCGTATATCCAATGGCGTAATATGCAGCTACATTGAAATACAAGTATGAAATATATAGCTTTAAATCAGAAACATGTAAAATGAGTCTTCTATATAAACCAAGGCTTATTTGTGGGTTTCTCTGAATTTTTTCAAAGTTTGGTTGTTGTCTGCGTCATAATAGTGGTAACAGTTGCAGAAATCCAACTATGTTCTGTAGCATGCAGTTTATGGTGGATTACCTGTTTCTTCCCAAGTTTCTACTGGTTGCATGTAGCTTCTTTTAACATGAAAGTATGTATTATCTAGAACTTCAACACTTTCAGAACTTTTGAAAGTTTAATCAATATATAAAATGGAGAACTTTTTCAACTTTTAAAAATACTTTTCTGTATTTGTAGTATATGGAAAAACTTTAACACTTTTTTCATCAAAACTTGCATAGTATTTTGTATTTGGAAGTGAAGAAAATGTATGTGAAGAAAATTGATGAAAATAATGACTCTCCGTGACACTCAGCTGTAAATATTTTATCGCAAATAAGCAATGCTAGTCTCTGAGGTATAGTGCTATTTCAAGCCAGTCTCAGAAGCAGGACTGTAAAATACTATTGTGATACTCAAACATCAATATTTCTACTTCACAATTTTTCATTAAAAGTTCCTTATATTTTTTCAGTCTCACAAACCAAGCTTGTAATCTGAAAGATAATCTGGCCTGCCATTTTCGTTGTCACTAGTAGAAAAATAGGTTTTCAAGGTCAGAATTTCCTTGTAGGATTTGGGGGTTGTTTGTGGTTTTTTTTTTTTTTGTTCTCTGTCTTGTGAATAAATATTTGCCTTTTTTATGTAATAATTTCTCTTACTGGCAATAATGTTGTCTTGAAGTAAAGCAGTTTAAGCTTATAATTTCTGCTAAATCAGTATTCTTCTTTTCTTCTAGACACATTTCCCATTTCATGCATAAAGTTCCTTTTCCATCCCCTCAGAGGCCAAGAATTCTAGTTCAGGTGAGTGTATGAGTGTAAATTTCTTCATAAGAGTTATTTTTTAAGTGAAGACAAAACAGCTGTTGAACGGATTAGGAAAAGGAAAATGTAATTTTTATGTTCAGATTTTTTTTTTGTTCAGGATTTCTGTCCTAAATTCATACACTTGATTTTTACAGATTTCTTGCTGTTGTTTCCAGTTTAGTTGAGGACTTTAATGAGATATTACAAGGTACTGTTTAGTGAGCCTAGAAATTAATTATTTTTTTTTTCGGAGTACATGGAAATTAATGAAAAACTACTCAAAGTCAGCATCTGGTTTGATTTTTTGCAATAGCTTTTGAACTCTTTTCTTCTTGCTACTGTATGAAAGCTGAGTGTAAAGTAAATAAAATTAAAACCAAATGTGAAGAGTATATTCATGATTACCTGTTTTCCTAAAGGGCTTCATGCTGTCCTTTATGTAAGGATAGCTCTTACTGCAAACTGCAAGAGCCAAGCACATGCAGGAGAGGCACACTTGATCAAATATGACCCTTATTCTGTCCTACCTGCAAGACCTAGCATATTTTACTGTGTGTGAGTGAAATGGTGTGATTGCTAGGATTAGGTTACCTGGTATTTGAAATTTCACCCATGTCACTGTTGGTAGGAGAGAGGAAGGCCCGAACTCAAAGACTTCCTAAGTGGAGTGTTATTAAATCGTCACTTTTTTTTTTTTCTCCTAAGTAGCAAAATGGGTAGAAACATGTTAAAATTTTGTTGCTGAGAAAAGACATCTCTATTCCAGCTGTAGTTATTCTACCAGTCCTCTTGTTTTGAACAAGTTGTTGCAAAATGATGTTGCTCTCTGTTGCTACTTTTCCAAAATAAAATATTGAGAGCCCTGTGCAGTTTTGAGTCTTAACGTAGTAGCCCATATGCTAGTGAAGTCTTCCAGAGTAAATGCCATCTTGGGTTATGTGATTACAGAAAGTAGTGAATATTAAAGATCCTCCTTGGTGTACTTGAATATTCTGAAGAAGTGACATTTATTACTGTTACTGAAAAAGGGATTGGAGAACAATTATGCTGAAACTGTATCTGACACTTCTGTCACTTGTATTAGGATTTTGAAGTTCAGTTCAAAACCCAGTATTTCTACATCTTGGGGATTTTGGTTTTTTGCATTCACATTCAATCAAATATTTGTGCTAGGGAACACTAAGCACGCATTTACAGAGAACTATAAGTGAGCTTAGGGAAAAACATTTAAGTCGTTTAGTCTGAATTCTTAGGAAACTCTGTCGAAGTATACATGGGTGCATATCCCAGAACAAAGTCTGAGGACCTAGATGTAAATGATGTGAAATTATGTCTATTACAGCTTACTTTCAAAATGCTGTATGTGTCAAGTCAGTACAACTTTAGTAGCTGTTAGTACAGATGGAGAACCCAATGCTTTTAAAGTAGGCGGTGGTTGTTGAGGTCTGTGGATAAGTACTTCCTTCAAGTTGTTTTCAGGGTCCTTTGAATTGTGTTTGGTACTGCACTGAATAAAAATCACAAGTGATTGTATCCAAGATGTTCTCCCAAAAGTAGTGTGGGAAATGTCTGTATTGTTGAAAACTGCAAGCTTTTAGGATTCCATTTCACTGAAGAAATAGTAATTTCTCTCTGAAGTTTGTTAATTTAAAACATGGTAGTCTTGATAAATAATTAGCATAGCAAATCCTTCTGAATATACGTTGCTGTAGAACATCTCACAAGTGTCTATATGCTTTCTGAAAAGGAGACCTGATATATTTTAGTAACTACATGTGTGTCAGTCTGGATTTGTAACCAATTCTTAGATCCTTCTCAGCATCTCTTACAAATGAGAGAGAACATGACATGTGTCTGACTTAGAAGTGTCAAAGAGATTACAGCCATTAGTAAAACATTCAGGTGTGTTCCTGATTGCCATTTTCAGCTGCCATTGTTGATAGGTTGTTCCTGATCTGAGATCTGCTAGACTCTGTTCTCTGTGTCCTACATCCCCTTATTACACAGGTGTTCCTGTTCTAGTGATGTATTCACAGCCTGCAGACTTCAAGAGCACATGGAGTCATATGTTCCTCCCTCTGAAGAATGAGGGCAGTAAGTGCCCCTTCTGCCTAAGGGATGCTTGTTTGTGTTTATTTGCTTTTGCTGAAACACAAAAGTCCTAGGACATTAGGCTGCCGCTTCCTTTCTGAGAGTAGTTTGTGAAGGTTAGTTACCTCAGGCTGAAAAAATGAGGTCTCTGAATTCTTTCACCGAACGAGCTTGTGGTGGTGGTTGTCACAAGGTGACTTACTTGAAGATAAATCTGGCATGTAGAGCGGTGTGGCCATCCTCATTTGTCATAGAAGCTAAATCAGCCTTCAAAAGCTCCGTTATGCGAGATACGCAAGGAAGCAGTACTGCATAGGCGCTTGTTGATGTATGTTTTGTGTGTCTGGCCAGGCACAGCGTTAGGTGACTTAGTGCTTCAGCATTTGTATTACTAACTGACCTGATCTTCTGACTTCTACTGTCTGGTCGTCTGCAGTGGGGTCTAAGGTGAAACATACTCAAGAATGACATGTTACTAAAAGCTGTCTGAATTTACAGCTTAGTTGTACGAGTTACTGTGACTTACTGAATTACTATATTACTTGTAAGTGTGCTTTTATACAATAGATAGAAAATGCATGACCACTTACCAGTTAGCTTAATTCTCCCTGTTATCTTGTTACCTTGGATTTACTATGGCTGAAAATGTCAGCTGAGCTTTCATAAATTGATTGTGTGTCTGTATTCTTGTATTCCTTTGAATCCTCCTATTCAGGCTGAATAGATGAATGATTTCTTTTGACGTCATATCACTGTAAGCAAGAAATGTGAATTAATAAGATCTTTGTCTTGGATCTTCAGCTAATGCAGATTTTAAAAATTCTATCAAAGCTGAGCTGAGCCGTTTCTACCAGCTAAAAGCATAATTCTCATGTCTTCCAAATAAAATAATAGTTTACGTTATGATCTGCCATCTCTCCCCTTCATGTATTTTATCCATCTGTTCCCCCCTACATCCAAAGTGAATGGATGGCCACTGAAAGCTGTGCATGAACTATGGGTCCTCATTTCCCCTAAAATATAGAAGGCTTCATTTTTCAGCAGTTAATATATTCAGGTTTTTGCAGTATTAGCTAATTTTAATTCTTCTTTATGAATATGCAATGTATTCAGTTCTGACTGAGAAAGGAAGATTGTGCTTTGCTTGGTTTTTGCCAAAAGATACTGATGTGTAGCATTGCACACCACTTCTTACAGTGCTGTACAACTGGGATATATAAGGTGCAGCTTAGTTTAAATTTTATTTTTAGGTGTTCTTTGTTGTAGTTGTGTAATTTCTAACAAGTATTTCCAAAGTTCAGAATAAAAAGAATGTGTTTTTAAATCTTTTTCCAGCTATCTCCGCACGATAACCTGATTCTTAGCCAACCTGTGTCATCACCCCTTCCACTGAGGCAAGTAGCAGTATCATCTGTTCAATTGTGAAATGTATTCTGATTTACATTGCGGAAAAGATTTGGTACTTCGAGTTGTAATTCTGCAAATTAACTTGCCTCGTCTGGTGCCTTTTGTAGCTAGTGTATCTGAAGTTTTTTTAGGTGATTAGACCTGCACCCTGGCAAGGATACATACTTAATGAACTGTATCTGTGTTTTTTTCAAATAATTTTAGTGGTTCTCGAGGCAGAATGTAGATTGTTAGATCCTCTTTCTAGGAGTTGGTACCTGGGCTCCCAAGATAGTGCAGCTTTTGTATTGCAAGGTAATTGAAGGAGTTCTGTGACTGTCTTAACTGCGGTGTCGCAGTGCAGGAGAATGATTAAAGAAATGCGTGTTGTCTCCCTGTAAGTTGCTTCTCAAAAAGAGAGCTCATCATCCATGTGTCCTGAGAAGTCTAGACTGATGGAAGACTCTCAAGGAATCATGGTTGCTATTGGGAAGTAACCATTCTTCTCTGAACACTGAAGTGTACCAAGTAGTCTGCCATGCAATCCTCTTTAAAAGAAAGATTTGCAGATTTACCTTTATCAAATCCTCCTCTAGTGCCTTGTTTTCTATCTTGTTATTGAACATGTCTCTCTTTTTTTTTTTTTTTTTTTGTGGTCCCTTGTAACTCACCCGTGTGTTTATATTCTGTGACAGCGGCGGAAAGTTTTCTACGCTACTTCAGAATTTAGGACCTGAAAATGCAGTAACTCTACTTGTGTTTGCTGTGACGGAACATAAAATTCTCATCCATTCATTGCGACCTTCTGTCCTCACTAGTGTGACAGAGGCATTAGTCTCTGTAAGTAACTTTTTTTAATCATACACCTGTAAGCAGAAAAAATAATGTTTTTTAGATAAAATCTAAAATTAGTAGTAGTGCTGTTAAGCTTAAAGGTTACTTAAAAACAAGAACAAAAATAAAGGTCATTAGTGAGAAAAATTCATGTTGCTGGTGATATCCCACAAAGACAAAAGAGAAAGATTAACTGTTGTTGGTTCTTTGTGTGTAAATATTGTAAATAAGCATGTTATTTTGTCATCCCAATACACTAAATAGGAGTTCTTGATCTTCACAAATAGCACTGTATTCTCTCTTGCAGAATTTTAAATGCATGTTATGTTCCTGCCTGTCTTCACTAAATATTGTTTTGCTACCTCTGCTATATACAGTAGCTATATACTGTAGCTTTTTCCTGCAAATTAAACAAATTGATTTTTACATAAATTAGTGCATTTTTCATTTAGTAGTCTGTATCTAACTTTTCAATAACAATTATCTGCCATGTTAAAAAATTTTGAAGTGGCAGTTAGTGGTGTGGTTTATACTTGCATAGACTATATTTTTATACATATTTAACTGATATTTTTGTCTCTGCATATTTTCAAAGATGATATTTCCTTTCCACTGGCCTTGCCCATATATTCCTCTCTGTCCCTTGGCACTGGCAGATGTGTTAAGTGCACCATGCCCATTCATAGTGGGAATTGATTCAAGGTACTTTGATCTCTATGACCCTCCACCAGACGTTAGCTGTGTTGACCTAGATACAAATACAATTTCTCAGTAAGTATTTATTAACAATTTTTCTTCTATTTTTTTTTCTTCCTGTTTTCAAAGGCAGAAACTAGCTTTTTGGCAAGACTTTGGGGGGTTTTGTTGGTTTTAAACCTGTGAACTTTCTAATATATCATGCTTCTTGAAATGAGCATGCTAGAAATTATATCTGCTGTTCAACACAGCAGAGTGGAGGTACAGTCCTCATGGAACATTATTGCCTCTTATTCTATTACATTAAAATCTTATTGCAAACGTTGGCACATTTCCTGGATTAACCGTATTGTGTCTCACTTCATTGTTCCTGGAGGAGAATAGTAATTTTCATTTTTCATGATCAGCTTTCTTAGTGTTGAAGAAATTCTAGTATCTTCATATGGGCATCAGCTTGAAAATTACAACAATTAAATCATACTCCTTATCAATATGAAGTATAGGAACTTCATATTGAGAATGAGAGATGTGAACTTTCATGGGTGAGAGAGTCTTAATTAAGACATAGAATGATGCCATCAATATCAAACTGAAGTAACAGTATTATATTTCTGCTTCAGAACTGTGTGGAGTACTATGTTTTTGTGTAATACTAATTATGTAGTATCTAACATACTAGTAAGGGACAACAACGCACTGTTGAAACCATTGGGAAATCGTCCATGTTGTTCAGATATTCAAAACAATTATTTATTTCCTTGTGATGAAGTGATACAAAAATAGACAGAAGAAGGTAAGGCTTCTAATTCAAGATTCTGAAACACTCAATTCACTAAACTTATATTTCAGAACAAAACTTTGATTTCAGTGTGATGTTTAATATACTCAATACATATTTAGTGTAACTTTTCAAAGTCTTTGGTCAGTATTGTATCATCCTCCTGTTGGTAGCAGTCTTTCAGCATTGCTATGCCTAACTAAAAACTTTTTTCTTCCTAAGTTTTCTTATTTGTGGGCTTAGAGAAATTGCATATGTTAAGTATTTGTAAATAGAAATTTTTTGTTAAGGATTTTTTGCTGATATCAAGTTTGTATGGCAATTCTGCTCTGAAGCTTTTAGGAACTAGTTCAAACTAGACTGCAATAACTTTGGGTTTGGCTTTGTTACTTTTTGATTGAGGATTATGTTTGTGCATTTCTTCTGGTATTCTTCTAATTAGCTACATATTCATTAATGGAAAATAATTTATTTTCAGTTATTTCTCTTTTCATTCTACTTCTAGCTGATTTTCTATGCATTTTCTTAGAACAGATTAATTCCACTTCGTTGTGTGGAAAAAAGAGTCAAACAAATGCTTCCAATTTTTGCTGCTTTGTGACCAAGAGGGTCTTAAGGCTTGCTGGTGCCCTCTGTTGACAAAGAACGTTTGTAATTTTTTTTTCATCATGATAATGATATAGTGAAGTCCAAATCTATACGCACTAAACACAAAGCAGTTATCATATTGAATTGATTGCAGGTTACTATGAGCATTCTAGTCGTCATCTCCATCCTAGTTTAAGTAATTACATCTGGGAACAGAACATTTGTGGTGGTTGCTTGTGCAATGGCAGGTGCTTAATACTATTAATCCATCTTTCATGAATTCTGAGTGGATTGATTTCAGTGCTAAAGAGTGTGGCTGCATAATCATGATCCTGAAATACGGGGCATTGGTTGGATGGCTGTGATCAAATCTCCATATAGGAATAGAAGTTTGACTTTGGTTGGTTTTCAGTCCTCCTTAGTCCTGTTTTAATGGAGCAAATTGTGTATGTTCTTCCATTTCTCTGGTGGGATAGTAAAATCCTCTGAATACAGTCCCATATACTCACATATTCCAGTTTATACTCATACTTTTTTTTTTCCCCCCCTTCCAGAACTGGAGATAAGAAGGCTATTGCATGGAAGATCTTACCAAAGAAGCCTTGTAAAAATCTGATGAACACTTTAAGTAATTTATATCAGCAACTGGCAGAATGTGAGTGGGAAAGTACATAGTAAGATTTACATTGGATACAGTGTGCCACATTAACAGATAAATATAGCTAATTAAATATGTTCAAGTCACTTGTTTCTCTAAACAGAATGTTTTTATACAGAACGGGAAAATCTGTGCCTGAACTCCAGAGATTAGAACCTGTGTAGCGGCTTTTGGGGTGGAGGAGGCTTCCATATATATGAAGCGGTGCTCAGTAGATATCCCTTTCTATTGATGTTATTCTCGTACCAGAAGAAAATGCAGAACTTTTATGAGACGGGAATAGTAAAGCAAAGAGTAGGCCAGGACCTAATAAAGATCTTTGCTGTATCTTCAAAGCCTGGTCAAGTCCACTGATGTCTTGATAATTGAGACAACTGACACTCAGGCAGATAGTAGTTTACGTAAAATTTTAAGATGGAAATAACAAATGTTTTGTAAACACTGGGTTTCTAAATGTGTAGCACAGTTACTGGACGTATCTAAGAAAATGTTGGTTGTGGATGGAATCCTCAAATATTGCAGAGCAAGGTATATTGATCCTTGATGTGAGAAAGCAGAAAAATGGGGAGGGATGATGTTAGTGAAATTCTTTAAAACAAAACATTCGAAAACATAAATGTAGCTAAGGCCAGCTGATGTGCATGGGTGTCATAGCTAATAGGCTTTGTGAAGTGGGAAGGAAGGGCCATCAGCTCTCTGACATTACCTGTCTGCTTAGAAGATGATTTCCATAGACTTTGGAGGGAGCCTTTAGGAGTAATAATGCAACTGTAAAAAGAAGTTACCGCGGCAGAGGCAGCAAGTGGTTAAGACTTGAATTGGAGTGTGAAAACAATGCGGTTGATCAACACTGCATGTTTGAGAAATACGTACCTGGAAAGCATATTGCATGAAATCTTTGTAACTGGCACGTGGATTTAGGGTACTTTTTTTTTTAAAGACTGTTTACATGTTCTTGGCTATTGAGGTCACTAGAATTTAAACACGACCCAATTAGAATGTACAGAAACAGAATTTTATTGATGTATGATGCACAAAAAAAAAAAATCTGTGTAGCTGATAGGTGATAAAAATAGTCTGTTGCTTCGAGATGTTGATATATTTTACTGTGAGGATTTCTTTAGAAAAATTTTTAAACCTTATGTTCTCCATGCTCTGTAAAAATAGAGTGGTACTGATCTTTAAGCGATTTACTCTGTAATAAGAATTTAACATGATATCAATATAAGGTTGGCTGTAATTATATTATGTGGAAAGACAGTAATGAAACCATCCTGTCTCCGTTTTGAGACATTATTAGAATGTTGCCATACTTTGTGTGTGTGTAGCAGTGGAGTCTTAGCTAGGGTTCTGATGGCTTTAAGATGTTGACACAGGTATCTTCTGGAAGAATGGGGATTTTGCTAGTCTTTTGAAAAAATGCCTGCTTTCTCTCTGTATCGGTGTTTTGCATTGTGTTGTGTTTTGATGGCTCCACTTTGCATCTGAGTGGCGGTTTTCTGTACTTACCATGTATAGTCCACTTTTTGGGACCACTTTGAAAGGTACTGTAAATAAAAAAAAAAAAATTAATACGCTCAACCCATGCATGTGTTTGTCCCTAAAATATGCCTTTTTAATCAGCTTTTCTATAAATTTTCACAAGTTTTCATAAATAGCTTGCTTTGAGGGTTTTTTGCGCTCTGTCCATACTGGTTCTCTCTGTTGCTGTAGTAACTAATGTGCTGAAAAGGTAAATGTTTTGTACTTTTGGTATTATCCAGAGATATGCGAGTTGTATAAGGTCAAGCTGAATCCATTGCCCCATGTCATGATTGAATTTAATCGCATGTATTTTAATCTGTTCCAAACTTAATGGAGCTCAGTGATCAGTGAATCTAGTAGGATAAAGAGACATTTGTTTTGCCAATATTGGAGAAAAAAAAATGTGAAATGTTATAATGTTTTTGTTCACAGTGCAGCAGAGACCAAGAGAAGATGCGTTAATGGAGTTAGCAATGAATGACTACGATTTTAATTCTGGGAAGAAACTGCATCTGTTGGATTTGGAGATCCAGGAAGCATTCCTGTGTTTCATGGCCTCAATACTAAAAGGTTACAGGTCTTATCTCAGGCCAATAACAGAGGCACCCTCTGAAACAGCTACAGATGCAAGTTCTCTCTTTGAACTACAAGGTGAAGAGTCATCTATTTGTTTTATGTATACTAATTTATCATTTTAGATTCGCTCTTATTTAAAGAATAAAAACATTTGCAGCGTTAGCGTTGTGAATGTAAGTGCAGTAAAAATTGCATAGTAGTGGCAAAAATTGCAGAAAGGTTATTGCTTGTTGGTAAAACGTGTTGACTTCTGGTGAGGGCTTTATTGGTTTAGGCATTCTTACATGCTTCTGATTTCACTTTATAGGTTTCCTCAAAAGTCGAGATCGTTCACATCAGAAGTTCTACACACTGATGACCAAAACTCAAATGTTTATTCGCTTCATTGAAGAGTGTTCTTTTGTCAGTGATAAGGACGCAAGCCTTGCGTTTTTTGATGACTGCGTAGATAAGGTAAGCATGTCTTCATACACGTGTGCTTTTTAACTTCTGTGTTGCTTACATTATCTGATATAGTACAGGCAGAATATATTTGAAGTGCAAGTTTATTTCTATTTTTCTTCCATTTCTCTAGTCACTGGAGCCTTCCATTTTCCTTTTTTGTTGGGCTTTGTTTCATTTTCTGCTTCAAATTCTTGAAAATGTAAATGTAATATTGTGAGAACAAATTAGCAATGCTAATTTTCACATGTATGTAAGATTCTGAAACACTGGGCCATAGTAAGAAATGTAATATTTTGACTGTAAAGTAGCGACTTTGAGCTTCTTTATCAGAGAATTACATACCTTAAATAAAACTACAAGCATTTTTATAGATTGTGTTGTATTTCATGTAGCTGTTTAGGAATGGGCTTGATGAGCAGCACACTAAAAGATGTAAGGCAGTCTCACTATTTTTTTCATCGTTATGAACAGAAAGTTCCTTGACTCTTTTTTTTTTTTTTTTTTTTTTAAAAAAAAA
>Ga0181612_163245_pt1 | contig 16596 bp, 9 predicted proteins | sample HoacroProtozoa21_FD_119630 | JGI IMG/M metagenome (GOLD analysis project Ga0181612, IMG submission 119630) | Hoatzin crop microbial communities from Cojedes, Venezuel. Combined Assembly of Gp0051906, Gp0051904, Gp0051908
TGTGAGCGCACATTGTTAGGTCATGTTGAGCTTCCTGTCAACCAATACCCCCAAGTCCTTCTCCTCAGTGCTGCTCTCAATCCATTTGTTACCCAGCCTGCATTTGTGCTCAGGATTGCCCTGACCCATGTTCATGTAAAGAACACTTCAGCCCCAAAATAACAGGTTTGAATCACAGAATGTTTAAAGTTGGAAGGGACCTCTGAAGGTTATCTTGTCTAACCCTCCTGCTCAGAAGCAGAGTTACCCAGAGCTGGTGGCCAAGGACCACATCCAGATGGCTTTTCAATATATTCAAGGACAGAAATATTTATTAATGAGATATTGGCTGAAACAACATGAAATTTGTAACACCCAGCAAAATAAATAAAATGTGTAAATGTACAGAAATTCTCAGGATGCAACAGATGTCATTTGATGTGTTTGTCCCACTTAAAGTATTCATATAGAGAAGATGGTAAGTCAGACTTTTACTCATTTCAATTCATTTTTGAAGAGTTGCTTACCTGAGTGATGTGAGGAAGGCAAGTACTATCTGACAACAGCCTTTTCACTCTAGGCAGAGGTCTTATAATAGCATTGTCTTGATCCCTTAAAAAAAAAATTAAGTGGCACAGCAGTAAGCACACATTCGCCTTATCTCTTTCAAGAAAAGAACAACTTTATTAAGCCATAAGTATCAGGCTACTGAGATCACATTCAGTATCATTATTTTTTGTTAACTTCACAGTTTGCTGTTAGACTAGTGTGGTTTGATGTCATGCATTAAAACAGCTTTGTTTCCAAGTTAAACAAGTGCCTACCTGCAAGAGTAAGGCTACACTGCTGTGCATTAGAAATGTATACAGCTCGTGCATTCATTCTTGCAGTCCCTTTCACAATGTTAGTATTGTCTCATTTACAAACTATTTGTCCACGGAATTAATCACTACTATGTAAAAGGCTCTTTAATACAGTTCCTTAATGTACTAATTGGCATCTAAGAAAAGCTTTAAGATAGGAGTTATGAATTTATGCATTTTCCAGAGAAAGTTAATCACTTCTGCTGAAAATCAGCGTTTACCTGCTTGGAAAATATCCACACATTGTGATGAGCATGTTGAGCACAAGTGTGGCAAGGTCAGTCTCATTCAACACAGCCTGGCCGCTGGCAAGCAAGCACCACTTCAGTTGAGGGATGACCTGTAATGGTCGCCAGCCATCCATACCTTGAGCCCAACAACGTGTTTTTGCAGTCAGCTTTCCACTGTCCCACAGTTCCTGCATCTATTGAAAGATTAGAGATTAATTTAGTTGATTCAGCATTCAGAGCTATCTTTGTTCCTAAACTTTCATACTTAAGACAAGCTTTTAACTGCTGTACGGTAGACTACTATAGTTGCACAAAATTTCAACATATTTCTAAATCTGTCAGGAAACATGAAGTAAAAGCTGACAGACTAATTCCAGCATAACTGGGGCCTGGAGGGGTAGACAGCCTTACAAAAAGGCTTTGATTCTTGGCACAACATCATCTCTCATCTAGCTTTAATCCTCATTTTAAAAGTTACTTTGAGAACATACTTTACCATTGTTTAGTTTTCCCTCTGTTTGAAACACACCCAGTCCCCAGGATGGAAATAAATTGTGAAGTTTGAGAGTTTGAAGCTGACAGGTACCTCCTGAAAGCTGTAAGGACCACTCCTTTCTTTGTCTGCATTGCCGAAGTACCATTCTTTCTCGCTCTCCCTCTTCATATCAGGCGCCGCCTCAATCACATTGCTCTAGAAGGTGATATTTATAAGATTAGTTTCAGTTTCAGTGCATATACCACATTTCTACAGGAAATTTGAGGACTTTTTTTTTCTTAAGAATTGTCCTTTCAGCAAAGGAACACGTGAGTAAGAAAGAAAGGACATGTACCTGCAGAGGGACTGTAGCTCTGCTTGTGTGAAGATGTGCCAGAGTAAGCAGATCTACAAGGATTCTAATGCCATTTGAATCCATAAGGTCCTTCACATTTTTCTGTTAATGGATGAACCAAGTTAACACAAGCATTTTCTAGATAATTGTTACAAGTATCAAACAGTTTTATTGAAGAGTGACCATGATAAAAGTCAAAACATTCTCTGAAGTGAGTAGAATAGTACAATCACCACAATATCTATGTTTCCTTCAGCTTTCTCACCAGTAAACAACTACTGCAAAGTAGTTGTTGAAAGCTGTATCAAACACTGTTTTAAGACTTCCTTAAGACTTGAACTTGTCTTCAAGTTAACCCTGAAAGACTAGTTCAGACCATTTTATACAGCTGAAAGACTGATATACTACTGTTAATTGTACATGTCCACCTTACCTTATTAAGGATCAGCTTGTTGAGAAACAGTATCAATCTGTCCCGCTCAAGCCTGTCAGTGCACTAATGCAGCAGAAAAGAACAAATTAGTATTTGATAGCACATATTAGAAGTTACCTTCAAAAAGTCAATACAGTTGCACCTGCAAAGACTCATTTATTTTTTTCTTGCTCAGGATAAAAATGCTGACTATTAAGTGTCTAGTTTCATGCACAGCTAGTCAATGTAGCTTTCTGCTACCGGAAAGGAAAGGCATTGTCGCCCTCCATCGTCCCCTTTGTTGGTCTGGGTCTGACACTCAAGCCCACTTCTATGCCAAGTCTATTGTCCTAAAGGGACAGTGTTTGGATTCCCCAGCGAGCCTGTTAACACAAACACAAGGTAAAAGAGAATGCTTTCAGCCAGCAGACAGAACGAGTCTTTGTTACATGTCTGGTGAGACTATCAAGACTCAAGACAAAATAACAAGAGATTGCATTAGTTCACTTACGACAGCCATCTCTAAAACCCACAACGATATTAGCAAAGAACCCCTTCTTCAGACTACATGGAAATACATTTTTGCAAGCTGTGTCAGTTGTCAGAAATAACTTAACAAAACACACTTAACAGGCAAAGTACTTAACATTAAAAATCTAATCCATCACATGCACCCATCTAACACTACCATTTCATTAGATCTGGAGCTGTTGCTACTACTCTTGGAAGTTTGTATTTCAAAGTAATGCGGTGTGGAGCACAGTGGTTCTCTTAAAAAAAGCTTATCCTTCTGCATTTTTCAAAAGCAAGTACAAGATTAGTATCACACAAAGTTCCTTCACCCTATTTCTGTACAGCCTGAAAACCTTTTAAGGCCAACAAAATGTAGATATAAAGACACTAGTTTGAAATACCTTTATGATCAGCAGGTTTTGGTTTTTTTTCAGTGAAATTGCAACTGAGTCAAGGGGAGATACTAGGAACACTTGATAACAGCATGAAAAAAGTATTCATACCACAGCTTCATATTCTGTAGAATCAAAACTTAGTTTCCACAGCAACTTGAAGCATCTGGACTAGCTGTATATTACCAACTATATCAAGTAATTTTAAACAATTCTTACCCTTTCTAACATCCCAACAATGTACTTTGTGTCAGAAAATGGTCCTATTTCTTCATGACATCTTCCATAAACGATGGCCAATGCTTGCAGACATAAGCATTTCATATTCACTTTTGGGGTAAGCAAGAAGCGATGGTACAGTTCATTGAAGAATTCATATCTAAGAAAGAGGTGAGATTTTAGTGAAGAAAACAGAGACCTTTTGAATGAGACAGGATTTTAATAATGTCTCACGATTTTTTGATTGCTCCACTCTCCTCAGTTTCATCTTCTTCCAGTAGCAATCTTAGATAATAATCCCCTATTTTTATTTCTTCAGAAAGGCAGTCATATTTTACCTGTAAAACAGAACAAGTTACTCAACAGTAAATATTGTTTCTCCTTCCTTAAGTTTCTGCTTGCATAACAATACTGTACTTGCTTGCATCCATAAACTCAACAAGGTTAGCAACCCTCCTACAGTCTGAGGAAGACTGAAGTCTGCAAGTTCGCTGTCAAAGAAATACAGATCAACAGAATACATGCCATAAGCTATTGTCGCCCCCCAGAAAAAACAAAGATTCTAATCTTACTGAAATCCCAGCGTCCAGCCTTTAAGTAACTTGTTTCTAACATCAGCTGGTTCTAATAACTAAACTAATACATGATGTATTCAGTGACTCAAGCTTTAATAAGTTGTTATTCCATTGCAAGTTACTTTGCTCAATGTCACTACAAGTACGAAACACAAGCATGACTTAATTACTAGTTATACTTGGTATTATGCTGGGTAGTAAACGCCTAGAGGCATCAGTATACACACCAAAAAGCTGAAGTGAAATTGCACAATGAGGGCCATCATTAATTTCACAGCAGCTATGTTTAATTAAACCATACGCCTCAATGCTCAGTGGTTTTAAGCCTTTGGCAAGCACCTCATTTAAAGGTACCTCTAACATACCACAAAAGCCGCTCTCTACAGCGGTTTTTCTTATCTATAGTTTGCAAGCCACTGTCACGAGGCCACAAACTTATCTACAGATTTGACCACAGCGCACAATATAAAGAGGTCCCACTAACTAGTATACTTCCACTACCCACCATCCCCCTTGGCAAAGGGACAGGTTCCACAGCTGGCAGAGCAGCTTTTGTCACCGCTGTGGAGCTAGTTCAAATACTGACAGCATAGCCTGATAAACTATTCATTTAAAATATTTAAAAGCAAATCTCAGACAGCAGCTGTCCAAAGATCACGTTACAGAAGCCCCCTCAAGCCAGTCGCAATGTATCCTAGGCTGTAACTGCAAGAATACTAACAATGGATTCCAGTAGCGTAAGTCACACAGGAGAACAGCGTGCAGATGGGAAGTCTGTATCGCTATGTTTCAAATCTGTGCTTTTGATTCTGTCTCATTTAGCACCTCTGAAGTAGAGATGGAGCTGGCATAGCAGACACTGTGGCATCCAGAAGACCCATACCCGAAGTAAGCTTTGAAAGCTAAATGCCAGTGCAAAAAAATACCAATCCAAACTCAAACTTAGCTATTTACTGCATCAAGGTAAGAAGTAATCTGTAGCTGTGTGATAAATGTAAGTTGCATATATAAAATAGTTCTTTCTCCTAAAGCATTAGCCTGATGTCTTGCAATTCTTTGATTTGCCAGAACAGTCAGCTGAGAACTCCTCAAAAGCAGCAGCCTACTCTTGTTTCACTAGTAGTCCTCCGCTCAGATTTCCACTAGAAAGCTGTACCGTGATAAGGGTGGCATTGGGAATATCTACAGTATCTTACAGTTGAATTCAAGTGTGGCCTTAGTTTACTTCAGCATTACACATTAAATAAAACCATGTGGATCCATAACAATACTGGAGATAAGAGTAGAGTACAGGAAGTGTTTATTAGCATATTACTTGAAAACATCTTGCAAGTTGTTTTGAGAAAGCCAATTAGGATCATATCAATTGCTTTGCAGAAGCCTGAAATGTTATTTTGATTTTAGGTACTGCTGTTCCTAGAATGTGAAAATAGTATCCTCAATCTATAATTTACAGAACATCATGGTTTTAGCCATAACCTATTCACGGTTGGCAACCCAGTATTTAATGGCCTTAGGATCACTGAGACATGGTGGAAATAAAGACAAGGAACTTGCTATCAGGAAGAAGTGATTTGTGAAACTACCCAAAACAAGTCTGATGGAGCACATTCAAGAACAAGTATGACTTATCTTGAAACAATACCCAACTCGTCTCTTTTCCTCTTAATCAAGAATACATCAAGGGTTCTGATCAATATTTCATTTCTACAGTGTTATTTGTCAGGCTGAAGAGGTTTCAGTTTTGCAGTGACACTGGACAACAGTACCTGTCCACAGCCTCAAGCCTCAAGTTGTTTATTCTGTAACTCCAAAAGAATTCTAGCTTGCAGTCAGGGATTGTCAACACAAGACTCATGCATGTAGAGACATAAAAGTGACATTTTAAGCAGACATATTTTACACACGCAGTTTCTCCTACAGTGGGTCATTTACCTCAAACTCCTGATGGTTCCATGAGATAACACTAGCACTACCAAGTTCTCTGTCAATATTAAACGCTCTCATCTCAGACTCAAGAGTATCTCTCAGTTCTTCCCGTGTTTTGAAGTTCCAAATCAAGTTTGATCTAGCATGATCCTGATGAAATCTAAGAAAGAAGTGACATAGTTTAAACCCCTAAAACATTATCTGAAAGGCAGACAAGACTCAGCTGGTAAGTTAGGAAATATTACCATCAGTGGACCTAAATTAGATTGCACTGAGTAGTGGTCTCTAGTTTGTTACTGTAGTTATGGCTGTTCACTTGCATAGTGTTTTCAGTCATGGTGGTCAGCATAGACTAAAGCTTGCCTGTTGTCGTCCCTTTTGGCTCAATTTGTTATCTTCATCTAGTTGATGGACAGGAGACGAAGCTGTTCACCATACTTGCCAGTAAGGGCTACAAGTGAACAACAATGCAGGACAGCAGACATGCACATATTAAGCGTATGTTTTAGAACAAGTTATTCATGCAGGAAAATAGAAGTTGATGTCTCAAGCATCACAAGACAGTAAGTGGACATTCTTCAGTGGTAGCTATAAAACAGCCTCCGGATCCAGAGACCAGCTGAAAGCAGCATTTTAATACTCAAGTCTAGGAGCATGCAAATCTTCCTTTCATGCAACACTTGGCAGGATGGACTATATTTGACCTTTAGAAACATTAAGCACTGCATCAAGCAGTTAAGTTTACGGTACTTCCCCATGCTTGCTTTCATAGAGTTTGTTGAACAGTCACACTTTATAGTCTACTCGACATAACACCCCTAGCCAAAGTAAAGTGATAATCTCTTTTTTCAGATGAAGGCCCCTCTGTTGTAAACTTTGACAGCTGTAAGAACTCACAGGTAATTAAGTGCCACAAGTCCTAAATGCAGCTATTTGAAATCCAGTATCCATGTGTTTTCTCTTTACCTGCCTTAAGCTCATTTTTATCCCAATTCAAGTTAAAATGTCTTGAGTAGCTTACAAGTTGATGCAAACATACTACAACACTTTTCAGTGCTACTCTGCTTAGCCTTCAACAACATGCAGACCTGCACCTGCAGTTTGTTGCTTAGTCTTCCTTTGATTCAGGGGGAAAAAAAGATGTAGTCTGATAACATTTGAGAAGCTTTCTGAATTCCTCCCTTTTCTAAAGACAAGCTAAAGCTTTATGCATATCTTACAGTTTCATTTTTCTTAAGTTCCTGTTACAAAGCACTTGCACTGTTTCAAGGCAGGAAGAAATTGGAATCAAGCCACAGCAACTCAGAAGGTCTTAACGAAAATATCCAGCCAGGTAATAACTTGTATCAGAGACCACCACTAAGTTAATCTTAGTATTTTACCTGTAATAAAAGAGATCCCAGTTTGCTTCTATTTTTATTCTTTGGCGTCGTTTTCTTAATATCACTGGCTTTTGAATAATGTTCTGCAAAAGAGTTGAATTCAATAAGTTAGTAGAAACAGATACTCCCCATTTTCCCGTTTTGAAATAAAAAGCTGGGTAGTTTAAGTCCTTCAAAAGCCACACTAAGTTAAGTCTCATTAATAAGGACTCCTTTTCTAGCAAGTGGTAGTAACAGACTTTCACAAGTGTTATTTACACCAAGTTAAATCATGCCAGAGAAACTTTCAGCTGTTTAACAAGTCATTCATTTAGAAGTTACCCCTGACAAAGGCTTAGTTCCCATCACCATAAGCACTCAGCAGCTCCAAAGCTGACAGAGGAGAAAACCCACAACAAGAATGCTTTGCTCTTTAAAGGGATTAACTAGAGTAAGTCACAGAAATAAGTCACAAACCTGACTTGGCCACTGAAAGGTTCCCTAGTTTGATCAGGCATGAAGTCAGTGTTATACTCTACATGATGTACCACATGCAAGCAGAAGTCTGAGCAACATAATCCACACAAGTGGCAGAGACACAAGACTCACCATATTGTTTCTGTCCTGATTGTGACGGAAAGTTGAAAGAAAAAGAAAACGTATGTTTAACAAGCCACAGCCACTAAAGTAATTCAAAGTGGTAATACCAAACTTGCTACTATTCTTTCCAAGCTACACTTGCATACATTTACCAAGAAATTCAACAGCTCAGAACTCCAGACAGAAAAACGATTCTTTAAACTCAGTATCTAGACAAGATGTTTAAAGGGCAATTTGCCCTTCCACCACTGTTTTCCACATTTCCCCATTAATACATTTTTGAGCCTAGTTCACCATTTATTCCAGAAATACTATCTGTCAAATTTCTGCACCACAGTCCACATCAAACTTGAGCTAGATTTTACCAAGTTAAGGTTTTCCTAAATTAAAGCTTATTGTTATGTCAAATCAAGTACAACGACAAGCATTTTCAATACTCTGCATTGCTCTTTTCATCCTTCCTTGCATACATAATAGCTTTTTTCACTTTCAGAATGCATAAAAACAAGCTTAGTCAGGAGACTAAAGAAAGGGAAACATCTTGTGATTCAAGCAGTTTTGCCACCCAGATGACAATAAAATGAAAGCAAAAAGGAGACCAACAGTAAGAACTCCAGCAGTGCCTGAGCTATCGTCTTGTAGCATCAGATCAAAAAAGTCACTTATCACTTCAATCTTAACCATGGTTTATGTATAGCATTATGTTGCTATTTAAGCACTAAGATACCTATATTCAAGGTAATACTCAGCTTCAAGCAGGTTCCATAACCAAAATACCACTAGCATAAAGTGCACTAGCATAAAGAATATCCATAAAGATATACGTAATAGCCATCAAAGACCGGTTTTGCCACATTTCAAGGCATTTCCTGTTTTCCTGTATAACTATCTTGGAAGATATGAACATAAGCTGCAGTCCAGTTTGATACGTTTGTCTGAAGCAAGAAGCAGCTAGAGCTTAATACATAGGCTGAGTGAATCCAATTGCCTGCTTTACATCCTCCCTGGAACCCATTCCAACAAAGGAAGTAGAACGATGAAGTTCCTCACATGCCTACACTTCTGTTACTGTCAAGCTTCCCTGTGATTTCATGGAGTTTTAGGTGTTCCCCTCTACACTTTGTCAAGTTGCTGTAATGAAGACTTCAAATCTTTTTACCTCTTTTTGAGCTATGCCCATTCTATCTCTCCAATGCATCAAGACTAGATCCACCTTCTCTTTGGCAAATTTTTCAACCTCCTTCGCAGCTTTTCCAGCCAGTCTCTGCCACTCTGGCACTTTATTAAACTTGCCATACTGATCCTGCAAAATAAATCCTATTAGTTATTTGCAGTTGCAGGTCCATCAACATGTCTGATGCAGGTCAATGCAACAGTCAAGCACATGTATCACAAAAAGCCACTAAGACTGTACAGATAAATAATGGAGGAGGTAAGACAGCTACATTTACTTACAGTTGCAATTTTTAAGTTATCTCTAACATGCATCCTATCAGCATCTTTTTCAGGAACAGGATCAGCACTGTCAAGGTATGCCAACAAACCTGGTGGCTAAAAACATGTAAAACCAGTGTAAACACACATGTTTCTGGAACAGAAACCATCACATTAGGTAACAAGAGTGCTTCTGTAAATCAGATTTCAAAACAGAATTTACATTCTACTCTAAAGCAAGTATGTAAAGCTACAGAACCATTCAACAGAGGAACATAATCAGCTTCAGTATAAACACAGGTCTTGCCTATATCACATCTTTTAAAAGGAACACTTAATGAAGCGAAGAACTGCAGGAAGAAAAGTTGATCCCACAGCAATTGAGGGGGATGAATACTGTAACAGTAGAATTCATCTATTGATTTAACATTGCATGTGACATTAGACATGAGACAGCCTTATTTGACTAAGCCTTCCAGAAGATAGTGACCAAGATCAAGACAGTTTGGCAAAAATGAAGGAACTGCTATTTTGAATCTAAAAGTTACTGTTTTTCCAGATTTAGAAGTTTCTTACAACATTATTCTTTGAAGTAGTTTCACTGAAGTAACTTACGGAAGAACCTCTCGGGAGGTTGTAGGGGTGAAAGAACATGGGAAGTATCAGCTAATATATAAATTTAGCTATGTTATAAACAAATTTGGACAGGCATGAAAGCATAGACATAACTGTTACCTTAATTTCTTACTGGCACTAACCATTAGAGAGTATGTTTACTATGTCTCCCACATTTTTGTCCTTTAAATGGAGAAAAAAGTTAGACATCTTATTTAAGCTATGTGTCATACACCATTTTTAAAAGTGGCAGGAAAGTAACAGAATACTTTAAGAACCTGAAGTGTTTTGTACTAGCCATCAATATCCTTCAAATAGCAGATGCCAGACTGCTGATCTCCCAGACAAGATTTCCCCCTTTGAGGGGAAAAGGGATGTGTTTACTATATAGACTACCCCAAGTCTTCTAATACTACAGGCTGTCAGATTTTATTCTTTCCCTACTCCATATCCCATTTTTACTCACCAAAATACGTTTTAACAAGTTCATAGCAGTTTTGTTCTCAGCTGTCCAGAGGCCAACCAAATGTCTACTTAACTGCCTGAAAAAGCCATTGAAATTAACAAACTGCAAGTTAGTATTTTAAACATATTTTTAAACCACTAAACTGACACCCTTACCATGCTGGTGAAATGAAGATGCGCAAGAGCTTCATGCTCTTGAGTAAGAGCACAAAGCATTATATTGTTCAAGTATATGCTTAGCATGCTTTAAAGTGTTGCCTTTAAGAGGTTCCAGTGAAGTTAGTGGAACAGTAGCAGCACATGCTTTTTGATCTAGACCTCAAAAGAACACTTGAGCAATAGAGCAGAAACTAAACATCTAACGGCCAAGTGTAAGTTTATCCAGTCAATCTTAAGTTACAGTTAAAGAGCCTAGAAGCCATCAAAAACTGTTAACTGCTCTACTTGAAGCTCTTAATACCAGTTATTGGCTAGGAAAGCCTGTTTTGGGGGCCTGCCTTCTATGTCAACTGACACTTTATGCGACATTTGTCACTGGGGTTCTACTTAAACAGAAGTATTGCTTACAAGCAAATCATTGGTAGCTCCAGACAGAACTAGTCTGACAGAAGGTTTCATACTATCTTTCTTCTGAACAACCTCCAACAGTGGTAAAAAGTCCTACTTTTCACTAAATTGCTTAGCAACTCTCAACGCTTCAGGACCATGCAGTTAAAGCTTCTAGAATCTTGTATTTAGGCGGAAATAATTCAGTTATCACTCATCTTCATCAGCATGCCCTCAGGCTCAGTCTCAAGAACTCACAAGTTCTACTGACTGCTGAACTCATGGAATGACTTCTATGAGGAGGCTCCTCTCAGATAGGATGGGTGACCCTAACCACATGCCAGATGTCTGACGTGTACACACCTCAGATTTTATACAGTTGTATGAAGTTAAAGCTTTTTACAAGTTCCAGATATTCTGCTTGCCTTTTATTTCCCTGAATGTTTTCAGAAAAAAATAAAAATCTAACATTAAGCATTTAATGAGTAACCAACCCAAGTCACATTCTGCCAAAAAATAATCAAGTGGCTGCAGTCTCAGCTGAAGCATGCTCTATTTAAACATATCAGCTGCAGAAGACAATATTCTCCTGAAGAACTGCAAGTTTTCTTCCCTGACCTCCCAATGCTTCTAATGTTAGCTAGACCATTACTTAGACTTTTTAAACATGATATATCAAGTGAGACTGACATACCTATTTGTAAGCATCCTCTGATCTGTGCTTATTGTAAACATAGCAGTGTGCAAGTGACGAGGTAAGGCACCTTCACTGAGGGCAAGATCTTGCATTTTGGTAGCAATTTCTTTGTCTCCTTCCTTTGGAAACAGGGCAAGATGATTACTAAAGAAAATCTTAGTTAAGCTGCTTTTATCTTAGCCTACAGTTCCAAGGCCTTCTTAATCATCAAATATGTCAACTAATATCCAAAAGCCAGAAGCTATAGTATGACAGGTTTAAGTGCAAGTTCTCAATAGCAACTGACAAAAGTTGTAGTAAAGCCATGGACCAGATAATTAGTAGTTTTATCTATGAAGACAGTAACTGCATAGGGTAAGATGCACGTCTCCCATCATAGATCAGGAGGCTGGTAGTACATTTACAAGTACCATTTCCACACTGCAATGGCAAATCAGGTATAAACAAAGAATGACATCTGAAGTTATTGCTTATTGCTTGACCTTGGTCAACAGTAACCCTTTAAGAATAACTGGTGCTGTTCAGTTTAGACAACCACATGGATAAGATTGTCACTCAGTCAAGACATATTAGTTCCAATGAATAATTAAGAAAAAGCTTTCACTGATTTTTACTTGCCCATGCCCCACTATAGTTCAAAGGACAGGAGTTGTAATAAACAGCGTTGCAACTTTTAGCTAACGTTATCAGGTATACCAATGGAAACCTGCAGATTTGTAATACCTCTATTTCAAGTGTTCATTCACTTCCATTCCAGAAAAGTACTAGATGCATTTCAGATGTATAAGCCATTGTGATACAACAAGGTACTAACTTAAGCCCTGAATTTCAACACAGGAAGTGCTGAGAGCCAGTTAGCAAGGTCACCCTGCAACAATCATGAGCAGCCCTTGAGAAGTATGGACTTGGCCCATACATTGTGTGGTATGGAAACTAACAAAGACAAGTCATCCTTTGTTGGAAGCAGGAAGAGCAAGAACAGAGGCTGACATCACTAGTCTGCTCTGGGACACTACTGCCCACTAATCCCAGTCCCATTCCATCTGGCAATGCATCCCAAGAAACATAGCCTTTCCTCCTTCAGAAACTAACATGCACGAGAGGTTGGGTGATTCTGAGGTATGCAACTTAGCTACATACAACATTAACAGCCAGATCCTGACTGCAGTATGAAAACATGCAAGGCACTACCCAATGTCCCAACTTGCATGCCTTCCAAACCCCCAAGTGTAAGCTAAAGCAAGTTGTTATATTAAACCACTCATTAAGCAGGTGTTCTGTTCCTCCAATCACTCACCCTCTCCCCATCCCACCAAGATGGTAATATAACAGACTCCTATTTGTAAGCAATTGCACTTCCAAAATAGACAATACATATTTAATGTGCTATCCCAGGTAACACTGATAAAATCTCACCTCTATTATTGCCTTCATTACCAAACCTGCTCCTTTCACAATTGCCATGGAAGGGTGCTAAAATAGAACATTGACAAAATAATTATCCAAGTGCAACATTTGAAGATTAGATCATCTGTGATTTAGTATCTCTACTTCATCTACATGGCTGTTCTACCTCCAGTTCTGGGGAAAAGTTACTATTTCAGTTTTATGAAAGATAGCTCCAGGAAGGGTTCCTATCCCACACCTTTAAACAAGAACTTCCCATGCAACTGTCAAATGGACTTCTTGGTACTGAACAGCAGTATATACCAGAGAAGCTGGCATAATGCTGAGGAAGCTGACACTAAGAAGCAGAAGAGTATACTGTTTTTACAGAAAGAAGACATTGACATTTTAGCTATAAATCCTAGATTGCTTACAGGTTTACTACTGAAGAGGATGTTACTCTTGTTTTATAACTCTTCACCCGCATTTACTGAGAGAGAGAAACAAAAAGGTGGCAGATTCTCCAAAGGAAGGAAGAACTGTTTATCTGGTCAATCTAGCTTACTACTTCACTGGTATTTTGAAGTGCTTCTAGAAGCAAGGCTTATGCAGTCTATTCTACAATGATTTGGCACACCATCCACTATAGAATAACCACCTCAGTCCGGTATCTGAAAGTAAAGCAATAGGTCACTAAACTCACCAAGGTAGTAGAGGTTTAGGCGTATTAATCGGCTGAACTGCAGACAAATTTCTCTTTCAGGAGAACAATAAAAAGTTCATGTTTACTGACTACCAAAGGCCTCTAATAACAATAAAAAAATTATCAAATCTTACCTGAAAGAGTTTAAATAGTGTTCTTCCATTAGATGCCACCATTTCCAACAACATGTCGAACTGCTGCCCTTCAGTAGTCTCACTATATGGAGCACATAGGGCAAATGTCAGGAAGTCCAGAAGCGAACTAATTACTAGGGCACCTGTCCCATGATCCTGAAATTAGGAAGACAGGTATGTAATACAGATACAGTGTTTCTCCCCTGCCTGAGAGTATTCCTGCAAGTTTTATTCAGTACTCATGACGCTGAAAGTGTTCTTCCCTGTCACACCATGAACTAGTCTGCAAACAAAATTTACAAGTTTAAAATATGCCATTACTCTGAGTATGGCAATACTCCAGTAAATTATGGGCTCCTAAAGCCAATCAGAGACTCATGACATCGTATACTGGTGTGCTGCAAATTATTTTTTCTAGTTTTAATCTCCTAAGTACCAGTTTGTCATTTTAACTAAAAAGGAACATCCAGTTTCAATGTTAAACATGCAAACATTTGTTGCATGATACTCAAGTTCCACACTATAGACAGCTACATTCTAACTTGTCAAGATCCAAATCTAGAACAAGCTTGAGTGCCAGACATAGCTGTATCTTCTGCATTTCAGTTGCAGGTACAAATACATTCAAAGATACATTCAAGTACAACAGAAGTCTTTTTACAGCAATTAGAAAAGGCACTTCAAACTATTTGTTTTCAAAAGTTGACTTACCACATGGGAATTGAATTTCTCCAGTAGATTTTCTAGAAACTTCTTTGAAGAAAGAAGGGAAGCTTTGTTCAACTGCTCCTGCCTCAAGTCATAGTCATCATGCATGGGCTATAAAAAAAAGTATTCACTATGCAGTCACATTTCAATCCTCAGTTCTTAATAGCTGTAGTCCAATAACCACACTCTGAACCCATAAAAAGCACATCCTAGTTCAAGTTCAGCAGGAAATCAGTGTACCACAAGTTATTTCATGTTTGAGCACATTGCATGTTGAAGGTCAGTCCCTATTTCTACATCTTTCAGTAGACTGAAGTTCACACACTCCAAAGTGAAAGAATCTGCAATTTAATACTTACACACATAAGAGCACAAAGCATGTCAATAGAGGCATGGGTTACTCCATCATTGTTCCTTTTGAGGGCTTTCACAACCTTCACTCCTAATCGTTCTCGAAATCTTTCGAAAGGAAAGCAAAACCACCAAGATTAGAGAAGAAACAGAAATCTTAGTTTTAAGACAGAAGTCCAGTCGGAGTCCAAAAGTGGCCTGCTCCCATTGCATTTGGCAAGCCAGGACCTTGATGTTTGCATAAATCTCAGATTCCTTGGTAGGAAAACATTAATATTGACTTAACAATATGCTAAGAGCACATTCACCAAAGCAAAGACATATTTCTGTAGTTACAGGATAGCAATAGTACAGGACACTGCACTTCACAGAGCAATAGAACTTTATGAAGGTCTCAGACTAAGTTTCCCCATCATTCATTTACCCCATAGTCTAGAGTCAGAAATATTCCAAAGAATTTTTCATTTTCAGAACAAAAACAGGCAGTTGTTCGGCTTCCTTACGTTCTCCGATTAAGACAAAATCCAGGCAGCCTGTACTTACTGTAGGAGTACAACTCAATTTCCTAATGTTGAGTTTAATCTTGTGTTGAACTGAAGATAGCAATGGCATCAACATACTTTAAGAATGAAGAACTGCCTACTTCAAGGACAGATGAAAGTGCATTTTAGAAGTCTTTCCACTAGCAAAAACATTAAACCATATTTGACTCAAGGCAGAGGGTATTTAGCAAAGGAAGAATAAGCTTTACATACTCATGATCATTTGCGATTCTCAATTTATGTTCAAGCCTAATGACAGTCTCATACTACTGGAAGCAACCACATACAAAGTCTTCCAGTCTTTTTCAGAAGTGAGACTGAAGGTAAGTTTTTGAAGGTAAGGTATCATCAAAAGTTCAAGAACTGTTCTCACCTATTACTTTCAAGCTTGAAGAGACTTCTTACTTACTTTGGAAGCTGCGTAAAGGCAAGAAATCCCGCTTTTGAAGCCACTAGTCGTCTTACTGCTTGGAACTGGCTTTCAAGCTCTGCATTAGATGCTGCAATATCTCCCTCTTGCGAAAGCAATGCTGTTATGGCATTATTAATGAGTTTCTCCTTGTTTTCCGAGAACAAACCCTAGTTAAGAAATAATAATTAGTAGTATCTTTATGCATTAACAACATCTTAAAAGGATAGGCAGAGGATTTATTCTTACATCTTGTGTAACTGCATGTAGTACCCCGCTGTAGGAAATGTTTGCATTGAACCTGAACACAGCATCTGCAAAGTTACCATCTGGAAGAAGACATAACAGAAGTTAAGTGCGCAGGACCTGACTAAATATCTGGATGCTTTAAACAGCACTATAAAACCATGTAATAAGCATCATCTTACTTGGAGGAGCAGCCAAAAACCTCAGATGAAGACTCTCTACTTCTTCATCTACAGGCATACTGAGTAAGCCCCAACGCTGGCCTTTGTGCGTGGAGGTCATTTTCACACAGACATCTCTGTTACCAGAAGCTCTCACTCCATCCAACAAGCTAGCCAGGAGAGAATCTCTGGGTTACGAGAAAGACACACAAGTACAATTTAGACCAGAAAAGTGAAGCTAAAGAACCAAGTTGTAAGAAAAATAGGAGGGAGGAAGAAAAAAAAAAAAAAAAAAA
>Ga0181612_177525_pt1 | contig 16596 bp, 16 predicted proteins | sample HoacroProtozoa21_FD_119630 | JGI IMG/M metagenome (GOLD analysis project Ga0181612, IMG submission 119630) | Hoatzin crop microbial communities from Cojedes, Venezuel. Combined Assembly of Gp0051906, Gp0051904, Gp0051908
ATTTGTTCCTCCAATTACTTTATATAATTATATATTGCTTGTGTTTTTAAGTCTATTTTTATGTACGAAATTCTTATGGTAAAATATCCATAAAGAGATATGGTCAAAGCAAAGTCAAAAAAGTCTGTTTACGAGCAGATGAAGAAGAAAATCGAGGATTTTGGCATCTTTTTTGAATTGCTTTGGGATAGAATCAGGACACCGAAAGGTGCGATTATAACTGCGGTTTTGGCTTGTCTAGTGATTAGTAGTGGCGTGCTGGCGGTTCGAGCTTGCGTCGGAAATAGGGCGACGAATAATTCGGAGCCGAAAACTTCGACTAGCAAAGAGAGGCGCACGAACTCTAATACGAAGAGTAGTTCCGGTGCGGGGACTGACGAGACTAAGAAGACGGAAGAATCCGAGGACAAGAATAGCCCGAACGGTTCAAATAGTGCGGCTAATAGACGCTCGAATCGCCGTGCGAATAGCGAGAGCGGTAGCGATGGTTGGGTGATGATTGACGATGCGGTGGAGGGTCCAGCGAATCCAGCTCCAGTGTCATCTGAGAATAATACTACAGTAGAGGGTAGCTCTGGTAGTGAGCCGGCACAGGAACCGACGAGTGATGCTGGTGATAGTTCTGGCGTGAGCGATAATATCGTAACGGAAGCGCCTTCGACTAGTGATTCTGAACTGGAAACACCTGGCGAGGCTACTGAGCCGACTGAATAAAATTACGAAACTTTTATTTAAGCATTTTTCAGCGCGATTTGTCTAGTGCTAATCTGTTGGATGACTAGTTTTTGACAAATCATTTCTTGTTTGTTTAGATGGGTTGAATAAAATAAAAAGGAGGCGTAGTGGATATTGTTGGGGTGCTTGTCGAAAGTAAAGAGCCTAGAAAGTATTGGAGTTGGTTGAAGAAGAAGATAGAAAGTGACGATAATTTTCAAGTGTCTAGTATTACTAGACACTTGAAGCTGAAGGCTCCTGATGGCAATTTACCAGCAGTGGTCAGGTATGACTGCGAAGGAATATAAAGAATTCAAAGGTTTGCGCAAAGAGAATTTGCGAGACAATATGAGCGACCTTGAGGTATTGCTGGCGGTAATATATAATATATCTGTTGCACCCGTAGCTCAGTGGATTAGAGCACTGGTCTTCGGAACCAGGTGTCATAGGTTCGAATCCTATCGGGTGTACCATTAGAATAAGAAAACCCCGCATTGCTGCGGGGCTTATTTTGTAGATAGTTATCCGTTTTGTATTGAATATTTAGGAGTAGAATTCGCTGTACAAACCTGCGGCGATTTCGGGAATCAGGTCCCAGAAATCCGCCAGTCTGTTGTGCGATTCGTCGTCTTCAGGCTCGTCGTCGGGGTCGAAAAATTGGCTAGGTTCATCCTGCATCATAATCTTGAGGACATTCACGGAGGTTGGGTTGCCGTATTGCTCGCGCGCTTCGCAGCAGTAATGCTCAACCAACTCAAACAGTCTCAGGTCGTAAATAAAGTTCATGAAATCTGCGACTTCGGGGTCATCCTCGGACATAATAATTGTCATGGCAGGGTAGAGAATTGCAAGAAACTGTCCGAGCGATTCGAGCGAGAATCTAGCATAGCTAGTTGCACGAATAACACGGCCAAGCTTTTCTTCCTCGGCATTTCTGAAGATATATCCCGGATCGGTTACTCTGGCGCGCTCGTTACGCTTAATATAATTGAGCTCCTTGATGAAAGCATCAGCAAACTTAAACGACAGATCGATAAACTTCTGCCACTGAATTTTTTTCAAATCTTCTGCGAGCTCGCGCAGCTCAATCGGATCGGCCTGCATGATTGCGTCGTCAAGCAAAGCTTCGTCGTATCCCTGTAAGTTATATGCAAGGCAGAGAAGCTGACCGAGGTTCTCTGCGACTGCATGAACGCAGTAATCGTCATTCTCGGACTTTTCAAGCTCGGCCGCAAAGTCCAGCATGTCCATGGTAACTTGCTGGTCGCCTCTCATGACAATCTGCTTGTCAGGGAAGTAGGACAGCATGCTGTCACTGATGAGTTTGCCTTCATTGACGTAGGCGTCGTGCATGCTCTTGAGCTGCTGAACCATCGTTGTTCCGGGGTCGTAGCAGTCGTTCTCGAGCAGTTCCTTGAGGTTTTCGGGTGAGAATGTTTTGTTAGCGAGCAAGAGATGCATCGCAATTAAAATTTCTTTGGCTTTCATAAAGAAAACCCTCCTTCGGATTTATTTCTGCACTCAATCAACACAGAAGAGTGTTCTGTGCAGATTCGAGTGTAGAAATTGGATAACTTTTAACGTGCTTGGTCGCAAAGACCGATTTGGACATTATGGCACATTATGTTATAATATGCAAGTTAGTTTGAGACTAAAGGACATTTATAAATCTATTTCAGGTTTGACCCCGAGCGTACTACCTTTTGCGCTTGGAGAAAATCTGAAATAGAGGTGTTATATTCTATGATTACGAAAATGGGCAATGCTTCCGCAATCCGAAAGTCGTTCATGGCATTCAAGACCGCCTTCGTGACTAACCCTTTTGTGGTAATGTCGTTCGAGGGCAAAATCGATCCTGACGCCTGCAACTCTATGGCGATGCAGTTTGGCAGATATCTGTCGACGAGCGCCATGTGTCTGCCTCAGGGTGTATTTAATCTTTCGGATGACTTCTACGAGACGGATTCGATTACGGTTCGCGTTGGTAAGAACTTCCAGAGCTACGCCAGTGTTGGCGCCTATGCTGATTCGCTCAACTGTGGTGATGAGGATTTTCTTGAATCCGAACGCTGGCTTGGAACGATTGCCGAACTGTTCTGTGATGCATTCCTGAACGAGAACATTCCGTTCCCGAGCAAGGCTGACCTTGAACGTATGTTTGTGGTTGGTGACAACTATGTGGAAGTGCAGAAAGGATTGCAGCGTGGTTTTGCGGCCGCAAAGGAAATGAATAGGCTCGAAGACATTCTTCTGGATGTCATGAGCGAGTATCACGCGAGGTTTGTGGATTTCGCGGCTGAGGAGCTTATCAAGAAAGGTTCGCAGAATGATGCGGAAGCTCCGATCGTTCGCATCTACTCGATGCTGCCGTTCGAAATCGTGTCGCACGTTTCTGTTGGCTCGGTCTATGATGGTATTCTGCCGATTATTCTGGCAAGCAATGTGAGCGTGGATCAGGATAAACTGTTTCACAAGCGCATCGAGCGTGGTCGCGTGTTCCTGGAGGAATTTGCCGGAAAAGAGCTCGATGAAGGCGAAGCGCTCGGCGTGTTGACGAAGGAAATTTCGGCAAAATCGAAAGATTTGCAGCCGCTGATGCCGGGTTATCTGGTTGACTGTTTGTGCGATGAAGGGGTTTGTGCACAGCTGGCTCAGGTTCTTTGTCTGACAATTTTGAGCAACGAGCTTTTCGAAGCGATGCCGACACTGTAAGTCATCTACCATTTCGGGGAAGGGGTAATCATAAAAGCGGGGCTTTCGAGTCCCGCTTTTTCTTGCCTAATAGTACAAATGCTTATGCTTTACTCCATAAGCATTATCTGGTATAATTTTGGCTAGATTTTAAGATATTAGTGGGACGAGCTGGTCGCTAATGGAGGCGCTAATAAAGCTCGTCTATATTTATTCAAAGAAGGGTAATATGCAAGACAAGAGCAAGCTACGCAACGTAGCAATTATCGCGCACGTCGACCACGGTAAAACTACCTTGGTGGATGCGCTTTTGAAGCAATCGAACACCTTCCGTGACAACCAGGCAGAAATGGGCCAAACGCTCATTATGGACTCTGGTGATCAGGAACACGAACGCGGCATTACAATTACGGCAAAACAGACCGCTATATATTATAACGGTTACAAGATTAATATTATTGATACGCCAGGCCATGCCGACTTTTCGGGCGAGGTTGAGCGCACGCTTAACATGGCAGACGGCGTTATTTTGGTCGTCGATGCTCAGGAAGGCCCAATGCCACAAACGAAGTTTGTGCTTCAGAAGGCGCTCGAGATGGACTTGAAGCCAATCGTCGTTGTAAATAAGATTGATAAGCCAGCAGCACGCCTTGGTGAAGTTGAAGATGAAATTGCTGATTTGTTCCTCGAACTCGCAACGAGTGAAGAACAACTAAAATATCCAGTTTATTACGCGATTGCTCGCGATGGTAAGGCCGGCAAAACTCCAGAACTCGACAACGATTTGCATGCAATCTTTGATGCAATTATTAATGAAATTCCAGAGCCAAACGTCGACCCAGATTCTTCCAAGGGTGCACAGCTTCTTGTCGCTGCGCTCGCTGCTGATAGCTACCTTGGCAAGTATGCCATCGGTAAGATTTTCCGTGGTAAGCTCAAGAAGAATGAGAGTGTAACCATTATGAAAGTTGATGGCTCGACCGTGAAGGGGAAGATTGACCGTCTCTTTACTTATCGTGGTCTTGGTCGCGAGGAAACTGACGTTGCGATCGCTGGTGACATTGTTGCTCTTGCTGGCCTTGGCGAGGCGAGCATTGGCGATACAATTGCGACTGGTGATACTCCAGAAGCTCTTCCAACGATTGAGCTAGAGGCGCCAACTCTTAGCATTTATATTGGTCCAAACACTTCGCCGCTCAAGGGTCGTGAAGGTGAGTTTACGACCTCTCGCCAGATTGGTGACCGTTTGAAGCGTGAGCTTGAAACAAACATTGCTCTTCGTCTCGAACCGCAGGGCCTTGGTTACAAGGTTTCTGGTCGTGGTGAGCTTCATCTTTCGGTTTTGATTGAAACGATGCGTCGTGAAGGTTACGAAATGGAAGTTGGCCGCCCAGAGGTGGTTTACAAGATCGAAGACGGTAAGGAATATGAGCCAGTTGAGGAACTCACGGTTGAAGTTAGCTCCGAATTTGTCGGTGCAGTTTCTCAGGAGCTTGGTGTTCGCAAGGCTGAACTCGTTTCTCAAGAGCTTACGACTACTGGCGCAACTCGCTTCCGCTACACGATTACGACTGAGGCTTTGATCGGCCTTCGCAACAGTCTTTTGACCGATACGAAGGGTACCGCAATTATGAATACCTTGCCAAAGGGTTACCAGCCAGTCACTTCGCATTATCGTCAGGCACGCAATGGCGCTTTGGTCGCTAGTGAAACTGGCCAGAGTACGGCTTATGCGCTCGATATGGCACAGGCTCGTGGTATTCTATATATTCCGCCGCAGGTCGATGTTTATAAGGGTATGATTGTCGGTTTGTCCAAGAAGGACGAGCTTGATATTAACGTCTGCCGTGAGAAGCAGCTCACGAACATGCGCACGCACGCTTCCGATGGTGCTATCCAGTTGACGCCATACACGCAGCTGTCTTTGGAGCAGTGCTTGGATTTCTTGATGGAAGATGAGCTTTTGGAAGTAACGCCAAAATCACTTCGCCTACGCAAGAAGGAACTTGATCCAGTCATGCGCAAACGCGCTCGTAAGAATTAGATTCAATAAAAATATCCTCGGTGTTTCGGGGATATTTTTTAGGGTTAAAAATATCCGGAGAAAGGAAAGGCCGGATATTTTTTGTTAGTCCAAGCATCCGTTTGAGGTGCAGCAGATGCTTGGTAATACTCGCAGTTTAGATTCTAAGGTGATAAATAAGTCAAATTGAGAAGTAAACAAAAACAATTGATCCTTAAAATATAAACTATTTTTTAGCAAATATCGATTAGGCGCGATATTTGCTCCTATAGTATGCTCCAAATACTATAGCAAAAACCATGGTAGCGACAGAGAGGGAAATGACTCGCAGAGGCTCGTCGCTGGAAGTCTCTGGATTTAGGTCGTCTTCGAGGATTACACCGTCATTTTCGATGCCGATAGTGAAGCCAAGCATGTGCATTGTAAGAACGTGGCCTTGCGGGTTAAAACGCCAGCCAAGTTTGGTCGAATTATTTAAGAAATGAATATTATGCTTGTCTGTACTGCCGATTTCGAGCAGTTCGGTGTCGACGCCGGATTGCAGGATTTGGCGGCCGTCGTTTAGCTCGAAATATGGCATGAAGTTGTCGTATTGAACATCAATTTCGAGAGGTTCGGTATTTTTAGTTTTAATGTAGTTTAGGGGTCGCTCGAGCGTGCGTGCGCCATTTGTAGTGACAATACTTTGCCAGATACCATTATCTACGTCTAGGCCAATTTGGGCTTCGCCAGTGCCGGTGTCAATATCTGTCATACTAACAAGTGCTTGGCCAACGACTTCGCCTTCGCGTCCCATGAGGCCGTCGATAGGGATGCTATATTCTGACCATTCGCTAGTGTCGCCTTGTGTGGCAGCTCCGAAAGATAGTTTGAGTTCACGTAGATCAAACTTTGGGCTTTCTTCGATCGTGACAATGGACCAATCGGCCGACCAGTCGCCAGTGATGCTAGTGTCAATTGGGATATTGGCAACATAATACCAACCTTTGCCGTGCGCACTAACGTAATCGGTGAAGTCTACCCAGCCAAAGTGGTTATATTCTGTGACTTTGATGGAGGTTGCGCTGTAATTGTAAGTTGTTAGGGCGTAGTCGGTAATATATAGCTTTTGGGCGCTAGTTTCGTCTATCTGGCCTTTTTCTGGGGCGTAATAGATTGTGACAGGGTAGCGATAAAGCTTGTTTGTTCTGTCTTCACCAAATTCGACTGTAAAATAAGCCTTTTTGACGCTAGCTTCGTCGGCGACGTCTAAATAAGCGCCAGTGCTATTACCAAAGCCGTTCGAATCGTCTTCGAGGCTGGCATCGAGCACGTAGGACTTGCCCGTGGCTTTGGTGCCGTAATCATACCAGAGTCCATCGCTCCAGCCGGCTGATGCTCCAGTGTAATTTAGACGGTATTGACCTTTGAGGTCTTCGACTAAGTAAAGCCCTTCGCCCGATCCTTTGAGTGCGTGATGAAGTTTGACTTGATGCAGCTCCCCATCCTCGCCGATGAATTCATCTTGAGTTGCACGTGCGACGTTATCAATACTATTTTCGGTCAATGTTGGTTGAATTGCGAAGCAATCTTCTCGACATAAAACACATAAAAACGCAAAAATAACTGCAGCAACTCGCGTTGCTTGTTTCATATTATTTGTCTCTCCTATTTTTTAGTGATAGAGCAGATATTAGCATAAGCTGAACTTGACAAACAAGCGGAAAAGTAATTATTACAACGGTTTAAAAACTAGATTCAAGTATAAAGTGTTGTAAATAATACTACAGGAATTGTGTTGCGAAAAATTGCGTTTATTGCAATTTTTTCTTGACTAAAGAAAACTGAGAAAATTAAGCAAAAATAATGCTTGACCAGCATTGCTCTTGTGACATAAAATGATTCAATATTCGTTAGGAAACTTCAACTCAAGTCTATGGGAAATACAGTAAAGGAACAGTCAGTAATCGTGGCGCAGATTGTTGGGAAATGGGTCGGCGGCGGCGTTGAGTCGGTGATTATGAATTATTATCGACACATTGATCGCACGAAGATTCAGTTTGACTTTATCTGTGATGTGGATTCGACTTGTATTCCGTATGACGAAATAGAGGCTTTAGGTGGGCGCGTAATAATCTGCCCGCCATATCAGGAGTTGTATGATTATCTGAAGTTTCTAGTCCAGCTGTTCAAGAAGGAGAAATACAAAATCGTGCACTCGCACATCAACACTCTGTCGGTATTTCCACTCTTCGCAGCGAAGTTAGCAGGCGTTAAAGTACGCATTTCGCACAGTCACAATACGAGTTGTCGTAAGGACTTGAAAAGAAATATCATCAAAAAGCTATTACGGCCGTTTTCGAAAATCTGGGCAACAGACTTGTTTGCTTGCTCGGAGAAAGCGGGGCGATTCCAGTTTGGAAATCGTGCGTATGATCAGGGGCGCGTGAAGATAATTCACAATGCAATTGATTTAAATAAATACCAATACGATGCTGTGGCGCGAAGAGGTCTTCGTGAGCTACTTGGCGTTCCTAGAGAAGCATTAGTGTATGGACATATCGGTAGATTTGTTGGGCAGAAAAACCACCAATTTTTAATTAATCGTTTTTCTAAAATCATCGCCGAGAATCCCTCGGCGATTTTAGTTTTAATCGGGGATGGACCTTTAAAAGATGATTTAAAAAGCTATGTGCGTGAATTAGGGATTAGCCGCTCGGTACGTTTTGTTGACTGGTGCGAACACATTGAAAAGTATTATTCCGCCTTCGATATTTTCGTATTGCCGAGTCTTTATGAAGGGCTGCCGCTCGTAGGAATTGAAGCGCAGGCAAATGGTTTGCCGTGTCTGTTTAGCAAGGCTATTTCACCAGAGGTATTAGTGCTACCGACGGCGAAGTTGAGCGAACTTGGTTCGGGCTTTGGTGAAGTGCAGCCGATTCCGAGTCGTATTGCGGATGCGAGGTATTATTTTGAAAATCGTCGCCTGGATATTGTAAAAGAGGCTAGGAGTTTGGAGTTGGTCTATAACGAAAGGCTGGCGCGAACATGAAGCCTACAATGCAACAAGCCAAAAAGAAGATATTTTTCGTTTTAAACTCTAGCGCGATGTTTGGGGCGGAGTCGGTTAATTTGGAAATAATTCATTCGTTGAGGCGGAAATACGATTTTTACTGGGTATCGCAAGGCGGCGAGGTGGACAAGTTTCTGAAAACGGCCAAAATCAAGCACATTAAAATACCAAATTTGACAAGCAAAGAATTACGGCGAGTGATCAAAAAATATAAGCCAGACATCTTGCACGCGACAGATTATCGGGCGGCAGTAATATGTGCTTTGGCAGGGAGGGGGATTCCGCTAGTATCGCACGTGCACAATAATTCGCCTTGGCTCAAAAAGCTTTGCCCATATGCAGTGGCTTTTGGGCTAGCAGCGAAAAAATCTGAGTATGTCTTAACTGTTTCGGATTCGATTGAACGGGAATATGCGTTTTCGAAGCTGCTTGGCGACAAGATAAAAAATATTGGCAATCCGGTTTCGAGCAAGAAAATCAGGGCACAGCTTAGTAAAGTGGCAGTAAGGAAGAAATATGATGTTTGCTGTGTGGCGCGCTTGGTTGAGCAGAAAAATCCAGAGCGTTTCTTGCGGATTATCAAGCGGCTTAAAAAGAGTTTTCCGGAGATTAGTGCAGTCTGGGTGGGCAAGGGCGAGTTGGCAGAAGAAATTCGCCGTTTGGCGAAAGAAATGAGCCTAGAAAACAATATTAAGTTTGTAGGCTACAAGAAGAATCCGTACAAAATCATGAGCCGCTCAAGAGCATTTATGCTCACATCATCTTGGGAAGGTTATGGCTTGGCGGCATATGAAGCTTTAGTGTTAGGCCTACCGAGCGTTGTGTCTAATGTGGGTGGCTTGCCAGATATTATCACAGACAAATGCGGCAAGCTTTGTGAAACGGATTTGGATTTTGTAAACGAAATAAAAAAGCTCCTTAATAATAAGAAATATTACAAAGAAAAAGCAAAAGCAGCAAAACGTCGTGCGCGAGTTCTAGAAGAGCAGAACACGACAATCGAAATGGTGGGTAAGTGCTACGACAACATTATTCGCCAGAGGTTACATGCGTAGGAGGAAATTTGCGCGTCGACCGCAGCTGATGCTGAATTATATTGTTGTTGGATTGTGTGCACTTGTTGTTAGGGTGGCTTCGTTTTGGGTTTTGCCTAAGAAATATTTTCTGGATTCTAGCAAGATTTTAGGTATGGTGCTGCGTGGGCGAGTTTATGATTCGGCATACAACTTTGTGGCTGGAATATATAGAGGTATCAATTTCTTGAAGTTGTCTAGTCTTGAAGAGTGGGCGGTTGTGGCGGCAATAGTAATGATTCCATTGGCATTGTATTGGTGGTATAAGTGCCAGGCGTCTGGCAAAGTGCAAGAGTTTTTCTTGATTACAACAATGATGCTTTTGAATATTTATACTTTTGGTTTAACAAAAGATTTGATTCAATTTGTAATCTTTTTGATCATTGCATTCATATTAAATGCGAAGCGACTCAAGGAGAGACAAAAAGCTTTGTGGGTAGTAGTGATATTGTTGTTAGAATCAATGTGTTTTCGTAAATACTATCTATTAATTGCGGGAATGTTCGTTGTGATTTGGAAGATGCATTGTTTCGTAACTGGTAGATGGCGAAAAAGCATTTTTAATTATGCGGTATTTGTCTTTTGTATCTTTGCGGCACTGCTGGGCGGTATCTTAGTGGTTTCACTGGTAGACAAAGGAGCCTTCTATGATATTGCGCTGGCCAGGCATCTTGCGAACGATTATCGGATGGGCAGCACGGACGCTCAGACCATGATTATCGAACCTTTCGGAGTTAGCTGGAATATGGGCAAGTTTTTGCTAAATTATCTAGTGAATTTCATGAGGCTAAGCTTGCCGCTTGAGTTAATGTTTCATGGGCCTAAATACTGGCTGGCTTTGCTATATATTGTGGTTTTAAGTTGGCGACTTTGGCACGTAGAGCTTAGGATGGGGGGACATGCGGTTTTGGTGGGGCATTTGGTACTAGCTTTTGTGATGATATCAGCAATCTTTGAGCCGGATTTTGGCTCATGGCTGAGGCATTGTGTAGCTTTGGCGCCGGTGAGTTTTTTGTTATTTGGAGTAGAGGAAAAGAAAGAGAATTATGAACGATTTGATATCTGTGATTGTACCGATTTACAACGCAGAAGATTATCTGGAACAGTGTCTGATTAGTATTCTGGAACAGAGTTATTATGATTTGGAAATAATCTTGGTAGACGATGGAAGTACGGATGCGAGTGCGGAGATTTGCGAAAAGTTTTTGCGAATTGATCAGAATATCAAGTATATGTATCAGAAACACTTGGGTGTATCGGTGGCGCGAAACAGAGGCTTAAAGGTAGCACGAGGGAAGTACGTTGTCTTTGTTGATGCGGATGACTTTCTGTCGAGGCGGGCAATTGAATTGATTTACGACGCGCGGCGTGACAAGCGGCTCGTGCAGATGCGTGTGAACAGGGTGAATTATCAGAAGCTTGAGCTTGGGCGACGTGAGGCAGAAAGATTAATACTAAAAGACAGGTTTTATGGTGGAGCTTCGGGCTGCCTGCTAGAGACAGAAATAGCAAAAGCCGTGCGTTTTTCGAGACAGACGAGTTTCATGGAAGACACGATATTTATCTTGCGCTATATGCGTCGAGCCAAGATTCGACACGTATCTGTGATTGAAGAAGCGAAATACCATTATAGCTATCATGCTGGCAGTTTGACGGCGAGCGATGGTGATGTGCTTTCGACTTGTGAGGACATATTGTATTCGATGCAGCGTATCGAGAAATTGTTAAAAAATGACAAAAAAGCAGTGCGTGCAAAAATAATTCGTTGTCTAGAGCGACAACTGCGCGATCCAAATAATGATTTCGAGTTGCTTAGGCAGAACCTTGGCGAATTAGACCGTTTTGGCGCACAAGGAATATATCGGCTGTTTATTCATGTCTATAACAAAGGTCCGAGGGGTTTGAAAATTTATTACTATCTTCGGAGTGGAATGAAATTATTAGTAAAAGGAAGAAGATAAGATGCAAAGTAGAAAGATTAGTTTTGAAGAGCGACGTGCAGTGGCACTGGAAATATTGCGTTATATAAACAAAATTTGTCGCGAAAATAACATTCAATATACTTTGTTTTCCGGAACGGCACTTGGCGCAATCCGTCATGGTGGATTTATTCCTTGGGATGACGATATTGATATTGCCTTGCTTGCGCCAGAGTATGCGCGACTAATTGCTATTTTAAGTAAAGATGACAAGTATCGGCTACTACTGCCAGAAAATGGTAAGTATAATCGCTTTTTTGCGAAGTTATGTGACAAGAATAGCTATGTTTTGTAAGACAATTACCATGATATTAAGGAGCTGGGGATCTGGGTGGATATTTTTCCGCTCAATAACGCTGGGGATAGCTTAATAGAAGCGCAAAAGTTTGCACAAAATTGCCAAAAACAAGACAAGAAATTTGTAGATTTTGTCGGTGCAAAGCATTATTATCAGGCAAGTAGGAAATCTTACGAACTGATTAAACTGCCACTGTATTTTATGCCAGCGCAGCTATATCGGGCAGCTTGGCAACGCAACAAAGGTAAAGTGCTGGAGTTTATGCAGAGCAAGAATAGTCAACCGACGCAATTTGTAAGTTCGAACACTGTTTGCGTGGGCTGTGAAGTGTACGAAAAAGATCTGTTTGAGCATTTAGTTGAGGTGCCTTTTGAAGATGGTAGCTATCTGATCGTGCGAGATTTTGACCGCTTACTGAGCGTAAAATATGGTGATTATATGACTTTACCGCCAGAGCGGGAACGTGTATTGCATCATCTTGGACAGTATTTGTGGCGAGAAAGTATGGCGAATTAAATGAAAGAAGATGAATCGCCTGAGCCTGAGTGGCGGATAGGTTTAAAGAAACTTAAGCGAAGCAGGGCACTACTTAATGCTAGTTCGAGTGTTGCCTTGCAAATTGTTACGATTGTAAACGGCCTAATTGTGCCGCGGCTGATTTTGGAAACTTTTGGCTCTGAACTAAACGGTCTAGTATTATCGATTAATCAATTCTTGAGCTATATTTCTTTGGCCGAAGGCGGTGTGACTGGGGTGGTGTCGGCGAGTCTGTATAAGGCTTTAAAGCGGCACGATGCCAAACGCGTAAACTCGATTTACGTAACAATGGCTTTGTTCTGTAAAAGAATTGTGGGTTGTTTCTTAGTCTATGCGGCGATAGTGTCCGTAGCTTTTGCACTATGCTTTAGGGGCACTTTTGGCTTTTGGAAAATATTTGCGTTGGTCTGGGTGCTAGCGTTTGTACAAATTGTGCAGTATGGTTTTGCCTTAGCGCCACGAACCTTGCTCAACGCGGACAAAAAGGTATATATCGTAGCGTTTACGCAGATAGGTATGAGTGTTTTGTCGCTAATATTAGTGCTACTATACGTGCATGTCTGGCCAAATATCCTGGTTTTAAAGATAGCAACAGGGTTATGTTACTTAGTGCAGCCAATCGTATATGGCTTAGCTATTAGGCAGCAGTATGGTTGGCGACTATTCGGAAGGCATGAAGCAAAAGTAGACGACAAGCTACTGAAGAAACGCTGGGATGGATTTACGATTAGTCTGGCGGCTTTTATTCACAATAATACGGACATTGTAATTCTAACTTTGTTTACAAATTATCTGGAAGTATCGGTCTATGGCGTGTATCTAATGGTGACGGCTGGAATTCGAGGCTTAGTACAGGCAGTGTCGCGTGGTATTGCGCCAAGTTTGGGGCATGTCTATGCTAGTGGCGATAAAGAAAAACTTCGGCGCTGTTTTGCGAAATATCGCTTAGGGATGTTTGGCTTGGTGATCTGCGGCTTCATTTTAGCCTTTGTGCTGATACGGCCATTCATAAGTCTGTATACGCATGGAATTAACGATGTGGAGTATGATCGACCAGTATTTGCGGCGTTAATATTACTAGCCGAAATGTTTTATTTGCTACGCGAGGCGCATGTTAATTTGGCTTACGCGGCAGGGAAGTTCAAAGAGCTGTCACGGATCTGTATGGCCGAGGCATTTGTAAATATTAGCGTTTCTTTGGTTGCAGTGCAGTTTTGTGGGCTAGAAGGAGTGGCGTTTGGCACGCTTGTGGCGATGGCGGGGCGGACTATATATCAAGTCTGGTTTAGTCGTAAGATTCTTGGCTAAGAGGTGACTTGAAGAATACAAAAAGGTGATAAGGATAAACAATAAATTGAGGTAAAAATGAAAAGAATATTAACATACGGCACATTTGATCTTTTGCATTACGGGCATATGGAACTTTTAAGACGTGCGCGCGAGCTGGGCGATTATTTGGTAGTAGGCTTATCTACGGATGAATTTAATAGTAACGAAAAAAAGAAGCATTCGTATTATAACTACGAAACGCGCAAGAAAATGCTAGAGTCGGTGCGATACGTCGATTTGGTAATTCCAGAAACAGATTGGGACCAAAAATTGGACGATATTGAACGCTATGGTATTGATACGGTCGTGATGGGGAGTGATTGGCTGGATAGCAATCACTTTGATTACTTGCGTCATCACTGCGAGTTGATCTTTTTGCCGCGTACTTATGGCATTTCGTCGACTCAGATTAAGGCGGATTTAGGCGGAAAATTATTAGCATAAAAACGCCGCTCTCGAAAAAACGAGGGCGGTTTTTGCGGCAGCTTATATCTGATAAAATAGAGTGAATGGCGGAGGTTGAGTTATCAATCGTGATGCCGTGCCTCAATGAGGAGCGCACGCTAAAAAAGTGCATTAAAGATGCGCAAAGTTTTTTACGTCGTAAAAATATTTCTGGCGAAATTATAGTAGTAGATAACGGCTCGACGGATAATTCCTCAAAAATTGCCAAGCAGTGCGGCGCTCGGGTGGTGAAAGAAGCTCGCAAGGGTTATGGTAGGGCGCTGCGAACTGGGTTTGAAGCGGCGCGTGGCGAATATATTATTATGGGCGACTGCGACTGTACTTATGATTTTGCGCACATGACCAAGATGTGGCGACTGATGCAATCTTGCGACATGGTGGTTGGTGATCGTTTCAAGGCTAATTTGGAGCCGGGCGCAATGTCACTATCTCATCGAATTGGTGTGCGGGCTTTGTCTTGGCTGGCGCGCAGACGCTTCCATTCTAAAGTTTACGATTATCACTGTGGGATTCGCGGAATGCGCCGTGCGGCGATTGAAAAACTGGATTTTCGGACGACTGGCATGGAATTTGCGACCGAAATGATTGCACTGGCGGAACTAAAGGGGCTGAAGATCAAACAGTTGCCGGTAGATTATCGCAAGAGCGTAAAAGGGCGACGCCCGAAGCTGAATACGATTCGTGATGGTTTTCGCCATCTGGATTACATTTTGGTTGGCACGATGAAGCCGTTTTGGCGAGATTTTTGGCGCCTTGCTGGAATTTTGTTAACAAGTGTGCTGGCTGGTCTTGGTTTGCTCTGGCTGGTTGCGCAGATTCCGCGCGAGGATCTGAAAGAAAACACGCAGAAATCCGTCGATTATTACTTGAATTATGATAGCGGCGAGATGAAGCCGTATCTGACGAGCGACTACGAGATTCTTGGCAAGAATCTTTATGGTACGATGATGGATTTTTATGCCGATAGCATTTGGCTGTCGATTGCTTATAGTTATGACGGGAGTTTGCGCTCGGTGATTGAGTCGAAATATGCCAACGTCAAAGAGGATAGTATGGGCGAGAATTTGCAGAAGCAGCTGAATGGTGAGCTTGAGGCGAACGAGGAATATTCGCGTTATTGGCATGGCTCGCTCGTGATCGTGCGGCCGCTTCTGAAATGGTTTAGCGTGCAGCAAATCTATATTATTTACGGTGTTGTAATAACGGGGCTGCTGATCGCGATAATCTTGTCGCTTTGCAAGCATCGTGAGTTTGTGGCGGCCGGGGCTTTTGCGGTGGCGGCGTTAGTGGTAGGCGCGCCACTGGCGGCGATTTGTCTGGAATACGCACAGGTGTTCGTGGTGCTTGGCGTGGTTAGTCTGATTGCAATGCGCCTTGTCTGGCGAGGCAAAACAAAAGCCTTGCCGTACCTGTTCTTTTGCTCGGGAATACTCGTAAATTACCTAGATTTCTTGACGGCTGAAACACTGACTCTGACAATTCCGCTGCTTTTGGCACTCTGGCTAATGCACAAACAAAAGCTCGAGATGGGCGGTTTCAGGTTTGTCCTTAAAATCATGCTGCTCTGGGCGCTTGGCTATGCATTGATGTGGCTAGCGAAGTGGTTGGTTGCTTGGCTCGCTCAGGGTGGCAGTGTGTGGCAGAGTGTCGGCGCGCAGATAGAGAAGCGTAGCGTGAGTACGGAGGGCGGGTTTAATCACTTTGAGATGCTAGGATATGCAGTGGATATGAACTTTTCTTCGCTGTTTCCAATCTGTTTTGGTAGTTGGGTGGGGCTAATAACTGCAATCGTTGTTTGTGGCTTGCTACTACTAGCGGCAAAGTTCCCAAAGAAGCAGCTAGATTGGCTTTGGGTTTCGACTGCATTGATCGTATCTTGCGTGCCGCTGCTACGCATGTTGGTTTTGCTTGAGCACGAGGTGAGGCATTTCTTCTTTACTTATCGGGCGCTGATGGCGCTAGTGCTGGGCTTTCTATTTGTGATAATCCGAGTAGTAGACTGGCAAAGAGTGAAGTCTTGCCTAAAACGCTAATTTCTTGACGACTTGTCGATATTATGGTAATTTAATAACAACGCAGCACTCCGAAAAGCGGGGTGTTTTTTAATAAAAATGAAAGGTGGGCAGTTTAAGGTTTAGAGAGAAGTGGCGAGAGAGATTGCAAGTAACGTAAAAGCGTATAGCGGGGCGGATTTTTACGCAACGAGTGCAGAGCTCTCGGCATCTCGTAATCTTAATTCTTCTACGGTGGCAGCGCTTGCGCGCAAAGAGAACCGCTTGACGCACGCTAGCTACTTAGCAACGAAGCGTGCCTTTGATCTTACGACTAGCTTGGTTGGCTGCATTTGCCTCTTGCCGGTGATTGTGTTCGTAAAGGCCGGTAATATGCTGACTGGCGATTTTAAGCCGATGTTTTTGAAGCAGGAGCGTATTGGG
>Ga0181612_144465_pt1 | contig 16595 bp, 17 predicted proteins | sample HoacroProtozoa21_FD_119630 | JGI IMG/M metagenome (GOLD analysis project Ga0181612, IMG submission 119630) | Hoatzin crop microbial communities from Cojedes, Venezuel. Combined Assembly of Gp0051906, Gp0051904, Gp0051908
CAGGGAGGTTGTGGAGTCTCCTTCTCTGGAGATATTCACGACCCGCCTGGACAAGATCCTCTGCAGCCTGCTGTAGGTGACCCTGCTTTGGCAGGGGGTTGGACTAGATGACCCACAGAGGTCCCTTCCAACTCCGAACATTCTGTGATTCTGTGATGCAGAAGGCTGTATTTCATAAATACTACCTAAGTTAGGCACAGGAAACGAAACGGCAGCTAAAGCACAGAGATGTGAGAGGTGGGGCCCGGGGCACACTGAGGCAGGGTGCGCTGATGCTGACAGGTCCTGGGGGGCTGCTGGTGCCCAGGCTAAAGGGAGAGCAGTGAGAAAGTGCTCAACAGTTGTGCTCTCTGCTGTCCGGCTTTTACACCGGCTCCAGTCTCCCAGCTTTTAAAATTAAAATTAAATTAAAACAGGGGCTAGGAGTGCTCAAATGGTGCTCCCAGTTGCCTGGGCTAGGTCTGGGAGTTGCAGAGAAAAGAATAAAAAAATACATATGTAAACTGTTACTAAATGGGAAGAAGTAGCTACTTATAAAATACAATTTTTTTGCGTGAAACTCCTGCTAACTTCTGCTCTGAAGGCAAAAGGGAACTGAACAAGCATCACTTGTGTGTGTGTACGTGCAAGGGTACCGCCGCGGTACCAGCAGCAGCCGAGCAGCTGACACAAAGCAGGAGAAGCATCTGTTAAGGCAAGGCTTATGAGCGCAGTGAAAATGGCTGAGGCAAATCTCTCTCGAGGCTGTTGCCCCCTGCCACAACCGGGGCTGCAGACTGCGTGGGAACCTGGCAAAGGGCTGTGTTCTCCCAAGGAGAGGATTCATGTTTTCCTGGGCAAAGGAGGGATCTGAAGGTGGGTTTCAAGCAGACTGTTAAAATCTGTGCCCCCTGTGCCCCTGCCCTGCTGAGCTGCGAAGGGGATCTGGGGCAGCTGCTTGCACCGCAGCAGCCTGGGAAGGTCTCCAGGGTGTTGGAATGGAGCATGGGGCCAGTGGTGCTTGCGCTGGGCAGCCTGGCCAGGCTGGTGCATGAATCCCCTTCGCTCAGCATTTCACGGCTCAGGCAGCTGTGGGCACACCCAGCAGCAATTTTTAGGAAATCTGAGAACTCAGGTGTTGGGTAACTTCACCTGTCTCTAGGGCTGACGGCACATGAGCTGATGAGAGCTTTAAGGATGTCCAGTTTGCTTTTCCGCAACATCTGGAGCTTTCAGGTGGGATGGGAAGGCACAGTCCTGGGCTGAGACATGGCTCCCTGTTTGATGCACGAGGGAGGGACAGCCCCAAATACTTTAAAGCCCAAGAGCACTGTGACTAAGGCAGTGACCTTCTTCATGGAGCAAAGCGCTGAAGTTTAGCCCTAGAAACACTTGCCACCAAGTGACTCAGACTCACGGGTGCCCGTGGCACAGCACCCACCCCCGGGACAAAAGAGATGTGGAATACTCTGATCAGGCTCCCGGGATCAGCCCTGAAGCAGCAAGGGCGTCCCTGAGCTGGGGACCAGGAGCCAGGAGCTGCCGCTGGGTGCTCGCTGGCCGGGTACAGAAAGGCGCTTCTCCTCTCCTGACGCAGCAGATGACCTCCAGTGGTCCCTCCAGCCAGGCAGCAGTTGCACTGGAGTTACACGAAGTTAGTAGTTACACTGAGGGCGTCACCTGGGATGGCAATACGGGAACATAAAGCCCGGACATCGGGAGTCAGGGCTGCGTTCCCCATGCACAAAGCAGCTGGAATAGCATCAGTCATGTAAGTGGATGACAGGTTTTACTGGTGAAAAACCCCTACAACTCTTCAATTTTTTTTTTTGTAATACATACTAGGAAGTGGTTTGCAGGAAAGGAAATAAAAGGTGTGATGGAGAGCAGTGTACGGACCACTATCACCCACAAACACAGCGCTGGTGTGTGAAATGCCGAGCCGAAAGAGCTCAAAGATTTCCCCATCGGGGAGGTAACCATGGAAAGTACTAAATAATTAAGTGCTATTGAGGGTTGCCCAGTAGCTGAGAGCGCAATAGTCTAATGCTTTTTCTGTGAGCTTGTACTTGGGTAAATATTGAGGCTTTTAAAGCTTGAAATGACAGTGGACATTGCCTAGGGACACTCTGTGCAAGGCCCTGGGCTGTGTTTACTCACAGACGGTCTATTATTTATAGAGCCCTCTAAAGGTTTTTCAGTCCGTGCGGTCCCTCTGCAGATCGCAGTGTCTTTGGGGTCAGCAGTAGGTCAGTCTCTGCTAGGACCGCGTTCCCAAAGACCGGCGCACGCGTGGCTTCCAAAAAAACCCAGTCAGCCGCAGCTCTTGGTCAAGAGGTGCGAGACAGCGGTGTCTCAAGCTGCCCTGGTTTGCCCTGTTTCATTATTGCCAGATGCTTTTGGCTATTCTTTGGTTTTCTTTTGTAAGGCCCAGATTAGATTTTTACTGGAATCGGGCTGGTAAGGCTTCAAATCAGGAGAAAAAAAAAAGAAAAAGAAAAAGAAAAAGAAAGTAAAGAAAGGAAATCTTGCCTAGCGATGAGAAACACCCAAAGGCCAAGGTAAGAGCACTTACTGTGAAGAAGCGGGTATGAGTGCCTTCTGCTGACAGAGGCAGCACTCAGTGTTACCCTGCCTGGCTGCAGCAGCTGCTGATTGCCCAGCAAGCACCAATCTGAAATAAATATCCCCATCTCCTAGGAAAGAAGATTGCCCCCTCGCCTCTCTCATGCCGGGTCCGTCCCTGAGCACCCCTGCCTCGGTGAGCGGGGAGACGCTGTGCAGGCTGCCGGGGGCGGCCGGGAAGCTGCGGCTCCAGCGTGACGAAGAGCCAAGCCTAGCACCCCGGGGTGATTTTTTTTCCCGTGAGATTTAACAGGAGATGTGTGGTGGATATCAAGAAATCTAGGCTGGCAACAGATACAGGAGAAAGGACGAGGGGGAGCCCACCGCAGCCCCCATTCACTCGCAGAGAGCACGGGGCTCCCCTGCGGCGCCGGGCTGTTGGTTGCCATACGTCTGCCTGCTGAGCTGCGCAATGACTTGGTGCTCACCGCCCTTACGGGGTGGTCACTGACCTCACTGGGCTTTAAATCAAAAAGCAAAAGAGATTTGCCAGACATCACGTGATTCTTCACTGGAAGCCCAATAAAATAATGAGAGTATATGACAAGGTGGTGTATTTCTGGGTGGTGGAAATCTTACAATGCCTTTTATTTGTCTTCATCTGAAAATACAGCAGACGGGAACAAACAAACAAGCGGCATGAAATATAACCCCAGCTTAGCTTTCAATTACTGGAAGGAAACTCCGTTTCGTCACACAATGCTCTGGTGTCCTCGAGCATGAACAGTTTCGCTGGGTTTGTAAATACACTCAGCAAATGTGGCAATCATCATTGCACTGTTGTAAGAGCGGGGCAAAAGCATTGCTGAAGCCTTATGAGCCGTGTTGAAAACTGTGAGCAAATGTTACAAGCTGTGCTAAAAGACATATTTTTCCCGTATGAAGGACAAAAGGGGCCTTTTGCCTCAAAATTTTGTATCTGGAGAGAGAGAAATTATCCAGATCTCAAACAGCTTTCATTTTTCTACACAGAGGGGTAGGGAATTGCAGACTGAGGACAGATTTGTACATGCAATACTGTTTGTTTAAATTAGCATTATTTCTTAAATCCACATTTTTTCCCAAGGCCAGACACTGCTTCTGCAGCTTGTCCAGTTGCTTTTTCTACCCCATCTTGTGCTGTCTTGGAAGCTTTGTCGATAGCTGCAAGGGAGGGAAAAATATAAGCAAAAAGCTTGAAAAATACAACATGGTTTAATATTTATGATGGAAGTGGGAGGTGTGAAAATTGTTAGATTATAAAAATAGATACAGAAATATCTTTTTGAATAAAATAAAGGGTTCCCCACAGGTGATTATAGATGGGTTGGCAGGACGATTTTAGGATGGGCTGCAAAATAGGAGGGGTCACTTTGGGGTTCTGGGTGCTGAGCTGAAGCAGTGTGAGAAGAATGACGGGACAAAGCTGGCTGATGGAGGAGGGTGCTTAGGGATAAGAAATGCTGTGAATACTGGGCTGTTTGGCGAAGACAACCCTAGCAAGTGATAGGGAAGGCGAAGGATGCTTTCCCCTCTACTCCCTTCTTGGTTGTGTCTTTGAGTGACCACCGATGAGGGCTCAGGCACAGGGTCACTCCCACATGGGACCCAACGTCAGCCGGGGTGGGCACCCACAGCAGGGTCTCACCAGGAGGGAGGAGACCCTCACAAACAGGGCACAGCCTCTTCTCTAGGATCTCGGCTATATTTCGGCAACCTCACTGCCTCACAATCTAATGTTAACAAGCACCCAAGTTCTGCCTTCTCATCACATCATGGACCGTAGAGGAAATCTGCTCTAAGGAGATATTGCCAAAGCATCTTGGTTTTCGTTGAACATTTTAGATACTGAAGTTGCTAATTCTCCCCTCATTCTTAGAAAATTACTAAAATTAAGTGAGAACTAAGCTTAGTTTTTAGTTTCACTTGTTCCCAATCCTCAGAAATGAGATGTCAACGCTGTCCTGAAGGCCCCTTTCCAGCTGCGGGATCATTAATGCTCGACCCCGGCTGCTGCCTCGGCAGGACCTGGATGGAGCCCTGCCCTCCGTCCTGGGGAAGCGAGATGTATCACAGGGTTATTTCATCCTCAACAGTGAAGAGCAACATTTTGTCCCTGCTGTTCCCACAAGTTTTCTGAAAAGGAGGCCAAAATCCGAGTGTCATGCATGGGGCTTGGCAGCCAGGGGCGAGTCAGCTATTGTGGTACTTCTGCCAGCAAACATATGGTGCTACTAAGGAACAGATCCTGAAATCCTGTCCCGTGAGATCTGTAAGAGGCCAAAAGCTGTCGTTGACACCAAGAGCTTTCAGGCTGAGGCCGCCCATGGGACAGAGGGGAATGGGCACTGCCCGCTGCTGGCTCGTGCTGAGCTGCTCCATCGCTGCTTGATTTGAACGTCATTGCCCCTACCTTTCCGGCTTGCTTCTGTAATCTGGTCGACTGCATCCTGAGTAGCCTGTCCCAACGCATTTGCTGTAATTAAAGACAAAATATTCATTTCCAGCTGTTCCCGTTTATGCTTATAGGAATTCCCTATGTGAATTGACTTCTCTGCATGTCCGCAAAAGGCTGTGGCCCTGGCAGGATCTCAGGCTGGTCCGGCGCAGGCTGAGGCTGTGTGCTCCACTCGTGGGCACCCTGGGAAGTACGTGTGTTGCCAGAGCACCTTGCTAGGAGGTTAGCGTTCCCCTAGCACTGACGGTCAGCTGAGCAAATCGATGGCAGATAAGAAAATAAAATAAAAAGGAGATAAAGCAGCAAAGATTAGCAGTGAGTTTGAATGATGACATTTAGCAGCAAGTTGCTTATTTTACACTACACTTGTTTTTATTAATTTTTCTAGCTTATTCTGCTTGGAAAAGTTTGGCCATCTAGCATGGATTTTTTTGCAGGCCGTTTGGGAGTAGTACCTTTTCCAAAATGGAAGGCAATGCATTAAACGGAGCAGCACAGGAAAAGGGAGATTTAACAAGCAAGATATAAACAGAAGAAGAGGAGCAGAAGCTAGAAATGGAACAGATCAACCCCAGAATATAAAGCATTAGAAAAGTGAGATGCCATGTAAGATGTTTGATGTGTTTACTCACAGATGGTCTATTACTTATAGGGCCCTCTAAAGGCTTTTCAGTCCGTGCAGTCCCTCTGCAGATCGCAGTGGTCTTTGGGGTCAGCAGTAGGTCAGTCTCTGCTAGGACCGCGTTCCCAAAGACCGGCGCGCGCTTGGCTTCCAAAAAAACCTGGTCAGCCGCAGCTCCAGATAGCTCGGTTTATGAAAGAGCAATAGCCATCCTATTACTTTTGCAAGAAGAAGTGACCCCTCAATGGCATGAGTATATTAGGGATGCAGCAAGGACTATTTGTTTTTCAGAAGGGCGTACTATCACGTTGCTGGGTCCAGTACACATTTTCTTCCCAGGTGTATGGGAACTTACTGTAACTCCAAAGAGATCAGTGAGGTTACTCACATATTTCAGCTATACAACAAAGGGTTTGCAGGATCAGAATCCAGGACTGATATAAATTATACACTGCTAGGAGTGAGCTGCCCAAAACCACTGTAAGGAATATACTTTAAAATGGTAGCATAAGCTATACGAATCTCGACATTTTGCACTTAAAGGACAAGCTATTGTACTTTGCACTGAAAAATTGGTTTCCAATGCACAGTGCCAATGATAACACAGAGCTCGGCCTTACAGCATGGGCATAGCTATGGCAGAAATGTGTACACCGATTTTTTTCAGATCCTGCAAAGTGTGGTGGTGATCACTGCTGGAGAAGAATACAACAGAAACATACTTGTACTAATTTTACAAACAGTCCGTTGCAATCAATATAGTTATTACCAGAAGGCATTGACAGTCAGGACAAGCAGACAAGCAGCAAACATTAATCAAAGGTAAACTCCAGCTTCTTCAAAGGAGAGCAGTTTAAAAACCTCTGCAGAGCGTGAGAAAAGACCACCCTGAACAATGTAAATGCTAGATACGAAAGGTTGTTACTACCAAAACAGGCTTCGCTGCTTTAAAACCACAAAGTTTAAAGATCTGTTTGGGGGTGATAGGGGTTGGACGATGCTCAGTGGTGGGTGGAGGTGGTTGCCCATGCCAAGCCGAGAGCCATGGCCAGCATGGGGCCTTCTCCAGGCAGTGGCCAAAACCTGGAACTGAAAGAAAAGGAAAAGCTATATCCTGCTAGCACCAACGAAGCCAGCAGCGTAACTACAGGTTGTCATCTCTAAGTGAAAGCAGCAGCTAAGCCCCTCACAACTATACAACGATATTTAATCTTTCTTACCAGCATCTTTCGCTGCACCTCCAGTCTGTTCCTTCAGTCCCTGGAAGTTTTTACCCGACATTGTGGCTTCTGACACCTATAAAGACTCTCTGCTTCAATAACATTAAGCGCCTGGTGATGTGCAGCTCACCATGTGAGGGGTGTCCTGACCTGTCCTGGTTTTATACGTGCGCCAGGAGACCTGCTGATGCTTTCGGGGGTGACTGGTACAATGGGTGGAGTTTGAGTGGGCAGAATGGGAGCTGAAAACATGCACAGAAAAGCCATTTATTTACCCTCCCGATTGAGAGGGTGTGCCTGGGTAGAGATTTCTGCTTCATTGCACTGTCTTTGTAAGTTTAGCTTTTTTACAAATCAAGATCACTGAAAAAAACCTGTTTCACCACCACAGACAGAGAAAAGCACTGAACCAAGCTTTGTAAAGAGTGCTGGAAAACTACTGAAGAAGTGGTGCCTGGGCATGGCAAACTGTTGTCCCCGCCGGGGTGGCTTCTTTCTCCTTCCTTCATCCCCTTCATCCTCTTGAGACCAGAAAACAGACCAAACTTTGTCCCTTTTTTAGCAGTTTTAATCACAATCCCCTTTTCTTGTCAGGTGGGATACTGTTAGATAGTGAGAGTTGTAATTTACCTATATTTTTGTAAGAAACTGCAAATCTGCTCATCTTTCCAGTAGTCTGCTCAAGCAGGATTGCAAAAGCCCAGCATCACTGAAGGCCGTGCCCGGGTTAGGCAGGTAACCCCTGGCAGCTCTAGCAGTTCCCAAAAGAAGGAAAAAAAAAAGAAACCAAATTAGTAAAACCACCTTTTCCTAGCGTGGCTTTGTAGTATGGGTTTTGTTAGTACAGAAATAATGTTTAAAATAATTTCCTTACCTAGCTTCATTACCTTACCTTCACTACATGAATAAAAGTTGCTTGCATTTCACAGGTTTCCACTAGCCTTTAGAATTTATGTTTTCTGCCACAGATCCCCAGCACAAAGAAACTTTGTACCAATAAACTGTTGGCAGAGTTCGGGGCCAAAGGGCTCGCCGGCTTTGTGGGGCTCGGATTCCTCATCGCCATTTCCCAGCATACAAAGCACCTCGGCTCAGATGTTCACGCTCATACCCATATTCATCTTCCTGAGGAAAGCTTTTTTGTCAAGAAATGGGCACGAGAACAAGATGATGCAGACCATCCAGGGTGGGAGGTGACAGCGCTCGTAAGTTCAGTGCTTCATTAGTACCCAAGTGAGGAAGAGCAGCAGAAAACCAGGTTAAGTGCGTTCCTCTGCCGCTCCCATTCAGCCTGTCATTGCAGAGAGCTCTTTTCAATTTTTGCACCGCTGGCCCCACTCGTTTATTATTTCAAACAGCAATCCTTTTTCCCTCTAGGCAGGCCAAGTAGCATTTTAATTACATATTCACATCAGGTATCTTTTTCGATTCCTTGCTGATTTCTTCTTCGGAATGATTTTCTTATGTGGATTTGCAAAAACTCCAATAAAAGACACACAATATTTTGAGGCTCTGGCATTTTTCGGACAAAATCTGCTAATGCAGACCTACTTGTCTTTCTTGACCAAACCCGAGAACCTAGCAACAACAGAACCACAACAAACTGGCAGATCTCAGCCACTCTCAGCCAGATCGCTGCGCCCCCGACTGACTTTGTGCAGAGGCTTGTGAGAGCAAGCAAGAGGCTCTCCAGCACCCGCCGGGCAGCTCGCCACGGCTCGAGGGAGGACATGCCCAGGCTCCAGCAGCGAACGCCTTCCAGCTGCCCTCCCAGCTCTTTTCTGCTGCTGGATTTTCAGCTCAAGGGCCCCACTGACACTGGCTGGAGTAGTCTGCCTGGAAGGGCGAACAGGAGTTTGGGAGAACATTTAAAACCGAGGCACGCTTACACCAAACATTAAACATGCACCGCATTATAGCAATATTTTAGAAACTCCTTAGCAGTTCAGGTAAATATTGTTCCCTAATTCTGCTCTGATGACCACCATGATTACTCAAGCTCAAACTATTATTCTGCCAAGTGGAAGTCTTTGTTTGGATTCAATATGCGTGTCTGATCTGTGCCACTGCTCGCTTTATCTCCTGCTCAAAACATGAGCAGCACAAATCTGTGAGTAAAGCCTGCGCCGCTGTCAGCATAGCAGCATGACTCCTCATCTCCTGTAATCTCCTTATCGTTAATACCAGTACCCTGATTCCAAGCAAAAAAAAAAAAAAAAAAAAAAGCAAAAAAAACAAATTACACTTGCCTTAAAAACTGATCTGGCTTGATCATTATAATACAGCCCAATGTAGAGGGAAAAGGAACCTTTGGTATAGTCTATATTTGTCCCATATGATGAGAAACAAAGGTCTGTGCATCAGGTGGTGAGCAGAGCTACCAAACCACATCAGAAAATTAGTGGCATGTATTGCATTGTCTTTATTCACTTTGTGAGTTAACATTACTGTTTTAAAGCTAACACGAAGCATTTGGAACTGATGTTGGATATAGATTAGAGCATTCAGAAATGAAAAGGATGATTGACCTGAGCAAAATGAGAACTTGAGTTTCATCTTCTCAGAAATTTACGGCAATTTATCCCTGAGTTTTCATTTTGTTCTGTTACAAACATGGACACTACTAATGTAGATTGGGTCTACTTCTAGATTCTGCAAAAAAAAGAGTTTCTCTAAAGAATTTAACCTTCTTTTGGCTTCTAAAGGGAATAATATCACAAGAGAAACTGTTGAAAGCTTTTCCTGAGACAAACTTTTTAAGGAATAATAAAATACTAACTTCTTTCTAATTATAGATCAATGAACTAAGCAAACTACCCATATGGCTTTAAGTTCATTCCTGTCCTGGTCCAAGCTACAAGTTATTTGATTTACGTTTCATTGCATATATCTCCTGCTCCCAGGTGTAAGTGTGCGCACAGACGTTGGTGACGGGCTTCCCTGGGCCTCTCACAAGTGTCACGAGCTTGTGACGAGCGGATGGCCGGGCACTGGCCACCTGGGCACTGGCCTTTCCCATGACTTCAGCTGAGTTCAGCGTGTTCTTGGCTGCCCTGGGATGCCTGTGCCTACATTTCCCAGAAAGGAGGCTTTCTAACGTGTGTCTCTGGATTGGTTGGAGTGAAGCTATCCTGAACATCTGGGTAAAAAAATGAGCTTTTGCAAGGACTGTTCCTCCTCATGAATCCCGGTCTTTGACTCTTACATATGCTTTTTTATAGTCTGTCATTCTTCTCAGAGAAGACCAAACTATCACGTGACAGACCTGGCTGGCAAATATTGTGGGACTGTTCATTTCGCCATTGTCAGTTCTCAACCATGTTGTCTCACGACGAGAAAAGATAAGGGTGGGGCAGGATATTAGAAAGTATTTTGAAAGCTAAATTCCAAAAGGCTACAGCCTCTGTGCTCCTTGTCTCCTGACATCTCCACGGTATTGACCCAAAGCTCCAGCCTGTAAGTACATCTCCAGTTTCTACTCCCGTTCCTCCCATGTTTTACCTCTTTCCAAATGGGTTTCTTGGTCTTTATATCATTCGATGTGTCCTAAGGTCAACTCAAACGGCCTACAGGTGGAAAGTTAGGTTGGACTTCTGCTCTGTTCAGCTCTCAGCATCTGCTGAGGCTGCAGACAGAAATCCCGGTTAACGCCGGCTGGGGCAGGTACCACAGTGTGCAGGCAGAGCCACACGCCGAAGTGCCAGAGAAATTTCAGGCTATCCCAAAAGTTACTCCACCTGGTAACGCTGGGGCAGATTGCTGGCACTGCTTGGCCAGAGCTGAGATGTGAAAAGTGTCACCACCCCAGCAGCACTGTCTGCTCACCGCCCACGCGTAACTGGTCCCACCAACACGCTTCTCCCGTGCCTGGTTCCTTGGGCTTTCCCTCCATGTTCTGCTCTGTCACAGTCTGTTGCCTTTGACAAGCAGTAGGTTGCTTCTGTTTGGGGGGGGGAACCCAAACTGATTCCTTAATTGCTAGGAGGGCTCCATGAGCCACAGCTCACTCTGGAGCTAGTTTACAACCCTAAACACACAGCTCAAATAGCTGTGCGGTAAATCTAAAGCACTGCAGGAAAATTAGAAATTGTTCTGGTTTCCTTTCCTTTCACACCTCTCCTCTGGCATATTTCAGCACCATCTCATGTCTCAGTAACAGGAACCTTTCTGTTTTTATTACCTGTTGAAGACGAGAGGTAATCGATCAGAGCTAGAGCTCATGTTTTACACATGAAAATGGGCAAACGGTTAATTAGATGAGTTTGAAATAAGGCCATTTTGTATGGATTTCTTTACCTTCTGGTGTCTGAATCTCCAGGCAACATCTAGGTGAAGTGTCCAGTTTCTGCCATCTTTTGGAGCACTGAAGGCTGAAACCATGCTTAAATACTGGGATTTTTGCGGAGTCTTGTGAGATCCTGCAGCTGGAGTATTAACAGAAAAAATTGTCTGGTCTTGAAATTGCAAGAGTTAAAAAGAGGAGGAAGGCTTGACCTTAAGAACTGGCACAGGGCTAGGGAAAGAAAGAACTGGTCCTGGTGAGGAAAAGCCAAGGACATGAGCTGGGATGCAAGCCGAGGGCGAGGACTACGGGAGGGCTGTGGACCTGTTTCTAGAGGCACTGAGGGGAAGGAGCGCGGTGGCTCTGCCCTGCTGGAGCATGGCCGTGCTGCCCTCCCCACCAGGGCTCCGGGGCACAGCACAGGTGGAGAAGCAGAGCTACCCAGCTCCCCCATGCAGGAATCCACACAAACCAGCAGGGCCAAGGCTCAACAGAGAAACTGGGCTGCTAGCAGAGCTGATATTCAGAAAGCTAAGTTTTCATCTGAGTTTCTTCTGCTATGCTATTAATAGTACAGACTACCTTCATGTGGGGTTTCAAAGCACTTAAGAGACAAAATAAATTACACTTCAACACAGAAAAAAGCGTCAAAGTGGGGACAATGTGGAGAACAGTATTAAAAAAATCAGCCCTTCGGTTTTTAAATCAGGGACTCTGAGTTCAGTTTTAGGACATGCACTATGCAGACACAAAAATAGGACTTTCAGATGAAGTGGTATTTTAGGAAGTGTATTATTACCCCATTTGCATTTAAACTTGTGGAATGCGTGTTGAGATATTCTGGAGAGTGCCACTGCTTTCTCTTCTGCATCCCAGACAAACATCTTCGAAAAATCAGGCCCTGCATGTCCTTTAGCCCTTGGCTGAAACACAGTTGTGGGAGGAGCTCTTAAAGGTTATGAACTGTATCAGAACAAATCACTTAATAAAGCCTAACTGTAGTTTTATATGGTAAGCAAGCTTTGCTGTTACAAGGGGAAAAAAAACCCCAGTGTTTCAGCATTTGTTGGTCACTTGTATGGTAAAGTTGAGGGAACACTTGGCAGTGGCTGTTCCTGTCTCGTTGGATTACCGCGGAGGTCTGAGCTCGAGCAGCCGGTGTTGTGTCATCGGGACAGACTATGGCCCTGCCGCACCATGCACCGTCTCGTCACAGTGGGATTAAATTAACAGCTTGTACGCAAGCGGTATCACACATACAACGTCCATTTAAATAATTCATAGGTGAGATGTGTAACAGAAACACTTGATCACCCAGACCATGACCTCTCAGCAGAAAGTTATTTTGCTGGTGTTTGCCTCCATCAGCTTTTACCTGGGGCAGGGGGATTCCTGGTATTTCCCTTGTGGAAGCACCTTCTGCCGCGGGATGTCTTCTGATGGATCTCCTCCATCCTTCCATTTTTCAGTTTCCTTCCATCACCTCTCGTTACACTTGGCTGAATACTCATTAAAAGCCCAGATTTACTTTCCACACAGTGAACCAAACCGACATACAAGAAAGTTTAATTGAATTAATAGATAATCTTTTGGCTCTTTCATGACAGACTCTCCTACTTCAGGAGAAACAAGTGTTTGCCCTTGTCACCTCCGACAAAGGCCGCTCAGACTCCACCTCGGCTCTCCCGGCTGGGTGGCAGCCAGTCGGGGGGGGCAAGGGGACGGATCCAAGGCTCACTGAGCTGTTGCATGGGCACAGCACTACCCACGTCCCGATCTCTGTCTTTAAGGCTTGTGGTTGCCTTGCGTAAGATGCATAAGGGCTCCTCCGAGCTCTGACCGCAGCAGGACTGGACCAGACCTGGGCAGGGGACTGCTGAGCCTCCATCCAGCCTAGGCACCAAACGGTGCTCCAGGACATGGGCAGCAGGCAAGCGCAGATGCAGACCTTTAGGTGCCCATACGTTAGGCAGTAGTCGAGCGGTGCTTTTGGGCTCACAGTACTAGATATGGGTGTATAAACACCGGTTAAATCCTTCCCTTCCCACACAGAAGAAGATGCTGTAGCACACCATATCAAAGTGGAGTGCTGCAAGCCTCTCTCCTATGGAGCTACACAGAGCAGTGTGCCCACGCTCTTAGCTCAGCAATTGTAATTCTGTCCTGGTGCAAAAGTCCTTCTGAACCAGGGTGAAGCCTGCCAAGAGACAGGCATGCGAGGAGCGGCTCGCTCCTTGCTTTGAGCTGCAGCCTGGCCCAGCGGATACCTGCCTCCCACATGTGCTGCAGCTAGCGAGCCCACTCACCTCCTCTTTTCTCCTGGCTGGCAGAACACATTTTCTGCATCCCTATAAAGCAAAACTTTAGAGCAGAGGGCTTTTTCCCTGTCTCTCTCTAGCGAGCACTAAAAACAGGCTCCAGCCTCCTGCTGCTGAGCATGAGTATCACGGCTATTTACACCCCCTTCCTTTGGCCTCAGTTTTAGTTATGCTGTCTAATTGGCAGATGTTTTGCAGGACATCAGAAAACAGTATGCACATATCGGATATAGCTTCCTCTGAGGGGATCTGTTATCTCTGCTAGGGCTCTTTTGTTCCCTTTCCTTGTCGAGATCAAACATCCACTCTGGATGGAAAGCCTGGGGTCTCTGCAAGGCAATGCTTTACGGGTACTGTTAACCCATGAGAGAGGCTGATATGCTTGCTAGATCCTTCCACGCTACAGCAAGTCTGTACTGTAATACCTTCTGTAGTGATCATCATTATGCAGCTCAGTAAAGGTTAATGGTCTGATTCTGAAGCAGCTTAAATCTCTACAGTTTGTACTGGCTTCTCTTGGATCCGCAGGTGCTCTGCCTGCAGGTGAATAAAAGACCCCATTTTTAGAGCCATACTTACTGACGTGAATCATAGAATCATTATGGCTGGAAAAGACCTCTAAGATCATCAAGTCCAACCATCAGCCCCACACCACCATGCCTGCTAAACCATGTCCCGAAGTGCCACATCTACACATTTTTTGAACACCTCCAGGGTTGGGGACTCCACCACCTCCCTGGGCAGCCTGTTCCAATGCCTGACCACTCTTTCAGTGAAGAAATTTTTCCCAATATCCAATCTGAACCTCCCCTGACGCAACTTGAGGCCATTGCCTCTCGTCGTGCTTTAATCTCATTCTTCATTATTTGCAGCAATGAGCTTGTAGCAACATTTTCCCTTTCTCTACGCTTGTGAACGCAGAAGGTCTCCACTGCTCTCACTCAGCAGCTTATCTGCAGACAGACCGGCTGCTGTAACTGGTACCAGCCCCAGTGATCGCGTTGCATCAGTAAATCTCCTTTGGCACCCGTTATCAGACTCACGTGTTTCACAGGAATCCTGCCTGCCCCTGCCAGCAGCTCTGACCTAACAGGTCAGTGCCCATCACGTTTCCTTAATTACCTGCTAGCCATTCGTTATACCCAGAAGATGTCAGGATAGAGTTTTCAAGCTCTGGTGTAAGCAGAACAAGCAGCAAAGAACGAATACTAACCGAGCTCGACGTGGCTTTCATGTTCCTTTATAAAGCCTTCTTCTTTCCAGTTTCCCACACACACTCTTTCTTAAACATGGGGGACTATTTTAAAAGTTAAATCTCTACTTTTCAGCCCGGAGCGACAAAAAGCAGGCCTACCTACTCCATTGACTTCAGAAATACAATTTCTCATTATTCCGCATCTTTTACATCATGATCTAAGGACCTTACAGTCCTGAGACTCTTGTATTTCAATACCACAATTTCACAGGAAGAGTTCATCAGTTTGGAAGCATCAGCGTCTAAACTATGCAAATAAAACGAACAAGTAAAAAACTTGTTCAAACACTTTTTTATTAATTAAAAAAAAAAAATTGCATAATACCTAGAGATCCCAAGTGCCAGTGCAGATGGACGTGAGACATGGGTCAGTGAGCCTGACCAAAACACGCAAAGCGAGGGGGTCGGGAAGCCACGAGGGAGCTGGGGAGGGAGACACGCACCCCGGTACCCGGCTGCGCTTTACTTACAATCAGAGGAGTCTGGCTTACATATATTTTGTGAGTGGTTTATGAGGGAGGTGAAAGACTACAGAGCTGAATGCAGTTAGTCTATGGAGAGAGGGATTTTCCTGTTGCAGTGCCAGCTAATATTTCCATGTATGCTCTTGGAATGTTCTCTTTGGAGCTAGAAGTCCCAAAGTTGATCAATTGCCTTCATTTTCACCCTGTGAGGGAAGACAGACAGGAAAACAGTTAAGTATTTCCAGTGGTAGACAGATATAAGTAAAATTAGGAGAAAAATCAATGCTGGTAGTCCACACATAAAAACCCATTAAAAACTATGTAACAACGACTTTATGTGGTGCAGAAAACAAAGGAATTATCTCTTCCTTCTGGGAAATCAGAAGTGCTCTCGCTGTAACTCAGACCTCCGGGGGAAAACGAGGGTGTGATGTCGCACGTGGCTGAGGTCGAGCTAACGCGGGGCTGGGCTGGCAGCGGCAGGAGGGTCCTGCCTTCTGCTGCCGGCTCTGCCTCCCGCCCTGACGCGCAGCTGGACATCGGCACTTGGGCAGCCATGAAGTCAGTCGGATTAGCGGGGCTCGTTTTAGGGACGCAGAAGTGCTGGGACTGGCACCAGAGGGGCCACGGCTGGCTGGTAGGTGCAAGCCGAGACTTTTGAGAGCTTCAGGCATGGTGACAACAGTCTGAACTTCAGAGATGCTGGAAACCGTAGAGTAGGGGTGCACGCAGCACTGCGGGCCTTGCAGGGTGGGCAGCCAAAGAACTTAGCACCGGAATCGTAAAGGAAATTTCATGTTGGGCAATAAAAGGTCATCCTCCCAGAAACAGATGTTTGATCCAGGGCTTCAGAAGGACATTGCCAGAAGACTAGATCAAACAATTAAAAGAACTAACTTAAATATAGAAAAATCTACAGAAAAATCTAGCTTGTTATCTAAAAATCTATAGAGAAAAAACTAACTTGTCAGCTAAAGGTCTTCTAAAGCATGGCTGCAACCAGGTAAAAGCTATTCCACGTGATGACAAACCCACAGGATAACATTAACTAGCACACGTGCGTTTACACGCCCGAATCAAGCAGCAGTTTAGTCTGTCTGATCTGTCGCTCGCGGCAAATTCTTGAACCTGAAAAAGGAAGTGGCGAAAGTGAGCACCCATGAGCTCAGGATTCGTCAAATAACTCCTGAAAAATGGGAATCCCGATGGGCTCCATGTGCAGCAGGTCGACGATCACAGAGAGCAAAGGGGAGACTGTCCCGGGGAAAACCAGTCAGCCAGAAAGAGCCCCCGAGAGCCCGGGGACTGCGAGGGAGTTGGGTCCATGGCTTCACCTTACCTCTCCGCCGCTGTCCGTGCTGGTGGCTGGGGCCCCCTCTCCCACCGGCCCCGG
>Ga0181612_153573_pt1 | contig 16595 bp, 12 predicted proteins | sample HoacroProtozoa21_FD_119630 | JGI IMG/M metagenome (GOLD analysis project Ga0181612, IMG submission 119630) | Hoatzin crop microbial communities from Cojedes, Venezuel. Combined Assembly of Gp0051906, Gp0051904, Gp0051908
GTCAATAAACAATTTATTCCATTACCACTTGGGAAGACAGCCGTGTAGTTTATGCTACACCTAGCCTCCAAAGAGATATCAACAGAGTGAAGATTAGTTTAAAAACTATGACTACTTACTGAAAGTTTGCTAATGTATACTTTATTTTCCATTTTAAGAGATCCTGAATGGTAAGGTGAAAGTCAACTACCAGAGTCAATTGTCTAGTGAAAAATTGCCACTTAGACCTATTTGTCCAAGTTATTTAAACAACTTTTGCATGTTTTAGCTACTGAAATAGTACAGCTAGCAACCACTATAGCTAGTAAATAAGTCATCTAAGACGTTGTGAACCACATTCAGTGAAGTCATTGTTAAAGAGATGCTTCCTTGTCAGTGAATAAGAATAAAAGAAGAAAAGGTCTACACTATGTGAAGGAAGTGGGTTTGGGGTTAGGTAGTGTTATAGTTACTGTGGTTTATCCTCTTTAGATATGTATAATCACAGTTACAGAAGAGAAGTAAAACTAAGTATTTTCAGAATAATTAACCATAGTAGAAGAGTGATGGGTCATGATATGCAGGGTATGGAAAAAAAGATGGAAGTGACAGGTTTTATGAATTACTTGCAGTGGAGAGAAAGAGCCATAGCAATGGTACCCATTTTAAACCACAAAACAAAACATAAATGCACACCCCACACCATTTCTTCTCCCCAATTTACATTTTCTCTGCACCTTTTTTTTTTTTGGCTCCTTTTCTGTAACTCAGCTGAAGAAACTGTTCTTTCATCATTCTGAAAACAAGTAAATGGTTAAAATCTTTGTTCTAATCTTTGCAAGTAAGAAGCAAAGTCTCAGCTCTGTGGCGACCTGCCACTCTCATAACCCCTAACAGCTTCATTGATCCTGAAAAGCTTATCATTTTGGGAAGTCATTAGCATAAAGAGATATTTATAAAACACCTGCTATCAACTTTGCAATTAACATCTAATTGTTGACTCAGCACTGTAGGAAGCAATACTGTCTCAGCAACTACGTTTGCAGTGACCCAACCCAAACCACTACAAAATTCATGTGTCCTCTAATGTGGACTTTGCTTTGGAAGTCAAGAAGACTGCTGTAAATAAATCTGGGTACTGCTTAATGAGAGAAACAGTCTTCTAGACACTATACAAGGATGAACTCTGTGACAAATCTAGACAGGTGAGGTACCTACCATAGAGCCATCCTAACCGCATCCAGCATTAGAGTGCCTCTGACCATCTTAACGTGCACAAATAACATTCAGGGTTGTTGTGACACTACCTCACTTGGATGTAGACAGTAACACAGAAAAGAATGTCCTGAAGTAGCCTCTCTCTCCCATGCTCCTCAGCAACAGATGCTTTGTGAGATCTACCAAGGGAGGGGAAAAATACTCTTAAACCTGCCCCTATGGACATCCTTATTATATACTGTGCCAGCAGCTGTAGCCAGAGTGCCGACAGGAGATTTGTCTCTGCAGGGTGCAGTGATCAGATCAGGACAGCAGTTAAGGCTATCTCAGGGTGTCACAAACTCTGGAAAAACGGTGTTCACGGGGACATTCACCAGTTTCAGGTTTACCAGGAGTGTAGCTGCAATGCTTCTCTGCCAGTCTCTCCAGAAGTCTGGTTCTCTTTGACAGGACAGGAAAATGAAGTGTAAGTTTTTCTCCTCAGAAAGACACAGCTATCCTTAAACTCAATAAGCATATTATCTGGAATTATATTTAGAAACAGTGAAACCATACTGCTTTCCTGTAAGGAGATATTTTTGCTTAGAACACTTCATTTTTGTTTTGTGATTATTACCAAAATCAGGTCCCCTAAATCTCAGCTTGAGAAAGCACAGTACGAAAACATCTGCAGCCAAAGCATGTGACCTACAGAGCACTAGAACAAAACTTCAGGAGCAAGTGTGACAATAAAGAGAATTAGGAAACATGGTTTTAAAAATAGAAAACTGCAATAAAAGCAAATGGATTGAAAGTCTAATGGTGGGATGAGAATTAAGCATTACAGCCCTGGGCATAAAGATCAAGACAGTAACAGCCCACTAAGCTTCTTTATCTAGAAACAATCGCTGCAAAAGCGTATCTAAAATGGGATATTTATAAGCCAGGCTATTCACAAGTGCTCTATAGCACTACCTTTTTCTTTCAGGCTGTTCTGACCTAACTACTGTTGACGAAGTACGCATAGCTATTTTCCCTTCAGCTATTCCCATTTATTTTCTTTATATTCCTGATCCATAGCTCCATTAAATAATTTGCAATTATCACCTGCTTGATGCTGTCTACAAAACACTGCACCTCCATGCCTGCCTGAAGTTAAGCAGCGCGTGCTTGCCACGGCTTGCAGCCGCAGGCCCAGCTCCCGGTTACAGCAAAGGCTGTGGGCGTTAAGGAAAGCTGCTGACCTTTCGGAAACACAGCACATTCGAGGAATCGAAAGCAGAACTGGCTGCCAAAATGTTGGTCTGTTTCCTTTGGTCAAACCCAGAGAAGCATGGAAGTTGGAAGACTGACTCCTTGTACCATTTAATTATATGAGGGAGGTAACTGGATGCTGTGCTCACCAATTTCTCTCTATTATTAGTCCAGTGCTTTCTAAGTTAGATTCTCCACAGTGAGATGTACATTAAAAAAATAAATTAAAAAATAATCAGATGTTAATAAATTTAGGGGCAGGGAGTGCTTTTTGGGGATGGGATTTGGTGACATTTTTTTGATTTTGGTTTGTTTTTTATTAGTTTTGGTTTACTGCTTTTCTAGCCTCGGGAAAGCACTATCTGCTGAGTCAGCTGCCCAGAGGCTTGCATGCCACTGGCATAGGACCCCTTCTGTTTAAGACATTCTTCCTCTCTTCTCAAGACAACCACTTAAAGATGGGCAGGTGCTTGATAATTAAAATGTAAGGGCTTGCATTTACTGTGGTTGTGTGATTGTTTAGTCAAGAGGGAAAGACGTGCACTGTTCTTTTATTAAAGATGCAAATGCTTGCATTTCTGCTTGTTTGATTCACATTTCTTTAATAAAAGCTGTCCTTAATTTGGCCCACAGTTCCCCTCTGATTGAGGCAGAGGACAGTGGCATTTGGAATGCTTGTGTCAAAAAAAAAAAAAGTGGTACTGACTTTGGAACTGAACACTGAACTATCACTAAGCAAAGGCTAGGAATGAATTTTTATGTTTTATTTGCCATCTTTTAACCAACTTCAGATAAACAAGATGAATTAAAATGTATTTCAGTAGCCTGGAGATCTGATAACCTTCATAAAATCAAAGAACTAACTGGCGAAACAACTCTGCCAAAGGGGGGGGAGCAGGGGAGTACAGAGTTATTTATAACACTCATTTCAACAGGCAGTTCCTAGTACACTGAAGGCCGCTGAAATATTTCCAGTCTAATTTAATTGCTTTTAGTTTATCATCTCATTAAGTAGTCTCCACCTTTTGTACTGAAATCATCTTAGCTTTGTTTTGCAATTTAAGATATATTTCTGAAAGTTTTGGACAAATTAGTCTACTCACCTGGAATTCAGAAACACAGAAAGATGTTTCACTATCTGTGTAGTTTGAAAAGCATTCCATTTTAAGATTATATTGAATAACACTTTCAAAATAATACATTTATTATTTTAAAACATAATGCAATTGTTATCACTTTAGACAGGCAGAATTCTACACTCACTGAGCAGGCTTGCTAAGCAGTGACTATTCACCAGTTTTTCTCCATGATGCTCTGCTGCAATCGCCCTACTTCATTTCCCCTATACTTTTGACAGTGGTCTCCATCAGGTAAATAAAATAATTTCATAGTTTTTATTTTCTTCAGGAGATTTTGCATGAGGTCTAAAAACCGTACATATGAAAATGATGTATTGCTTTTCCCTTGTAACTAAAAGTTGAATTGCTTCTGTAGATACCAACAATGACTTACTGAGGTCTTGGGGAAAGGATACAAATGAAAAAAAACAAAAGGGGTATTTCTTCTCAGCTCTTCAAGGGATACCAAGCTCCACTGAAAGAACTTATTTCACAATGTTATCACTGAATATGAAAGCATTCAGAAATGAGGACACAGCTAGATTTAAGTTGATATGCAGTCATAGCCAGACTTCTTGCAATTATGTCTCACAGAACAGCCCAAGAAGCTGAACTGGCTGCATTTTCCATTTGATTTCTTCAGAAAACATCAATAAAATTTAACAGACACTCTAATATAGCAAAAGTTCATGAAAATCACCACCATGGCAAATACAGTGAAACGTTTGTTCTCAAGACATTACCAATCTTGTGGTCCAGAACAAGAGCGGAATTTTGCACACATGTAATGCTCTAGGATACCTACCACACAATTACAGCTTTGTTGCTTTCACCGTTTGCCTCATCCTATGAATTGCACCTGCAGAAAGCTGTGCTGCTGGCTGACAATAAAATTTCTAGCATGCAACTGCTGAGAGAAGTATTAAAATATGTAACTTAGAGAAACCTATAATATAAAAAGCCTACATGAAGTCAGTAGGGATATACTGAACTATCACAACCGTAAAAGCTGTGCAAGCACTGAAGTTTCAGAAAAATATGCCATATGTTACAGAATTAGTAACAGGAGCACAGAATGAGAAATAGTGGCTGATGTAAGATGCACTGCTATAGAAACAAAGACTTTTGTAAAAATGATTAAAGTTCACACACACAGAAGGGCAGGAGCAAGGCCAGACCTTTACTTTGTTATTTCGGTCCCCTGTGCTCCACAATTAAGCTTTAATAGCCATGCAATATTTTCAGCAGTTTTGAATAGACTGCTGTTGCTATTTTTACAAGTGACACCATTAGCTTGCTAAAAGTGTTTCTACGTAAAATACATTTTTACCTCTACTACTTAGGGTTGCCTCTTTACCCAAGGAATACAAAGCAATTAACATTAGAGACCAACTTCTACTGGTGTTTTGGGATTTCTGTCATTACATTTGATCACTTATGGATATAAAGCTAAATACAAACAAAAGAAACATAATAGCTACCAATGTTGAACTCCTTCTGGGAGGAGAGGGGCAACACAGAAGTGATTACTAGATCTAGGAAAAATTTGTTCTTTGCGCAAAGAATGTAACACACCTTGAGATGCCTGCAATGAAGCCACAATATCAACAACAATTGATTAGTTAACCAATATTAACACAAAACATTACCAGCTCAGAAGCAAACATGACAGTGTCAAAGATGCGACATTTGGGACTGATTTTTGATTGACTGATTTTTTTTAATACTGTTTTTAGAATATTTACCAGGACATTTTTCCCTTGTACTGAAGAGCTAACAGCCTTTTCTGCCCTACAATCCGTTTAATTGTTTTGGTCTACTGGCATATGTTCCCCACTCCCCCCACCCCACCTTGCTGTACGTCTTCATCCTCCTACTTTAGTTACAGTGTTTGATGCTACATATCATGTAGAAGTAGTCCCTTCCTACTAAGACTTGTAACTCTGTACATTCCATTCAATTATTATTTGTCTTTTCCTTATTGCTTTTCCTCCACATCTACACAGATTCCTGGACTTTCTGATGAGGCAGGGCTCTATGCTGCTATCACAATGACAAGCAGATCTTCCTTGATCTTCCTTGATCTCTAAGCACTGACAAATAAAAATGAAAATAACTCAGCCCATAAACCAACGCTCGAACACAGCACTTCCTCAAGGGATGATATTCTGCCACATACCTTAACTGATTATGGTGGCTCATATTAGACAGGTGCCATAACAGTGGCAGCATGGCCTCCAGACCATTCCCTCAAGCCACTATTTCTCATGGGAAGGTTGTCAGTTCAGCAAAAAACAGGACCGAATCTGAGAATGCAATTAAAAAATTAAAATCACTTTAGATTGTACTTAACATTGTAATCTCATCTCAGCAGCAGCTAACAAGGGTATCATGTTCAAATATTTAGAATGTTCTAAGACATTACTTTACCAAAACCACAAGGTGAAGTTAAACAGATTCACATTTCAAGAGATAATTCAACAAATCTGAAACATATTGTGCCCCAAAGTATGCCTTTTACTAGGTCACAAATATCTGGGTTTGCTTGTTAACACTTCAAAAGTATGCAACATTCAAGGACCACCACAATCTTAAAATAATCACCAGTCACCAACGAAGATGTATGAAGCTATACATGTACATGTTTTACAACCTACTGCATTCAGCAATACAGGCAGTACACCAGCTGTACTGTATTTTTCTGAAATTTAAAGGCTTACGAACAGGAGTATTGTTTTATAAGTTTAGAATGAAACCTCTAACCATCTCTCATACATACACTTAAATATTCCCTAAGCATCTTCCTTCCTTTTCTACCCAGTAAGGAGTAATGCTATTTTCGCCAAGTCCAGTTTTGTCCTTTGTGATCTAATTAATATTTACTAAACAACTTCCTTTATTTTTACGTACATTTCCATCTCAAGAGATCTGGATCTTACGCTGTCTTTAGGCGAATGATTTCAACACTTAGGAGTACAGGACAGATCTCCTCTGTCCAGGTACCAGCCTTGACAAGTTTTGTTCTGAGCTACCATGACAGTTATTTATGGTTTTATATCATGGCAGGGGCTTGAACAATTCGGTCCATCAGCCAGAGGCCTGGATCCCTGTTACAGTGTTCTTTCCACAAAGACTTCAGTTTGGAGTTTGGCCAGAACAAAAAAACTGATCCTGTTTATAGTCATGCTGCTAACAACTGCGGTATTAGTGACTTCTCTCAATAGAGTCTTTTGAAAGCCACAGCATACTATTAGACCAAAATATTTCTTATTCCCTGAGAACCTGCCTCTATGTTGTGTTTCCTTACGCTTACTATGGTGACTAGAAATGAAAATTTCCATCTACTGTATATAAAAACATTTATCACAGCACAGGGTTATGCCCTTAATTTGTTGCTTCATCTAGCCACTCTACTTAAGGATGTCATTCACAGCCTACAATAATTATTTTCTCCTTTTCATGCATACTGACAGTGTTTGTAACTTTCCATAACCTATTCTGAATTCAAAATTACAGCAGGAATCCCTGCTTGTGTTTCTACTGATAGCACTTGAAGACATGGCAGCTTTTTACTGTCAAAATGCATGCAGTAAGTTCCTGGCTTCTGCACGTGAAATAAAGCAAAGCTTTGTCTTTTACCTGATGCATAGTGAGTGTTTCCATGAACTGAGCACTGCTGGAGAAACATACCTTCCCTTCTGACTGGCTCAAAACAACACTTCAAGTGCTCATCTTTGTGTAGTTTAAATATTTACTTTTCAAAAGAACCATCAATAACATAACCCCAAAAGTAGAAATCTGTTCCTGCTGAGACACTACCCACAGTATCAAGTTCATCGTATCAGTAGCAACTCCACTGGAAACAATATTGTTAGTCAGGTAGTCACAGAAGTCAGTGATACTTTCATAACTAGTGTACAGAAATGCCTAAGAACACATAATACACTTTTAGGAAAAATGTTTAAACACTTTATGCTTGAGTGACACGAGAATAACATTTATGTTCCAAAATACAGCCTGTGCTCTGATACATCAAAAAGATCTTTTGGCTCAGTCTTCACTTCTGAAGAACATCTAATATCAGGACAAAATGATACAGAAGATACAGAATCAGTAGACTACTGTTGAGTTTCCCAAGATCATTTCCTTCAGGTAAAGCATGTCAGGAATCCTCCAGAGGAAAGATGAAATTTCAAGCTTGAACAGTACCTCTAACAGATTTGCTTTAGTTATAAAAAAAAAAAAAAAAATCCTATTAGTCAAGCTATTAGCAAAAGACCCCAAACCTTCAGGGTTTGTTTTGTTTAAAAGCTCTTCTGTTCTCAAGTTCTTCTGTTTCACAGACAGCAAATGCCTGCAGCGTTATGTAAGGGAAACTGCTCTGCAAAAAGGCACCAGGTTGTCATCAATGCAATTGGCAGTGAAGTCTGACAGACTGAATTCCTTCCCTGAAGTTATATTAATCATGCATACTATATCACGCAATTGGGTTTTTCAGGACTTCAAGTGTGTTCGCAGCATTACATATGCTTTGCTGACTTTCTAACACTTAGCTTATTGGCAAGAATGTTCAATGAAGTCTTGAACTATTAGCAAATGTTCCTGAAAAGAAGATTTGTAATTTGCACCTGCACCAGCATCCTGATAGTGGGAGTCACGCTCATCCTGGGAAGGAACGTCAGCGTTCCAGCTTGTCACCAAAACTCTAATCAAAAAAAACCTATCGTCAGGTAGTGACAAGAATAACAAACTATCACCTAGCAAGGCAGAAGCAAAGACTGTTTAACATGTAACAACTGTTAATATGTTTTCACAAACAGTTTACAAATTAAAAAGCAAGCTAGTCAAAAATTACCCAACACAGTTTAGAACCAGTTTCAATCATTCAGCTATGACCAAGTTTAAGACTTTGCTAATTAACAGTGATACATTCAATATATGCCACGGTTGTCATCTTCCAAGTGTTCTTACTGCTAAGAAAGCAACTGTTAAGTATGCAAAGTCTGAATACTAGACTTACATTACAGGTGGGCAATAATTACAGAAACAGAACTTCTAAAACAACTATTATTCTTCCCATACTGACATACACCACAGTATTTTATTAAAAACTCCCTCCAACACACAAGATCCTGGAACCATCAGTGCACATGACAGAACAGAAAGACTGTTCTCCATACCATCCTCATGGACATCTCTCTTTGAAAAAGAAAGGTATAAACTCGTCTACTTCTGCATAGCTATAAAAGGATCGACTCAGCTGTACCTGTCAAAAGAAACAATAGGTTTTTCCAGAGTTTACTAGCTCTAGGAAACTTTTTTTGCACAGTGCAGATGGATGATATTGCAATTAGTTATGACAGGCGGAGCAGAAAGGTCAGAAAGACCGCTCAGGGGAAGGCAGACTTCTGGAGAAAGAGATAGAGATTAGAAAACAGGGGGAAGTAACAGCCCACCCAGTGAGATCTTCTAAAGCACCCAACTGATCTTGGAATGCGAATCCATTTTATTTCCCACTAAAATTGATGGAAATAACCTCTCTATTCCTTAACTTCTACAACAATAAAACTGGCTTTTACAAAGATAAACTCAAAGAACTTTCACTGCTTTAAAAAAAAAAAATCAGATTATTTTCCCTCTTTAGAAGTTTAGTCCAGAAAACTGAAAAAAGTAGCCAAAACTGACAGAGCAAGACAAGATTTCATTCACTGAAACACACACGTTCACTGAAGATAAGATGGCAGCACTCTGTTACTGCTCTTTTTTGTGCTACTCCTTGTTCCTCTGCTTTTTTCTGTGTTTGAGAGTAGATGTGTTTTTAGGTGAAAAAACCCACACCATTATTTTTATATTCCTGTGCAATAAAAACTGCAAAATCAATGCAACAAAGTAGAAAGTTAGACGGTGACTGTAATTAAAATGTAACACAAAAAATTAATAATTTAAAATTAAAATAATTAACACTTCAATTAGCAGTTTTATAAGAAACTTTCTACTACAGTGTTTTACATAGGAACGATTTAATCCAATCAATACATTTTTATGCCACTAAAATGAATTTTAGAATTCAGTAGATAGTCACAATATACAGTTTTAAAGTATGCTTACTTTATAACTATATATGTATAATGCTTACTTCATTCCACTGAACACAAAAGGCTAAGCAAGATACAAAGGCAACTCACTCATTTTCGTTTTTATCCATCTCTCCAGCAGTCACCGGCATTTCCTAGCCACTGCAGGGACTGGACTGAGGAGTTCTAACCTAGTTCTACGGCAGTTCCTATCAATAAAGGATTTCTGGAGAAGGAATAGGAACCCAGATGTTCCACCTCATGTACAAAGTATTTTAGTTGTTAGCATAAGATGTACTGTTTCTACTTCAGTGACCAAGCGTTTTCACACTGGAACAATACAAACAGGTTGGGGAAGATTTGTTTGAGCATCTAAAACCAAGGGACTTCGTTATACTATCCCGGCAGATCAGGAAGGAGGGAACACAATAGTTTCTCATATTTTTAGAGGAACACCATAAATACTCAACCATTGAACCAGAGCCACCACATCAGAATTAATTAGTTTGTGAAGCTAACTCTTCCCTTGTGATTTGTGCTGAGGATCTAAGTATTTTAACACACTTCCAAGTGGCTCTATTTTCAAAGTGTCATTCATGACACTGCTCTTACCATTCTAGATTGTTTTACATGGTAACTCAAAGTAACTATCTTACATGCAGAATCTGTACTTGCAACATATACACAGAGCAGATGTGTGACAGACCTCCCGATTCCCAGGCCTGGTAGGAACCAGTGTGTTTTAAGACAGAACTTGCACTTTTACTTTTGTACAGCAACTCCCACAAGATAACAAAAACCATACTGAGATATTGCATCACTGTTACTGTACAAATTAGACCTACTAGTAGGTCTAATTTCTGGACTAGAAACCATAGATTAAAATTATCACCTTCGCATCTATAAACACACCCAAAGAAAATACAACACATTATTTCAAATCCCAAGGTATGTCCAAAGTTTTCCATATTCTTGTGCTCAAAGACAAGGATAAACCTGTCTTCTCACTTCACGGGCAATGGATCATTCTCTTCAATTCCTCTCATCATACTTCTTGAACTCGTGAAATTCTGTTTCTTCAGTCTATGCATTTCTAATGATTCACTGCATAGTCCAAAAGTCACCCTTCTCAGTGCTACCATTAAATAACTACAGGGGGCTTCCATAACATTTAGGAGCATAACAAAATGGAGGTGGGAAAAAGTACAGTCAACAACAAATACACACACAATATACAATAATACTGTTAGCTACACATAACCGTAATTTTGGTTGCCTGTACAGAGAGTTATCAACATATTAAGCAATCATCCCCTTTAATTGAATTTTGTATTGCATGACTCCTTTAATCTCTATTGGGTAATTAACTGATCAGTTGCACTGCATCACCCCAAAAAACACCTACATTTTAAAGTGCTGCAAAGCTCATTTGAGTCTCCAATGGGCAAATATATGTGTGAAAAAGAAGGAAAACAACGTGGGAGTGGAGAGTCAGTACTGAAGAGACTAAAATTTGTTTTGCTATATGGCTATGTCATGTTCAAAATAATATATATTTTATTAAATCTCAGTGAGCAGATACATCTTTTATCACTATGTCTGCATACAGTCTCAGCTGTAATGTACAGAATTTTTGTAGGTCTACTGAAAACAAAGTAATACTAAATTCAAAATTAATTGAAGTCCTAAGGTCCTAAGTTCCCTCTTAGGTGCAAGGTATGAAGCACCTCCCAAGCGTTTGAAGGAGAATAACAAACGATACCCCAAAAAACAGCACACACAAAACAGACAAAGGGAAAAGAAACAGGTAGGGAAAAGAAAGAAACAGGTAGGAAAAAAAAAAAAAAGAGAAGCAGTTTAACATTTTTTAAAAAGGGGACAAAATTCTTCTGTATTATTCTATGCATCAGATCACAGAACACTTCTGGAAGTTTAAGCTTCCATTCAATTTTCTGGAAATCCCTTGTTTTTGCCCAGAAAAGCCTCCTTAGTCTCTCCTACTGGAACTGTTGTTCTTTGTATAAACAAAACAAAACCCACTGAAAGGAGGAGTAAATACCAGACAACCTTCTGCGCATGGGTCTTCAAAGGCAGTCTGAGGTGGTGTTCCTATTTGTATACTTTATTTTTACAGTCTAAAGATTACCAGTCCAGTGTACTCAATTAGTGTCAAAATTTAACTAACTGAAGTCTGCCACCTTCCAAAGCAGTCACCCAGCTTAAAGCTTTCTGAGGTAGGTTATCTTCAGCTCTTCTCAGAGCTGCGCTACCTGATATGACATACATAAATATTCATTGAGCCAGAGAGAGTAGAAAGTATGTTTAGGGTTTCTTGTTAAAATGCTTGTCCAGTCCCTTTCAAGTTTGACCAACAAATTTCCAGTTTATTTCTGCCAATGAATATCTAACCAATTAATGCTCGAGTATATCAAAATGTGAAATAACAAGCAGAGTGAGGGCAAAATACCCCAGGCAGACACCAGTGCAAGAAGGCAGCAGGAGACTGAGGTTTTTGGCCATTAGGGCAAAGCGACAGATATCTAATTAAGGTATCTGAAACACATTTGATGTAAATCTGTTTACCCGAACCTGTCATTTGGGTGGTCTAATTAGTATTACTTTATATGCCTAGTTGTTATAGACAACTCTGTGAACTGATTCTGAGGACCTTACACAGCCATTCCTTGAGTGGCATGTCATTCTGGAAAAAGTAGAGGTGAAGTACATCAGAGAATGTAAGCTTTAAAACATATATAAGTAATATTAAATCTTTAATTATTAATTCGCCTTCTGCTTTCGATTTCTCATTCTAAGACAGCTTCGCTTGAATAACTTTAGATAAGCCAATTTGCAATTTTTTTTTTATTTTTAATTTTTTTTTAAAGACCAGGACAAATGCAGTTTTCTTTGAAAGTAATGGCTGGGTCTCCAGAAACAGAGGTTTTCATTTTCTTCACAACCCTAATTCCACTAGGAATAGCTTAGTATTTCTTTATGGATCCTTGTAAGGGAGGAAAAAAAGAGTAATAAACCCCTCTAAATACTGCTTCATTTGTAGAAATAGCCTCATATGGCTCTCATGGGATCACAAGGAGACAGTACAGCTTAAGCAAACAATCTCTACCAATACAGCTGAACCATTTGCTGCCCGTTCGCTTTATACCACAAATGTCTGCAGATTTAGTCAGTCAGTTTCAAGCCGTCACCAGATCTGGCTATCTATACTACAGTTTCCAGCATTTTCTTCTCCCATCCTTGCCTCACAGTCTTTTATCTGCCATGTATTTATCTTCTTATATTGTTCTGTCACTATGACAGCATGAAAATACAACCATTGCCATAAATTCACACCTGAAGATACCAAAACCAGTGTTTGTCACTTCTTAATAACTGTGGCCTCTCAGTCAAAATGCAAAACACCCTATTGTGATGTTTTATTTTTGTTTCTTTTGGTTGTTCTTTTTAGTTGCAAATAATCTGAACCTATAGATCAGTGCATTTGTACGAGAATAGCTATCTCAGGTTTTAACAAGAACAGTAAGCTCTTCATCAGTACTCAGTAGAGCATATGATTCAGTATCAGATAGTGCCCCACAAAAAGAAGCATTCCACTTCACGGACAAGTCAAGTGAGAGGGAGTTAACATTGACACACACTAGCTTTCCACTCTACCATCTAAAAAATAGTCTCTGTATTTAACAACAACATGACAATTTTTTTTTAAAAGCAAACATCAGCTTTACCTATGAATAAGTGACAAGGGTGAGCAGAGCAAAATGAGAATTTTAAGAACAAAACTCACCACCATCGTGCTTGTGAGCAGGAAATTCACAAGCAGTGAGTTTTGTCCCTGACAACTGAGAAGTCTGGAAGCGTACGTTACAATTCAGACTCTCTTGCTCAACAGGCTTGCTTTCTCTCATTTCTTTGCTTACAGATTTGCCAACTCAGGTGGGCTTATTTATTAATTAGCTGTACCCAGCATCAACACCCAGCATGTCTCTTCTGCTTTGTTTTTAATCACCTTTCCCAATAAATTAACCAATAAAGATACAAAACATCACCAAGTAAATAAGGACCTGGAAATAAACCGCACTATTCTAGCAATCTGAAAATTTAACAAGAGACTGCAGAGTAGTGGGTAAAATGAAATTAATGAGGCTATCAGCAGGGTAGATCCTGTACTGCCTTTGCATGTCTTCCTAAGGCTCAGGTCTCAGTGAATGCAAATAGGCACAAATTTGCAATGCCAGGAACACAGCGAATGGTGTTTGGTTCTTTAGAGAAGGCAGAGGTGTTCTTGCTATTATCTCTCAAACGCTCTAGCACCCACAGTTAATTATTTCACACAGGTACAAATTTGTTGGCCATTGGAAAAAAAAAAAACAACCAAACCAGAAAATAGTGTTTGTCTGACTTCAGTTATGTAAGTGGTTTTCCAGTTGGGTAGGTACACAAAAAATAGATCAGAATCACACCCAGTGCTCAGACAGCTTTACTGCATTGATCATATACAGCAACTCACACTACCCAAAGAGAACCTGAAATCAAGCCTTCATGAAGAGAATTACTAAGAATTTTTGTAATAGAGTTCAGAAGATTAAATAGCTCTTGAAAGTAATTAGTTTCATTTTTTCAGGTTTGCAATGTTTAACTGTAGCAAGTTTTTCTGTCATTTTAAGTTTTTACAAAAACCAAACACAACGTAATAAAATTGTAACAACTTTTTGGAAGTAACATCATCTCTTTTTTTCCCTGCTGTTTCTGTTTTCAGCTAGGTAAGAAACTTCAGCACTTTATAAAAAACCTATGGATATGACAAAGATGAGTATGAAATAATAATGAGGTATACTAAATGACTTATTCTAAATCCTGTTTTCAATGGTGTTTTATACTTAAGGCAGACTGAGCACTACTGAAAGCCATGAAGATTACGGTTCCTCATATTATGTCTATTCTAAGAACAGCCCATCAATATAACAACCACCTCTACTGCCCTGTCATGCACTGGTGTAGGATGGCCAGTGCACTTCCTACTCAGACATGAAGTACCTCACTGAAACCATAACTGCATTTAACCAACCATCAAAAGTCACATGTTCTGATGACAGGAGTTCTGTAATAAGCCTACTGAGAAAAAACAAAAAATCGTAACTATACATAGCATAGACCTGATCTTAAACATATTCTTCAGGCTGCAGAAACAACCAGATTATCAATGCCGTTAAGATCATGACAGAACCCAAAACGCCATGGCTGTAACAGGAGAGGAGGGGCTCCCTCAGACATCACACTGCCTGAAGCTTGATTAACTGGGGCTAAACTGCTTCCAGAACTTACCCTATTTGGATTGGAAGCTGTTGCACATTGCCATGTAAATTTATCAACTACTAAAAGGTAGTTTTCACAGTCTGGATTTGAGAAGCTTGTAAATCCAGTTTAGAGCTTACTAACACATCCTCGCCTTTACCTAGTCCTGTTCACTGAGCTTTGGGTAATCACACAATTTTCAACAAAAACCCAAAGAACTTGGATGTGTCTTGTCTTGACCCTGTGACCTCAGCTCCTGCCAACAATCAGTCAACAGTTTTGCTTTAACTTCTCATTTGGTGATGTTCATAGTTTTTCACATCATAATAAGTAGGGCTGCGCCCAGTCCCAAAAAGTGTGGACTACATATGAATAAACCTCAAATGCAAATATTTTTCCATGAGACTTATGGGAAACTAATCAAAGTCTGACTCAGCCTGAGCACCAGATCTACACATGTAACATTTGGGAACTAGATATAACCATATATTTTTACATTAAAAATACACGAGTGCCTGTTAACTAGACTCATACAGTTTAACTTTATTTCTTTTGTTTAATTTTGTCAGAGTCCCTGTTCTCCTGTCAGATAATGGTTCTATCGCATACTTTTATTACTCGGGGAAAACCAAGGTTCAGGTGGGGTGTAGCGGAACAGTAAGTAGATACAGACTCCCTAATGGCTCAGATCGTCATTTTTTGCTTGCCTCAGACACATAGTTACAACTGTGCCACATTATCAAAAAATTAAATCAAAAATTAAAACGGCAGGGAGCCTGAATGTCTGGTTCTAGTGACACAACACCTAGTCAATATCGATGTTTTCAATTTGCTAGCAAAGCTTGCATTTTGCCTCAGCATTTAATAGTTTGTGTTGAATTACATCTGAAGCACAAAAGGCCAAAGCAATGAGGCTGCTCTGCAAAGCAGGCTTTGCATCTCTACACCCCTTGATCCACACAGAACAATTAGACCATCAATAAATCAGATGAATAATGTATCAATATTTCTTTCTTCATTAAAATACTTCTCGGTTTGGGAGGGGAGTGGGAATTTCAGAAGGCATTAAAAAAGCTTATGGTACTACAGAAAGGTCAACACAGATGCAGATATAGAAAGGATATTTGATTGCTCGAAGTAAATTTAATCACAGTAACAGAAACATTAGAAGTTACATGCACGTTTCAGCAATGCATTACTCTTTTCAGAAAGTACTAAAAGCCACGGCAATGCATGCAGCTCGGGGCTCCTGCCCATCCCGGAGGGCTGCGGTTCCACCGGCCGGCGGGAGCGACTGCCTTGCCAGCTTCACGCTCCCAGCACAAGGCGAGAGGGCAGGGAAGCACACGGTTTTCTCTGAACGTCTCTCACACGTCGGGCACACGCAGTGTGAAAACTCTCAATACAGATGTAAAGTAAATGTAAATTGAAAAGACTATGTAAGTAATACACACCTAAAATTACTAAGTAAAGCTAGTGTAAATGGTAGTAACAGATTGTAATCAAACTTTTCCAGAAAATGACAGACTGATTTTCTAAGCCTCCTGTTTCTGTTCAGTTATGTACAGGGCAAAGATAAACTCCAGAGTCTATTATACCAAAGCCAAGGGAAGTAAAAAAAAAAAAAAATATATATATATATATAAAAATAATGGCTCTAATA
>Ga0181612_178383_pt1 | contig 16595 bp, 9 predicted proteins | sample HoacroProtozoa21_FD_119630 | JGI IMG/M metagenome (GOLD analysis project Ga0181612, IMG submission 119630) | Hoatzin crop microbial communities from Cojedes, Venezuel. Combined Assembly of Gp0051906, Gp0051904, Gp0051908
GCAACATCAAACGAAGAACTGAAGGGGCAAAGAAGTTGGGAGAAGGTGTGGGGAGTGTCCCATCCTCCCTCCAAAACTCTAGCCAAGAAATCCAAGCTAAAAAAAAAGTAGTGATAGTCTGATAACAGCAATAGCGCATCATGTCCATTTTATGATCTGTCTCCTTTTTTGATTTATTTGTTAACTGAGAAATCGATGAACAACTAGAACAGTGCAAAGGCAAACTGCTCAGATTCTGCTATCCGCCACAGTAGTGACTGGGGAATAAATCCACTGCAGGTGAGGCCACAAACATGTAGTCACAGCTTGCCCTTAAGGATAAGTGCTCCAAGAGCCTGTTGAGCCTAATGCTGACAACAGCCAGTACAGAGATAGCAAGGCCAAGCCACCAGCGATTTGAGACATGTTGGGCAAAATAACGTACCATCTTAATAGTGGATGAAGAAAGTTCTTGTAAGACAACTCAATTCTGCAATTTTTCTCCAACAAGGCTTCCCACAGAAGTCAGTGGGAACAATGGATACATACAGGGTATGCAACTAGATCCTTAATGTATTACTAAAAATGAAAGGTTGTATTTATTCTGAAAAAAACAAAGAAAAAATTCACAATTGTGAGTTCTAGGCATCCCAAAGCTAAAAACCCAACTGGCTGTTTCCTTTGGAACTTCTTGATTCTTGCTGTCAGAGGAGCTCAGTGTGGAAGAGAATACTATTCAGTCCTGCAAATGTCTCCTTTGAACAGAATTCAAGCAGAGGATAGTTAAACAAACAACTGAAGAGGAAATGAACAGTAAATATGGACTCTGACCCCATTCTTAATAAATGTCCCCAGTGAAATCTGCATGAGAGATGGACTAGCCAGCTGGAAGCACGTTTGTAGTTATGAGTAAAATAAATATGAGGCATTAAGCATCCCAGTCTCACACCAAATGGATTAAAATGAATGCATCTTTCCTGCAAACCAGGGTCCATTATCTTCCTCTGTGACACATGAATATTTTCCTATTTTCCATTATTTTTCCTCTGTGACACATGAACCATTCCCACATAAAGGATTTCAAAGGAAAAATGTCTTTAAGGCAGCCACGTTCCTTACAGAAAGATGGGTGGGAGAAGCAAAAGAGCCAATGGACCACAATTGTGTCATTTCCGTGGAGCATGCGAACCGTTCACTTGGACAACACAAATGGAAGATACGAAGCCAAGCAGCAGGGATGCAACCAGAGACACTCGGTTCAGCTGGTGTGCAGCTCACATCTCCCCTCTACCACAGGAGCCCACATGGTGTTGAAAAGCTAGCATAAAGGGAATGTGTTTTATCAGCAACACAAACAAGCAGCAGAAATTAAGAGCTAGCTCTCCTTTGCTCCCATTTCCTCCAAGTCTAGAAAGAGAGACAGGCATTCTCTTCCAGGGTAACAGCAAAGCAACTCCATATAAATTTGCCGTATGATTCCTGCTTTACATTTGGGGCCACTTAGGCAACAATTTGTTCCTAGGTAAGGTAAGTTAATGAATTCACAAGAGCATTTTCCTCTCAATTGCACTGTCTAGCAAGGGATAATAGCGCTCAGGCTTTAACTCTGGAACCTATCTTCCTTTAAGACCATGCATGCACTTGATGTTTGCATCCCATTAAAGCCAGAAGCATTCTCCACCCACCCAGCACTGACAGGTTTGGTGACACTGAGGGCAGCAGCCATAGCAGCACTGCTACTGCTCTTTCAGGTATCTGCACCAAAAAGGCCAGCCAAAATCCCGGCAGTCTGAAAGCCCCCTTGAAAGGAGAGTGGGAAAGAAAAGAACGCAGCAAAATTGTCCAGCCACTACATGACCAGATAATAAGGATCTGAGTGCTTTAAAGATGCAAAGAAGGATATCCCAAGTTCAGAGACATAAGACATGAACACTTCTTAAAGATATTTGTTGTTGCAGAAGACACAGAAGTACGATAATTTAAAAAGACAGACATAAAAAAAAACATCAGAAACAACAATACAAGAATTAAAAGTCTGCCCTCACTGAACTTTGTGCCAACTATGTACTTTAAGTTGCAGCCAAGATTTCACTCAAGCAATAGTAATTTCAATTTCCCGTGTTTTCAGAGCTTTACAGAACTTGTACAAATGTTACTCACAACTGAAACTTTCTTGTGAAACATCAGGTGCACTGACAGCTAGAAAAAGAAACTAGGAGGAGACCAAAGCATGAAAAACACTGCTTTTGGCAGGGATAATACACATGGAGGCACACTGTATATCACTGCACTCTTCAGAAATATACTGAGTCAGGATGACCACTACTGGGGTCTGAAGACATACGATAAGTGAGAGATAAATGGTCACTCTGAGCAAGAAGTTACAGAAAACCAAGAGCCTTGATGGCATCCAGTGCCACTTCCCCCTTGAAGCAGGAGAACCAGTTCATCCACTGGAAGAACAAAAGCATCTGATAAAAACATGAGGCAGTCATCTGTTTCTCAGACTTTAAGAAACTGGTGTGGTTTCTCGGGCATCTCTTGCCTGTTTTCCTACTTCTGTACAGCCAAGGGAAGACAAAAACCTAAATTATACTCAGCAAGAGAATGGTGGTGCCTGATTGACAGCTGTGGACTCCAGCACTCATGGTGACAGGAAGAATATGTAACTGTAAACTCTGCACAACCTCTGTAAATAATCCCGATCTTTTAAATTTTTGGGATGTGACAAAAAATCCTATCAAAACTATAAAGTACATAGAAATACACATGGAAGTAATTAATAGATAACCCTAAAGGAAACAGTTCCTTTGTTCTCTCATTTTGGAAAATACCTCAAGTGGAATTTTAGTTGTCAGTACTAATTATTAAAAGTATTTCTGTGGTATTTAGATGGCCTGCAGCAGTATTGAAGTTCCTTTATTTTCTGCTACAGGCATTGTGGTTTACAAAAAAAGCAATTTTGATTAATAGGTAACAAAGCACCTTTTCTGAAAATGAACAAAAACAAATAGCACAAGACTCAACAAATATAACGGTAGGAAAAAGAGGCATTACATACACAGCTAGATAATTTTCACTTACTTAAAAGTGATATAAATCAGAGAAGCATCAGAGACTGCTTAGGGGCCACGTGCCTATTTGCTATTGGTTGACAGTTACTTTTGGCTCCATGGTTAGAGTATACCTTGAGGAGAATGAAGGAATGGGATTATCAAAACCTTAACAGAAGATGTTCCACATAGAAAAGGGCATTTCTGGGAAAATTGCTGAATGGGCAGTGGAGGCGGGTAAAATAGAAAGTAACAGAACATGACTACAGAACAGTAAAACAGCAAAGAAGTATAAAGTTGAGTTACAGTAAAGCTGTAAAAGTCCAATTAGTAAAATAAATTTCTGTGTAATTTCACTTTAAATGAAAATGTCAGTAAATTAGACATATGTCTGACACCAATGGAAATCGAAATTTCTTGTCAAATATTTTTGTCTAATAAGAAAGGACTATCAGGTATCAGAGTGATGTCACAGAATAAAAACTTTACTTGGAATAGGACATGAAAACTCAGGCTTCTTCATCTAACCTATTTCCGTTCTCAAGAGAGGCAGAGGAATCTCCCACTCTAAGCTGGCCATTATCTACCTGTAGTAGATACTCAGTCTAGGACCTAATTAATTTGGTCTTTCTTGGAAGCCAAAATCATATCTACATCCTGACTATTGATAGCAGAACTGCCCACACAGGACATGAATACAGGCTTGGTTTGGTTCTAACATGTTTCCCACCCACTTCTCTTAAATACTCTTCATTAGCATACTTTGCTTTTCTGTATTCTCAACGATATCAATGTGCAACTTAAAATACCACTTAGGCCAAGCTACATCTGTCACAAGCTCTTATCTGAACAGAAATGTCAGGAAAAGAACAAAGGTCAGACAAGAGACTAGGGAAACTGTGCACATTACCAGTCTGTCTGCAGAGCCCAGGGGGAAGTCCAGCAGCTGGGGGTGGGATAGGAAAACACCATCACAGGAAAGCCCACAATACCTAGTTTTCTCTTAGACATTTTTCCCTTCTCTGCTTTCACATGCCTCACCACACAGCTAGCCCCCAGGTTTGACGGAGAAGTCTGTAAATAGAAAAGGGAATGAATTTCTCCTGTGTCAAAGCTGTGGATAAGGGTGTGACGATGGCTTTTACTTTGCACATACACAGCTTCACTTCTGCAGCCCCGCTCGTTTAGCATCTCACAGATATGCATTCCATATCCATGCATTTCACAGAGAAGGAGTGGCTCACCTGCATCACTAGCAAGGAGGAGCGAGGTCTGTCCCCTCTGTGTGTCTGCCTGGGCTCATAACGCTGGTATCAGAGCTGGGGGGCTTTCCCGTGTCCTCCAAAGAAGAGCTTGTACTAATGTGATCCTTCACCACAATGAAGACTGGGGTAACATGAAGGGAGACATTTTTCAGCTTACTCTTCTTTGTTCTCTCTCCAAAGAAAAGGAACTTTGTCTACAGTTTACCAGCCTTTCTCCAGTCCTCAGGGGAACAGCACCACACAAAAGGACATACAACACTGGGCTAAGTGTATTCAGAGTGATTTTATGGAGGAACTTCCTTCTGTATTTCTTGCTTGACATCAGTGTGCCATCATATATATAAGATACATACACATACATACACACAAATTTACTTGCAGCAGCAGAGGCTTGAACAGACCTGGTTTCAGTTATGCTGCTGTAAATCCAATCCTACCCATCAATTTGTAGCAAAATCCTCCCTGGCTTTAATTGGAGGCAGGATGGGTACTTCTCACAGAAGCTTACGAAGCTCAAGGCATCCAAACTACATTTAGAGTATGGAAGCAGCTACACAAATCACAAGAGCCAGAACTCATGACCTTGGGTCATAACTGTCGAGTTCAGTCACTGACACAAGAACTGATCAAGACACACCCACCTACAATTAAAAATGAACAGATACATCAAAATACATGATAAGCCACGTTCACCTATCTGAACAAAATAAAAATCTGATTACCAAGATTAGCAAGAAATCCATGGCAACAAAAAACCGGAACTTCTTGTGATAATAGTACTGGTGGTATCTCAGGGGGCTAGCGCAGGTGTTGAGAAAAGGATGGTTAACTAGTGTGTGCTGCATCCAGGATAATTTACTCTACTTTTCAGGTTACAATCTACATCAGGTTCATTTTCAGGATCACTGCTTCCGATTATTGAACCTTCTCATTTACAGCCACCAACAACCATGGACTCTGCAGGTTTATAGCACAGGGCATGTAGCTGTATTTATGTTTATCCTTTATATCTATCAAATTATCTGTTCCCATAATCTTTCAGCCTCCATCTAGTTTGCAGATCATTGCCCGTCTGTGTTTTAAGAAACCAGGCAAAGAATTGATATGGTATCATCACTGCTTACATCCTCCTGAAACTACCAAAACTATCCAAGTGACATTCCATTCCTATTATTTTTCCATAGGAAAATACGTCATTTCACATTCCTCTGCACAGCATGGACTCGGTATGACAGCAGGTGAGGAGAGGAGGAAACACCCTCTCATAGCACGCCAGAAAGGAGTGCCTGCCACTGTGGCTCCACAATTGCTAGGGAAATGCTGTTGAACACGACAGGATAAGACAACATTCAAAGACCAGCTCCACCTCAGTTACCAGCCCTCAGAGTCTCCACAATGGAGTATTTATTCCAGGACAAGCAGTTGTAGCTAATGCTTGCCAACAGGCTCACTGGTCCTCCTCCCAGATACATCGCCAGAGTTGGAAAATGCGGGCTAGAACGGAAAGAAAGAACCCCTTTAAGAGGAACTGAGTGTGTTAGTGACTCAGTTTTACCCTGGAAAAAGACTTGAGTCAATCTGAGTTTTGTTTTCCAGCTCAGGCTGAATGCCACTTCCCCCTAAGCCATTCCTGCTGACAAGTAAGTGTAACTTAAACCCTCACATAAAGGTTGTCCGTAGTTACAAACAGCCATGCATGAATAAGAATATAGTTGGACAGAGGAGTCTGGCTAGCCTTCTGTGGTACTGACAATGTTGGTGAGTGGAGTAAGAGGGAACGAGAAGGATTGTTGTGAAGTTCAGCTTGAAAGCACGGCAAGAGCATGGCAGAAGCATCTGCCTTTAAGCTACCTGCAGTAAATGAGGATGGCAGGGTGCTGGGTGCAATACAATTTAAACCTTTTCCCCTTACTGCAAGCCAGGATTCACAACTGCAAAATAGCCACATTCTAGTTTACCAGGGAAGGGGGGGGGGGAAAAGAAGCAATAGTTATGTTCCAGCTATGGCAAATATTATCCCTATGCCTGTTACTGAGTCACTATGCTGTAACTGGGAGACAAATTACGGATGTTCTCTACCCACTGGGAACACCATGGAAGTCTGTGTGAAGCATGGAGAGTTGTCAAGTTCTGAATCTTTGCCACAGAAGAAACAGCAGGCTGTAGAAAGCCATGAAAACTGCTTACACTGGCCTGACTCTGACATCCTGCTGAACACCACATGTAGACTGTGCTGTCAGTCAGGACTTCTTCATTTGTTTCTCTGTCTGCTTTTCTGCTGCATAATAGCTGTCCTTCTTGGAATGAAATGTTAAATTTCAAAATGCTCTCCTCGGTAGTCATGCGCACGTTGCTTTTACACATATGGGACCAGATGCTCCTCTCTCCTTTAGGGGCCCAACTAACAGCCAGTGGCAATGGCTCCAACAGCGTCTGTTCCAGGAGGAGGAGGACAGGGACGTCCAGCTCCCAGGTTAGATACGAGGCAGCATGCGCCCGGCAGCAGGAAGCTGCCAGAGCCTGACAGAGCCAATTGCTCTGGCTGAGCAGAGTGGGACATAAAGGGCCGTGCTTTCCAAATGTATACCAAACAGCTGATGTTGTTCACAGTCTCCACTAGTCCTAGCAAAATGGCTAAGAGAGGAATCACAATGAGACAGGAAGAAAAACAAATACAGCACAACTCCCTGAAACCGTTCAGTGAATCATCAGTTACAGGTTCCTCCCAAAACCACCTGTGCCAATAGCAGTGAATGCACTGTGCCTGATGGGGATCTTCCAGTCCACTGGGATCAACTGTCCAGGCTGTTCTGCTAGACCTGCTCTTCACACCAAGAACCTGTGGACATCACTCATGTTGCATTATATGAAAACTTGAGAAGCCATTCAAAATTTGTCTTACTAAAAACCTGAATAAAACTCTTTTTACAAAGTAAACTAGTATGATTTTCTCAGGAATCCTGAGTCCGCTCAGCACTACAGACAGCAGCAACAGAGACAGGTTTGTTCCTAGGAGTGGTCCTCACAAAGGAACCGTCCTCTAGTCTTAATACACAAAAGAATGCATGATTATTTTGGCAGTGGTGACAACCATTTCTTGCCATCCTTTATTGAATGAGCTTAAGTATATATGATGTGAAACATTCTTCTTTTAAAGAAAAAATTGCGTGTGTTATCCTAAAATGTGGCATATGCCATAATTTCAAAGTATGATTTATGGAAGATATATTCAGGTTTTGCTTCACTGTCATCATGTGAGTTAATATTTCAGTGAAGAGGGCAATCAAAAATTAGAGCATTTCTAATTCAGTCTTTCCTGCAAACAGTCTTGCACCATGTAGCACAGTTTCCAGATATCACAAAACAAATACAAAACCAACCTTTTAATCCCAAATATGGAGAAACACATACTCTGTGGCACAGTCCAGGAGAAAAAGTCTGTAGGTTTCTAAACTCTGGCAAGTTGTCTACACAGACTAGTCTGCCACAGAACAGGTCAACCAAAAAGAGTCCCTAGCACCATCCCAGGGACTTCTGATACTCTTCGGGGAAGGGGAGTTGTTGAAGTAAGTTCTTAGTTTCCTAGTGCCACCAGAGTTCCTGATGCCAGAGGTATGGAGCTGATGCAAATTACAGCACATATTCATTCACTCAGTGAGAGATGGGACCCATGGTATCTCGTGCCAGCAGCATTCATACAGCAACAGTGAGGGACAACATTCTGTCCATGGTACCTCCAGCACTAAACAAACTGCCAGCCAGGTCCCCTTCCACATTACTAATTGGTCTGCTAACCTCATTTTACAATGTTCAGATGGATCGTTCAAAACTGTAGTTTAGACTTTGCTTTTATTATCATTAACATTTTACACTAGTGACAGAGAAGGTGTATGACTGGTGTAGAGGGTGATACTGCCATCTCCTCCTTCAATACTGATCATAACTCTTAGCAGTGTTTCTTTCATCCAGGATTTAAAGGTATGACATTTTATTTGTGTGTCACTTTGATGACAGAGCTTCCTTGCAGAACTGGAAAAAAGTAAAAACGGCAGAGGCTGTGACAGCATAAGGAATGGCATAAAAGCTGGGTTTCATCAGGACATTTTTGGATAATATCTTGACTAGCACAATACAAGATGGACTCCATGGAAACTTTGCTATTAGTTGTTTGCATGTAAGTCATACCACTGTAGTTCTGTCTCTGCTGTATCTGTACTACACAGGATACAGTTCCCTGTATACTGCTGCATGAAGCTCCCAAGCTCGTGTAGAATAGCCTAATTTATCCCACCTTTTTTTCCACAGGCCTAACGTCAACGGACTGGTGTTTCTCATTCTGCAGAAATCCAAGAACTTTTTCAGATTTGCAAATGTGTATCTTTATCAGTCTATAATGACTCATCTTGTATCGGCTGGTTTATCTACTGTTTCAGTTACAGAACCATCTCATGACGTGTAAGAAGAGTTTGGACTTCAAATATGTAACTATAACAGAATTAACCTGTCAAATAGTCAATAACCAAACACCTCAACAAACCCCAAATGTCTCTATTCTCTAATATGCATGTATGTATCCAACAGAAAGTTGCCTCCTGCAAGACCTTTGATTCAGGTTCTTGTTACAGGCAGAATGCCAAATGAGAGCTACTGCCACTGAACTGAGCATAATGGGAAATTTTATACACATGCTAACACCACTGTTAGACTTGAAAACTTTCACATAACTCACTTGGAAAACTCCACGTGCTGTAGCTGAATGAATGACGCAGGCATGTCGTGCGTGTAGATAAATGAATGATAAAATGTTCACCTCTCATTGTCGTATGTGATTCATAAAAGGTCTCTCACGCCAAAGTGCAATGTCCCTGTACAAAGTCAGTGTACAGCTGGCAGATCATAAAACAAGAGGACATGCTGCCCACAAGAGTAAATCAATTCCTGCCTATTTGAAATAAAAATTCCCTAAGAGCAGTTTTGGAGAGTTTGGTTTGTTTGGTTTTTTGCTTTGTGTTTTTATAAATGGGCCATCTTAACTGTGTGCAATAAGCTGAACAGGACTGAAATATGGATCTGACATATTCTGATGTGAATTGCAACCCTGTGTGGCCCTGATTTATTTCTGCTGAAATCAGTGCTGTGGTTCTAGATAAGCCTGGGTGGAAAAGAGATGGATTTGATCCCATTACTGCTTTGGGGTTTTTTCCCTCCCTGTTTTAAAAAGTCCAAGGGCTGATTTCAGCATCATGCAATTCTAGTGATTCTAGGACTTCTTGTACTCCTCACCTGGTGCTTCACTTATTTTTACAAATATTATCCTACCTCCCAGGCTTTTCCAATGTCTTAGATTTTTGCTGGTGTTTTGCAATTTAAGAATTAAAAATCCCAAACCAGGTAATCTCCAAATACTCATGTCTAGTTTAGATATGTCCTTTTTTCCTATTCTTCCCCCCCCCCTCCAGCTTCTGTATCTTCTTCTGAGCAATACTGATACTTTCACCTCCTAATAATGGTGTTCACTGTTATCAGAGAACAGAATCAATCACAGTGACACTGAGCGATGTCGTTGCAGTATTACCAATTGTCGAGAAGAGGCCCACAAGCCATGCAGAGCACAAACTTTCTAAGTAACAGCTTACTAGCTTCACTAAGGTCTTCTTAGATATTGAGGCCAAAGACGACCAGCAGTGTACTTCCTGACTACCCTGTACCTTTTCAGCTAGCTTTCCAGAATATGGAAGCAGAGTCTTCTACAGAGTATAAAACAGGATGAGAAGCTAAATATAGCTATTGTCCTGTTGTAAAGCATGGCTTCCTGGTGATAGGAAACAAATAACCCAGGTCCATTACCCATATTTTCATTCAGTCTTGATAGCTTGATACTTCAGACCAAGCATGCCTACTTCCATCCATCTTAAATCATTCATAAATTACATAAAAACTCCTTAAGTATTCATACCCAGACAAGGTTAGATAAAGGTAAATGGTGAGACAGATTTATTTATGTGGCTCTATTTACCATTTTGGTGAATAAATCTCATCTATTCAACATCTCCAACCAGAGATGATCTGGGGACATCAACAATGTTGCTGGGCAGCCCCGCTGGCTTTTCATCCCCTATGTTCTCTATGAGCATCTAGGGCTCATTTGAAAAATTCAGTATCCTCACACAAAAATAAGTTAGTTCCTTTGCTTCTACATAATTTGACCTTAGCCCAGACTTACTTTTTTGTTTGTTTCTTGCAACATAATCTTTTCTCACAGTCTTGTTCTGAGACACGTACTCCAGAGAGAGTCCTTAACAGAGAAGTTGGCATATATTGCACAGGCATCTGTATCACAGTGTTATTTCACCTTAGTGGTTTACAGAAGTAAATGAAGCACTGTTTTTACTTCCCAAGCCACTAAAAGTTGTTTTAGTGAGTGATATTGGCAATTCCATAAATTTCAATAATAAAAAATTTTGGTATTTCCTATTTCCCCTGATCTATGCAAATACTTATTTAAATTAAAGCAATAATAGATATATCAGAAAGATGTGATTATCAATTAACCCATCAAAGAACCTGACAGCCTTTAACATTTGCCCAGGTGGTTCCTAGCATATAGAGAGGAACACTTCAGAAAAAGCAAGATTTCTTTGTAGAAAATGCTCTGCTCAAGGCCAAGTGAGTGCTTAGTAAATAAACGAGCTGATTTTTTACCTGCAAAGATTAAATCATACTGTGATAATTTTCTTTTAGTCTGAGAGCAAGCTCCCTGAAGTAAACAAAAAGCTCAAAAATCTAGTCTTAAGTCTGATACGAAAATGGGTTTCATCTTTTAATCAAAAATACAAGACCATGATCCTTTCTGCCCGACGTCAGACAGGATTTAGCTATTCAAAACAATAGGAGTGTACCCAGCGCCACACCTAAATTAGCAGTAACTAATTTTAAGTTTGATGCATATTTTAAAGCAGAACGGCAACATAATATCTGCCAGAGACAGCAGCTGTCTGTGTTCAATCCTATCACAACCTCCAAGAAAAAAAGCCCTCTCACAAGCTGACAACTCTTCCGGTTGCACCTCACAACTGTGTGAATTGCATATATACTTAAATTGGGTTTCTAGTATTACTGATGTCACCTTAAAAAGATATTTACCTAAAAACACTATGTCTGACCACCTAGTCTGACAAAATGACTTTATATCCTTCTGTTTCTGCAAAGAACCCTGAAGCTGACAGGCCCAGCCTCTGGTTCCAAATACATTTCTTCAGCATCAGTGATGGCTCAAGATGTCCCTGTCCCTGCTCTGCCAGCTTCCTTGTATCTGCACAATTGTCAGTGTGGCCTGTGATGAACCAGATCAGGGAATCAGTCTAGATGAACAGTGACTTGGGTTTCTTTCAGCTGTGTCATTTCTATATGGATGGTGGCTGCACAAACCAGCTTGTTCAGCATTGCCACTTCAACTGAAGCCATAGCTCTGGATGTTTCCAGACAGCTTTGGATGGTTCAGTATCATGTACTTCATGGGATTTTGTGGTTGTACAAGGTAAAATTCACTACCTACTGCAAATCTATAAATTGTCCCAGTGCTTCAAAATCACAGATGACAAGCTCAACTTTCCCAAAGGAAAGAAAATTCACTAGAACTTCTCCACTGCACATGGCTGTTATTAACATCAGCTGATTCATTACAGGTTTTCATGGCAGTCTTTACAAAGAAGTATTTCGTAGTATGAAGAAGGACCATGTGTTGTAAAAACGATGATCCAGAACTAAGCAGGATATCTACCCATGACCTGAGCCCAGATAATGAAGTGTCTCATCCACATTAGTAAAATATTAACAGAGGTTATTGGTTGTCATAGTAAAATGAGAGGCTGCACTGAACGTAATTTCATTTACGGACGTTCAGAAAATTGACATCACGGCTGTGAGAACGTATAAATAACCAGCACACACTGCACTTCTGATCGACTGCAGCAACATCTCTGAAGGGAGCATTCTACAGGCTCAGCTCCTATAAAGGCACAGCAGAAACGGGATTTTGTGAAGTACACTGAGAAGCTGCTTTGTATAAAACCGTTCTGAGAACATCTGACAGATTGTTCCTCTGCCTTTGATTGTGTTTGCCTTTTTTAAAAAAAATCATGTGCACAGGAGGTTGTGCTAAGTGCCTGGGAACCACTCTCATTCCCCTGGCTGTGCTATGTACCGTCGCTAACATTTTGCTGTTTTTCCCTGGAGGAATAGTGGTTGAAAACAATCTACATATTACAGATGAGGTTTGGTACTTCGGAGGGATCTTGGGATCTGGTGTATTGGTGAGTATATAAATTCAGATCTTCCCACCTTTCTCCCCACCCCGTGACTTTGCGTTGCTGAATTTCCTTAGTACCTCAAATGCAGGTTCCAACACTGCAAATTCTTCTTTGATAAGCAACTAAGTTAAAAGTCATCCAATGGTTTTGCAGTAAGTAACTTAATTTAGTGATAAGGATAAAAAAAAGGCATAGAACTATTAATATTTAAAAGCAAATGTAACTTGAATTCATCCCAACTGAAACCGTATTTCTGTTATTGGTAGATGATCTTTCCTGCCTTGGTATTTTTGGGCCTTAAGAATAATGATTGCTGTGGATGCTGTGGTAATGAGAGCTGTGGAAAGAGGTTTGCGGTAAGTGAGAGGAAACACGGCAAAAAAGTAAAAGCTACATTGTTACTGGTACGATATAGGTATCTTCTTGTCATGGCCACTGAGACGCTAGACAGACCCTGTCCGGAGGTAGGACACAGAGCCCTGCCACTTGTCTGAGCGCTGGAAAGTACAAACGGCAGGCTGTAGAAATTGTATCGTGCTTTTGATGTGGTGCCACAGCACTGCAATTGCACTACCTTCTTGTATTTCGCTATGACAAGATACTTACAGTTGCTGCCACAATCAAAACTAGTTTCTGAAAGATCTGCACTTTGTTTTGCAGAGCATAACAGCTCCCTCTTCAGCCATTTTTTGTTGGCAGTTTTTAAAACCGTTCTGACAGTTGGGCACTACATTCCCGACCCAATGCAGACCCACACAATGGGCTGTGAGTATCGCACTAGGTTCACAGGAACTTTCAGATTGGAAGAGACCTCAGGAGGTCACCTAATTCAACCTCCTGTTTAAAGGCCAGTAGGCCAGGCTCCACTTTGAATTTACAGCTTCCTTTCACAGTCGAAGTGAAAAGTTTCAAATGGATACCTTCAGACACTAGTAAACATTTCAAGTATTTTAGTTTAAAAATGACATTACAGAAAAAAGAAATATATTTCTACTAGGAAAGTCTGTCCTTTTGAAATAAATTGTTTGGCTCAGGTAGATCGTTACACTTTTTTTTATAAAGCAACAGGTTTTCAACTGAAAAAAAAAAAGAAAAAACCAAATAGGCATAGGAAAAGAATCACAACTGTGAGGTTAACAAGGAGCCTTCCCTAAATCCTCTGTCTTTGACACTGTCTTCATGCAATCCCAACAAAGCAGGTGGAACATCGAGCAGGGGGGAAATGGCGCCACTTACTTCTCTTCACCACACTGTACTGTCAATTTTCTGTTAGCAGTGAAGACAGCTTAGCTTTGAGGACCACGTATAACTCAGCGACTACCAAGCTGCTCTGGTCTTGCTGCCAGGCTGCCACGCTCACCCCCACCACGCAGCCGAACGAACGGGCACAAGGTTACAGCAGGGGTGACCGTGGGTGACCCACCGCCCGCGGCCGCTGCCCACGCAGCCCCCTGCGCCCGGCTGTGCAGCACCTTGCTGGCGGCGGAGCGCAGCTGACCGAGAGGCTGGGCTGTCAGTACAGCCGCAAGAACTAAGCACACTGCGCTGCAAGAGTCCTGGTGGCCTGGCCACAGCACGACTGAGAACTGAGCTCGTTCTCGTATGCTAGCAGAAACACCATTACTATGATGTCTGCTACATAAATATAATGCTTAAGTTAGTCCCATCAGACATCTCAACATGAAAGGGCATGTCAGCACTCAAGGCAAGCGTTGTGACGAGGTCTGAAGAAAAGCTCACAGACCCGCAAGTACGATTCTTTTTTTCCTCCACATATATCACTTTGATCCAACGAAAGACATCACCTCTACCTACAAACTATTATGGCTACAAGTGCTTCAGAATTCAAGCAGGGCATTAGTTTTTGCATGATTTACTTATATATTAGTATATGTCATAATGCTGTAATGGAAAGCCAGAAAAATAAAGACATCCTTTCCAATCCATTCCCTTTGCACTATTAAGAGCAAACGATGACAAGTATCTGCGAGGAGATAAAGCACACTAACATGAAACCTGAAGGGGAGACACAGGAAGGAAAAATATGATTACTTGGTCCAAATACGACCAAGATACCAAAGCTAACTTGTAAAGGGTACTGTAGATTTCTTTTTAATGCCTTGAGAGGTGCAAGGCTTCGGTCTTGCACATAGTCTCTTGAGAAAGAGATTCACACCTGTGAAACAATTCCCCTGACCAGCCAGGAGGCCTGGATGAACCCTGTGTGAAGGGGAGGACTGCCATCTGCTGTGTCAGCACCCAGCCCCGCGTCCCTGGGCGAACGGTGCTAATAAAGCTTCTGAATACCAGGGCAGGTACGCGTTACACATTTCTCGTGTCATTGCAAACTAAGATATTGTAGCTGCTTCGGAGTGGACTATTTTGACCATTAAGAACTGCATTTAGGGAATGTACATTCACATTAATAGGGTACATTTCCTTGTTTGAATGAGAACAAAAATAACATTATTTTTCTCTTCATCAGATGTTTTCTTCTATAATATTTGCTGCAATTGGAGTTGTGGGAGCTGGATACTGCTTTGTTTTGTCAGCAGTAGCCATAAACAGAGGCCCTAAATGTTACACTGGAACAGAGTGGACCTATCCTTTCCAGGATGGGTAAGACAAGACAATCAGAAAAAAAAGTTATACATGTTTTAAGTTTGTGGTATGATTTAACTTCCAAACCTGTTGTATAAAAATGGGAATTATACTGTTTGTCTAAAACACAGAAGCTCTTAGAAGAGCCAGCAATGCACAGAAACACTAAATCAGGTTCAGGAGCACGGATGTAAAGAATAGCAAGTACAATCAAAACTACTGAGTTTCAAAGGAGACAATAAAGAGAAATGCACAGCCTTCCGGGTTGTTCTTGAGATGATAAGCAGTATATGGGGATAAATTCCACCTAGATGAACAGCAGAGACATTTTATATTGCAATTTGATAGTATTCAAATAATTACTATCTATGTCTCATTTTATCTTGGTTATGGAATTTTGAAATTGTCTGTTCCTCACACTCTGCAACTCATATGCGTTTCCTGTCACTTATGTTTATCGCTTTCAGAGAGGCGGTGTGAAGAACACGAAACCCTAGCGACCCAGTTGCTCAGGGCTGAAGTCAGCAAAGGTCCAACTGAAAACAGGGTACACTGTGTTACCAAGGGGAGTAAGACAGATCGACACGGGGTGCAGTAAACCCATCCCCTGAGAATCTTTAATGCTGTCTTCCTCAGTCAAGAGTGATCTAGCAGCATCTCCTGCAAATTTTCACAAAATCATAGTTCAGGTTAAAAAGAAAAGAAGAGGTATAATATTGTATGTTACATATTGTTTGCTCATGGGCCAGTGAGGGCTGGAAACCAACTGCCTTGGTCTAATTCTGGGAGTACGTGGAAAGATTTGCTCTGTTTCAAACACAATTTTAGTTGCAGTCAAGGAATCACTTGACAAGAACACAGCAAACAAAACAGCATTAAGAATACGCAGAGGATATACAGCAAGTGGTTAAGCAGTTCACAATTAAATCAAAATGTGAAGATAAAAATTATGGAAAATACTTTCACCTAACACTGCTGTTCTTCAGATGAGGCATCTAGAAATGCAAAGGTTGTTCTTCTCTGCTCAGTGAGCAAGAGGCAACTGGTCTTCTAACATTTCATGATTCATTAGGAAAACTAAGTTTGTTAATCTTTTATCATATTGTTTTGGTAATTCACTTGTTTTAGTTCTATTACAATATGTAATACGTAAATTAGAACAAATCTTTAGGTGCAGACACCCACACACCCACCTCCCCCAATCCCACACTCCCAAGGAGACCCTGCGAGCCCCGTATCTGTAGGGGTACACTTTGTGGGTGCATTACATACCATCAGATCATACAATCATAGTTTGGGTTGGAAGGGACCTTACAGACCATCCAGTTCCACCCCCCTGCCATGGGCAGGGACCCCTTCTCCAGCCCAGGGTGCTCCCAGCCCCATCC
>Ga0181612_123245_pt1 | contig 16594 bp, 11 predicted proteins | sample HoacroProtozoa21_FD_119630 | JGI IMG/M metagenome (GOLD analysis project Ga0181612, IMG submission 119630) | Hoatzin crop microbial communities from Cojedes, Venezuel. Combined Assembly of Gp0051906, Gp0051904, Gp0051908
CTGTCATTCTGATCAGAAGAAAATGTTGCCATTATGGTTCATAACTAATGTGATAGCTAATTAGTGATTTAATGCAGGTAAGATTATATCTCGAAATCTGCTTTTATCTTTGTGGAACTAGATCACGTCATGATTCTTTACAGGCCCCTCAACACCTTTCACTTCTTTCCCCTATATCAGCATTGTTGATACTGAAATATGAATGAAGCAATTTTACGTTTCCAACAGCACAGGACTTTTATCTATTCATTACTCCTAATTAATGCTCCTATTATATTTGTTTAAACACATTAGAAGCTTTAGTAGTATTGAGGAATATTTTTTTTGAAACAAACTGCTTTGGAAAAAGAATGACAGCAGAATGTTTTTGATTCCTGGGGGTTTTTGGATTAATATTTTTTTTCTTGGAATACTCGAGCAAGAGAACACTGTCAGAATTTGCTGGTAAGGCAGCAGCACTGGCCTCAGGTGCGTTAACACTAGAGTTGTCTAAAACATTTACTATCAAAACTAAAAATACCTAAAACGTACAAAATTAGAAATCTTACCAGTTCTTTGTACAGTATCTAGAGGGATGCTACTTCATGATATTCCTACCAACTACTAAATTCAATCTTCCTCCTGTTTCTATGTTGGACTGAATATTTGGTTAGCGTTTGCACAGACATCTGTAAAACTTGCCAATTTGGCAAATTAAGTATGGATTATGAAATAAGAAATTACTCTGAACTAAGCCAGCTCCCATGAAATGCTCAAAGACCACCAGCACGGGTCATTCTGACAGATGCGAGGCTTCTTCAAACCATTTGTGCAGTATCTTCTAGCAAGCGAAAACATTTCCAAACTGAGCTTTGAAAGTCTTTTTCACTTACTCCTTTCTCCTTCAGACTGCCACTTTTGATGAGCGAGTATTTTCCTACAGAAAAATACTCTCCAGAATATACTGACCTACCTCTGCTCACCGCCCTCGTGAGAAGGTGCGGCAATCCAGCTCTGAGCCGGCTTCGCTTAGAATTGTAACGAAGTTCCAAGCAGGCAGAGCGCACCCCCTGATCTGAAAGTCAGCTCCCTTGCAGAAGCCCTATTAGAGCGAAATGCTCGACGGCCCTGTATAAAAACCCTGACTTACAGGCACCACATTGGTGAGCCTCTCCTGACTGCCTTTGCCCTGCCTGAAGCGCAGCCGCTCGCTCTGAAGACAGTGAGCTGCCCACACATGCACAGCGTCCTGTTCTGTGTAGCATGTGGCAGCTGTTTTAATTCTAGATATAATCTGAATTATTCTTTCTCTGTAGCCTTCTGCAGTTGCTAACTGTATTTAGGAGGTACTGCAAGAACCAATCACTTTCAAAATGTTTAAGGTGCAGAAGCCCAATTCCCGCGCCGTTCTGAGCACAGAAATGTCTTCAGCCTTTTGATCCAGTAACTTTCTGCTGCAAGACGCAGGAGAGCCTGGCACAGAGCCAGCAATCTACACCACCTCCAGCTTAACTTCTGATAGATGAGTAACTCTGTGAAAGCCAAAGACTATTTATATGCTCATAGTCAGGCAGAGTACAAGCTTTTAAAGGTTTCAAAGGCTTTTAATTGAATAGCTGTACCACCACGCACAATACCCTTGAAATGGGAGTACTCATTTTCATGAGGACTCTCCACAGAACTAAAAGTTTACAGAAGCAGGCTGTTTGTTCTCATGAATTTTATTTGTATACTGTGAGTAATATCTATTAATAATATTCTCTGCTTAGTGTGACTGATACAGAAATAAGAGCTTCTTGTACGACTCAAGGATGGCAGAATCAGGTCCTTCCTTTTGCCGTGTTGTATCAGCAGATGAACAAGAGAGGAAAAAATAAGTTATCTAAATCAGTGGGGAATGTGATAGCCTTTCTTTTTAACCTTGCATTTATTCACTTTGATGTTGAGTGTATATAAGATTAAGAAACACTCCATCTCTTGACTATTAAACTCTCTGCCTACTTGTAGCTGATGATTCATGGCTTATTGTTTCTCTAATGGTTCACAGTTAATTGGTATGATGAAGAATTAAAGATTAACTGTCAAAATGTAAAAGTGTCAGGATTTTTTTTTTTTAAGAGAAAGAACAGAAAATACCTGCCGATGAAGAACCGCTATCTAAATAACCTCACGCAATATCTACACAGCTACAAAATCAACCTTTTTGCCATCCCACAAGTGAGAATGCTTTTAAGTAAGGCAGTTTCAATTTTACAGCATCCCATAACTTGCAATCAGCAGCTCTTTAATAAAACTGAAATAAGCACCTCACAGTCAATGGATATTTCCTATATTTTTTTGCACAACCAGAAGTAGGATTCGCATTAAACTGAAAATTGGGTCATGCTTCAGCACACAGTAATTTGACCTAAAGATAACATTCCTATCCCACAGTTATAAGATGTGCCTTTCAGACAATGAAAACATTTAAGAACTACAATTTTAGGTAGTTTGTATAATGTGACAATGTCTGTCACGCTCCTGGAATCCTAAATATAATGGAAGCTTTCAGTCTCGGCTGCATGCAGCACCGTGTTCCCACAGAACAGCCAGCAGTGCTGTACCACGGCCCAAGCTGGCGTAAGAGAGAGCACCCAACAGGAACAAGGGCACGTCGGGTTTCAGCTGACGGTTTGCTTCTCACTCATCATCTGCAGCAAAACTGAACTCACAATTTGTAGGAGGTAAGACAAGTGTTTATTGGTGCCTGGTTGCACCATCAGAAAAGTCTTCGATTCTTTGATCCTGGCAAGCTTCGTAGCCCCCGGCAGGCATGTTTCACTCAGCCCGGGTAGGTCAGGGAGTATTCAGACCAAGAAACAAAACACAGGTCTTTTACTAATACCAATTACACTGGGTTGGAAGCCAGTCACTGGCATCTTTAGAGAAGAAAAGCTTAGGGCATAAGAAAATGAGGAAAAGGGAAAGCAAAAAACAAACAAACAAACAAATAAACAAAACTAAGAATAAAGGTGCAAAGAGAAATAAGAAAAAAAAGACCACCAGTATTACAGATAACGACAACGCTAATATTGTTTGGATATAATTCACTGTTACCTTCAGTTTACCATTTTTAGCATTTAAATCAAACACTTTGCAACTAGCTCTTCCAGTTGCAAAGTTTAACAAAGCCTAGGACCTGCTGTCCATAAATATCAACACCGAGCCGTATCTTATGAAAATGATCACCTCCTGACAGCCCGGCCTCCCTCTGCTGCCTAGTAACGAGCGAGTTGGACACCACCTGACAGTTCAACCTCAGATAAATATTTCAAACATCTCATGCAAGAGATTCACAGATCAATCCCCACCTCCGCGAAACCAGCGGAGTGAGACAGAAAGCCATTTCGCACTGGCGCGTCAGAGCGGAACACAACCAGCGGCTTTCGCCGGGGTTTTTTCGGAGGAGGGGTGCGCTGTTTTATTTTAACCTCTGCCAGAGCAGAGTGATTAAAGGTGAGACTCCAATTTGTGGATCTGACACCTCAACGCTACCACACATCCTGGCACGTGAACAAACACGCGCAGTAAACTCTCGCCACCTTTCCTGTAGAAAGTTCTGACAGAATTAACAAACCACACGTCGTCTACAAAACCACCTTGAAAGGGCTTCATAAAGAAGTCCCTCAGACGGTAGCGTGCCGGACTTCCGCACCTTTCTGCGACGCTCTTCCTTCCACACACAAGATGGGCACATACTGCCAGGCATCGGAGACTTATCTACCCCGTATATTTCCCATCAGGTTTGAAGTCCAGGAAATAAGCAAGCGAATTATCTTTTCAACACCTCTCTGAGAAAGGGAATTTATTTACAGATACAGGAAATGGGTAACTCCACAATTAAATCATTTGAACCAGTCAGTAACAAGTCTGCCAACAGAGAGAGAATTAAAACTACTGGAACCTGTTCCAGATATGGTGGAATACACTTTGCCCAAAATTTACCTTGGACCAATGCCTCTTTAGAGCTGAGTAATCAGAGCAAAACTATGCTCAACAAGGCTGAAAATCAAGCTTTCATCCATGATGACAGAAAAAAATGGCTTAGCCACACATATTTACCCACCTACACAGCCGGATTCATGTGAGTATTTGGCCGAATACACCATCTTTCAGGACAGCAAAGAATCGTGGACTAAAATAAGCCTGTAGGCCAAAGCACTCTCACGATGCATAACCACGTACTGAATCACGGGGCTCATCAGACAATTTTCAGACATTCTAAACAATGACATCCATCTTGTTGGCCATGCCCAGGGTAACTGCTCCCGCCGATCTTCTCCCCATCCCTGCCTACAGTACACGCCTATGAACCGTGTCACTGGAACTGAACACAGCCTTCTGTAATTTATCCTGCTGAGCAGCTCACTTCAGACACGATGTAGCACCCGGGGACCCCAGCAGAAGCTCAGACTTTCTACAGGTTATGTGGGGACACACCTACCTCCCAACTTGGCTAGGCTGCCCCAGAGCTAGTATCTTGCCATGATACTGCATATGTCAGCACGCTGGGAGCTAGATTAGGAATCTCTGCACTTCACTCCATTACACTACACAGGATAGATGTGCAAGAATTTCCTACTCCCTTTTATAATCTGTTTTAAAATATATATCATCTTACATTCCAAAATAAAAATTAGGCATGGCCATTTATACTGCAAAAATTAGGAACAGGGTATTGGACTGGCAATTAAACAAACTCTTATATTCAATGAAAAGTACAAGAAAGGAAAAATGAAACACCACGAGGGTGTAAGTTTAAAAAAAGAAAAAGAAGAGAACTGAGACTAATTATCTGTATTTAAACATGTGAAGATCTTACTGAGTCTACAAGGTTGAGAACTTGTTCCCTAATCAAGTGCATCAAAGGCATTCCCTAAGGCTCACAGCAAAACTGCAGAACATCCATACAAATCATTTTTATTCAAGAAAGCCCTGAAGTGGAGTGAGTTTTCCTCTCCCCTCTGTCCTACCACTACGTCGCCCTGTGTTCCTGGAGGTGTACAGTTCCATACCACCAGGCTTTGCAGATCCACAGTGACACGCTGAATGAGCTCTCTATTTTTGTTCTACTTTAATTATTGAGAGGGCCAGACTCTGCCCTGATTCACAACCTCCTGAACACCATTGACTCCAGAGTGTAAATTAAGTCCCATTTTGGCCATCATTTGGTAAGCACTATATAATTTCATGTTCTTCAACCTTCAGAATGATTGAAGGACTAAATTGACTAATAATTAACTGCATGAATCCTCTTTAAGGGGTGATACTGAGTTTAGTTCTAGTTTAAGGGGCTAATACGTAATACATAAGTAGCTGTACACGAGCCATACACTTTCAACCCTTTGTTCTGACTGTAAAATGTCAATTGCACTCATTCTGGTTTGGGTTCCCCCTCCATTTGTTACTGCCTCAGGAACCACGCTGTGAATTCACAGCTGCCATAAATGCTCATTGTAAGGGCTAATTGTGCAATGCTGCCAGAATTCTGGGTTTAATACCTTTTAAACCAACATTTTACTTACACTTTTTCCTTTCTTGTTTCAAAAAAGAGTACAGACTTCAATGTCGCAATCATAATAAATGCACAGTAACTTGTAGAAAATCATAAGGAGTTGTTGTACCCTTCCACTTTTTACTTCGAAAAAGGAAAGATGCGTATCTTTATTCCCAGTAAGGGAAAAAATGTCACTGTGAACAGCAGCCATGGCTGATTAGAAATTTGATTCAGAATCATTGACCTCTACATTCATCTAATTTTTTCAAAGAGAGAGAGTCAAATCGAAAGATAAATCAGATTATCCATATTTTCTTCCAGTTATCATCATGTTATGGAATAATCACTTAACAAACACAGATTGCTCTTCTAATACACAATAATCAGATGGCACAATCAATGCTTGGGTTTTTTTTCTTTTCGTCTCTAACTTCATAAGCACAGTTTTGCTTTGCCCATTTCTAGAACAATTAATAGCACTCCGCTGCATCTAGCAACCTACAGATCTGGCACTTCAGACAACAAAGTGCCACCAATTCCACACAGAGCTCAAAACGTGCAGCAAATTGCTAAGACAGCTGGGGTATGCAAAAAATAACACCTAAAAATTAGTTATCTGAAACACACGCTCTACAGGGGTGAATTCAAAGTTTCTGTAATTTCTTTATTTGCTTCCTTTTTATTTCTTCAAGTCAAAGCTGCTTTTACTTCTCAGGAATGTAAAGGAAGCCTCGGGAGGTTCTGGCCCTTGCTGAAGAGGGTGGTGGCACTGCCCCACCGGTGAGCAGACGGGGTGCGCGAGGAGCTGGGCGGGGACAGCGGGACAGCTGACCCCAACGGACCAACGGGATAGCCCGTACCGTGTGACGTCACGCTCAGCAATGACAGCGGGGGGAGAGAGAAGGAACGAAGAGGGGGACGTTGGGAGTGATGGTGTTTGTCTTCCCAATCAACCGTTACGTGTGATGCAGAGGAAACGGTGGAACATCCTCCTGCTGATGGGAAGTAGTGAATCCACTCCTTCTGTTGCTCTGCTGGCGCACGCAGCTTTGCTTTACTTACCAAGCAGTCTTCATCTCCAGCCACGACGTCCCATCCTGCTCAGGGAGAGTGAGCAAGTGGCTGCGTGGGACTTCGCTGCCTACCAGGGCTAACCCACACTGAGATGGCACAAGGCTTAATTCAATAACCTGTTAACTACCATGGAAATGTTTTCAGTCTATGAAGCTATTCGTAAGAGTTTGTGAGCATAAAGGCACAAAACGGCCTCTGAGACTGTCTCCCACGCTAGAGCTAGCAGCTCTGCCAACACCCCAAACGCACAGCACAAAAGCAAGCAAAGAGCTGTGCCAGGCACCGGGAGGAAACCAGATCACATTCAGTGCGAGCACATTCTATATCACAGAGGAAGTAGTTACCAATATTACTCCGTGCAGTTGAAAGACAGTCATTAAGAAATCCTCTGTGATCTAGAGCTAGGTACAAAACCAGTATGAGTATTTACAAAATGAAGTGAGTGTAAACATGCAGTAAGAAGACTACAGGACTAACGATCCAGAGAAATCCAGTGAGGAGCTGTAAAATTTCCCACAAAGGCTTGCTAGATCAGCTCACCTCTGGCCTGCTGTATCCCTTTGCCGGACCGAAAGACAGCATTGTAATGGATGCAATGCTGTTCTTTCAAAGCCACCACACAGCAGAGGCTGTGGAGAATCAACAACGCTGGCAAGATGGGTTAGCACGAACTAGCTGCTTACAGCACGTGAAGCAAAAGCTGCTGGAGCTTTGCTGATCAAAATTGAGTTTGGCCCATCTCAGTTTCTTCCTATAAGCAATTCTTGCATGACAGTATAACATGCAACAAAACCAGCTAAAGCACTGAAAACTGATGACATAAGTTTGGATTTGAATTCCGGTCCTCAAATCTTGGACTTTAACATTTGTGGTTTTAAGTTCACGCTGTACAGGTAAAGTTTCTTTACTGCTGTAAGACTCCTCTTTAATGTCTGAATAGTGACATGGCTTCTTTGTCGTCTAGGTTTACAGTAAAGAAAGTAAAAAGCCCCACGCTATCAAAGTTCCCAGTCGCAATGGTAAAGAACGGCACAGACGATACTAACAGGACAAAATGCAGATGATCTGCGGAATCTCTAAAAAGCAGCAGGTCAGCCTGGACCCTGCCAAAACACAGGGTCCAAAACCCATTGATACGCATCTGCTTCTTCAGCCCCACTGTGAGGAAAAAAGCCTCGGGATATTCTAAAGGTTTTATATGGGGAAAAGATAAGGATTTTCAATATATACGACTTCTGGCAGTGACAACACGATCATAACAGCTCAGACACTTGCCTCAAACCCCGCTCAGTGCCACCCTCGGGTCAGCCTCTGTGCCTCTGTCATCTTCACTCCCTACCTCCTCACTTTCTCAGCATTAATAAAAGTATCATATTACAAGAAGTGTGGAAGGAATAGGACTAAAAGGATGTCACGTTATCCCTTTCCCTGGGCTACTGTTCATTCCTATTCTCCCCAAAGCACTGGAATAGATTTGCTGTCAGTGCGCAGCCAAAGGGAGCCCGCGAGGCCCCAGAGAGCTGGAGTTCGGGAGATTGTTACACTTCGCTAGGGAGTCTCTCCCCTCGTGGAGGATGAAGGGAATCCACCCACGTTATCGAAAAAGAGTGGGAGTCCCAGCTCCCAGAGACACTAAAATCTTCATCACAAAGTGAAATCCCTGTGGGCTTAACTCCCCAGTGGGATCAGAGCAAGAGCGGGACTGGCGAAACAGTGAAGTAAGACAGGCAAAAACTGAAAGATATCTCAAATCTCATTAATTCCCTGTCTAAAAGTATCCTGTTTTTTCGGGTTGGTTGGTTGTTGGACCAGGGGTTGTACTGTGAAAGTTTCAGCTGTTCTCACCATCGCTGAAAGTAGTTCTTTTTAGGATTCAGAAATACGAAATTAATATAGTCATGCGCTAGGGAGCTTTAAGCAAGGAGCATCCACATCTTTTCAAGCACGGGGCAAATCAGTTCTTAATTCACCTATATTTTGAAGCCATACCAATTCATTGGGTATTTAATTTCCATTTCTCTCTAATCATCTAGCTAACAACCAGAGACTGAATCTCCCTGTCTGTTTACATAGGTGATGCTGGGAGGCAGGACGCAGACTTCCACATTGTTTGCCTGCTTCAGCGACATGAACGCAGATCAATGGGAAAGGCACTTTTTGATGCCAAGACCATTTGCGTTGCAGCGTGACTGCACCTGACTGAAGCCTGCTCCACTGTGCTATGTTTACCACCAGTGGTGTTTCCATACCGTATGGTTACTCCTTGTGAAACAAACTGGGAGACCAGTCTTGTATCCCCGAGCCCTGCAAAATCCTTGAACTGATTCGATGGTGAAAGGAAATGCCCAAGGTTTCACATACGTATAGATCTGCTATAGTCTAAAACCGATCCCTTTCAAGTAGATCTATTGCTAGGTCCTATCCATACCTCCTGAAAGATCTGTCTAAACCAGCATTAATAACATGGAAAAAGCAAAGGGAAATACTCTTCAGAAGAATACGTTTAAAAGATGCGTAGACATATACACAAAATTCAGCTGAAAAATTCCAAAACGTTAAAAAACAAGAAAAAACGTCAATACATATACACTAAGTAAAATACCCAAGTCACTTTTTCTCTGCAACAATGTATTCGATAATATTTTTACTGAGGTATATTTGTTATTTCAACGTGTGTGAAAAGTCAGCTGGTTTTCTCCACTCATTTACAGTAGAATCATGCACATTGCTTTTTAACACAGTATTTTTTAACAATTTGCTCTCTAACATATAGTAGTAAACCAAAGTGCTATCAGCACTTCCAAGTCGAAAACATGAGGATGACTACTCTTAGTTCATGGAGCTATTTGTTCAGAACCACTGCAAAAAACCTTGAATAACCTGTCTCTAGAAGTACTTAGAAATGCCAAATACAGAATTTAATATCTAAATTCACACTCTGTCTTTAACCTGAAGTAAGATTCATATAAGTATCTATGTAACTATACAGAAACCATATTAAACGCTTATGTAGTCCCTCAACATAATCTTTAGCGCATTGTGGAAGGAAGAAAAGCTTATCCATACACGCACACGTGCAAGTTGAGGCCAACAGGGATCTACAGAAGAGGGTTATTTTCAGTCACAAAAATACAGCATGCTTAGCTAGTTCCACAGGATCCACATCTCTTCACAAGTTTGGAAAATCAGACCACATTTTTGCCCAGAGTTAAATTCTACCAGTCTGAAGCTGAGAATCCGTACCAAGTACCTCAGGTAAGAACAAAGTACATTCGTCTTATGAACCACCCAGTAACTTCAACGACACGGAAAACAAATGCTCAGTTAGGTCCCGCTGCCAGACACACGCACACAACTTCATGAACGCAGTTATTGCCCACAGAATTGACGCCAACAGTTCCTGGAAGGGGCCTAACCTTGGTAACTTGATTCAGAGGCTGCATCAGCCTGCTTGGAAACTTCAGCTGCACCTGGGGATGATTTGTGTACAGTGCATTCCTCTGCTTGAAGGCTGATATACAGCAAAATTACTATAGGGAAGCTTCCTAGCTCTCTCTCTTTTCTTGTCAGAGATGAATAATTAAGAAAATGAAAAAATCCACCTTACAGTTGTATCCCAAGAAGCTGGAACTTTGCCAAAGTCAGTCTACCGTGGAGAAAGTGAAATATGTAGGTTTAAAAAAGCAGATTACATGCCAGATGAAGAGTTCAGGCCCACCAAGCAAATGCACAATCTTGGAATTCCTCTGTGGTTTTTGCAATAAACGGAAAATCTAAGTTAATCCACCTAGTGGATAGATCTCCGACAAATGAAGGAAAAAGAGCAGCATTTTACACACCTGAAAGAACAATAATTTTCATCTGCCTGTCCACGCACAATTATGTAATTCGTAAAAGGACTTTCTTATTTGCTTCTACTTCACCTTCTTGCGCAAAACAGTTAAATCAGAATGGTAGGGGTTGGAAGGGACCTCTCTTGAACTATATTGCAAATAAACAGTAACTTATTTTTTTTAGTATTTTAAAAACTTTATCTTTTATCCTCTGCACTCCAAAAATATTTGCATCATCCCACAGACAACCATCATTCATACTTCATTTTTATCTTTGCCTCCAGCATTGTCTACAGAACAGGTGCATCCTATCGGAAAAATGGAAAAACTGAGGCAAAGAGATGATAAATATCTTCAATGTCTACAGTAAATCTGAAGCCCCATTGAATTTTAATCTGGGGTAAATTTCAGGACTGCAAACAGATTAAAGTTTGAGCTTAAGTCAATGGCAGCTGTAGAAGCTCAGCACGTTAAAAACAAGAAGAAAAATGGCAGAGAATTACAGACTGGAGAAAAAGTCCCCCAGACTCACTGTAGTCCACAGGCTTTAGGGAACTAGTTGATGATACACAACTCATCACTGGCAGAGTGATTATTTTAAATCCTGTTCATAATGTTGTATGTCTCAAAACTACAGTTTTGCGTGTGGAAACACCAAATAAAAATCCTGCATGGTCATTCTGGTTTACTTTATCTCTTCTTGCCATGGAATGGCGAAGTGGTGGACACGAACAACAGGGATACAATACATTGCCGTGTTTAGTAGCTTCAGCCAGGTCCTGACTTTTCTTACTCTGTCATACAGAAGACTCCATCACTGTCAGTTCTGTCCCCCATTGCAAAGGAACTAATGAAAATCAGCTTTGCAAAACTGTAAACAAAGCAATGCCCCAGCCTCATGTGGCAGAGTTCTATGGAAGAAACTAAGAAATGATTTTTAAAATATTTTTCTTATTCAGATAAGCTTTGCTGTAGGCACTCAAGTAAATAGGGAAATATCTCCTCATATAATTATGTGCTGGTCCACTAACAGCCTCTGCAAAAGAACACTAAGATCTTAGCATGATCTAATCATAATTGTGGAGCTAATTTTGTGAGTGAAGAACATGTTATAAATATGCAAGTCCTCTGAAATTTTTCCCCTTACTCATCTATTTCTTACTTGGATTAAGTATAAGACAGCTGTTAGAGAGAGCTGCCTTACTTCATTCAACTAACAATTTACTCTTAAAAGAATCTTTTTATGATGAGCAAATATACAAGTGTTGACCATCGGTTTCCTAGCTCATAACTAAATTACCTACTTGATGGATCCATACATGTTATGGCTCTATGTTTATAAATTTTACAATGATCAGTCTTCAGAGCGTGATTTATCTTGCTGACGTCCTACAAAAACAGTTAACATTTGAAGTATAAGAAAATACAAAGAGTTAAATCCACTCTAAATAAATGGTTGGCCTCATCTTATTCATAAAAGATCTTTAGTAAGGAAGCAGACAGTTTCTATGAGTATTCAATTGCATTCTCTTTTTACTCTCGTGTAATTTAGCTAATATATCCCTTGTGTTTTCAAGTAAAATAATACTCTAATTTCACAGAGTTATTCACATGCAAGTGCACATAGTAGTCCTTTCATGTACATACCACGCCTGAATACTCAGGTGATACAACAGGAAAAAGCTATTTTACCTTCATAAAAAATAGTTACAACCACATCTTTGCTTTTCTTAGCATTTTTATAATGCACACACCATGGTTACATTTTTTATTTAATGCATTATCTAAAGAGTGATTGTTTCCACATGCAAAAACCTATCTGAATTACACCGCCACAGCGTCTCTGAAGGAGTTTGCCTTACTCTACCGACGCAATGTGGATTAGACTTGCTGCTGGCCAGTCACAGCTACGGCAGCCGTACCCCGGCCAGCTGTAACCCAGCCTGCAGCACAGCTCCTCAAAGCAAGCAGCTTCTGCAGCTCAGTGTAGCAGCGTTTCAGCCCCGCACAGCAGTTAAGGACTGCCCTAATGTGCTCGCAGACCTGCCCAAGAGAGTGACGAGCTGCCCGTGCATCAGGCAGGTGGCTATGCTCTGAGCTAAGCAGAGAGAAGCTTCCCTGGGGAGCCAAGATCAGTTAGATCAGCCAGTCTCACACAACTGCGACCAAAGGGGTTGGGGATTTTTTGGTGGGAGGGGATTATTTCCCTCTTTCTAATTTCTAGGAGTTGGAGCTTACTTGGAGGAAGCTATAGCTGAAGCTTTGCACATAGTTTGGGAACTTGCACCACTGCTGCAGAAAAGCACTGCAGCCTAACTGAATTCTGCCCTGCCGTCTTCTCTACTCATTTATGTGGCAAAGTAAAAAAAACAGGTATGATATTAGTTGCATCTTATAGTATGCAACAACCTGGAAGACAGCTGGTAGTGGAGCTTTACCCCAATTGTGGGGTTTCCCAGACGGCATCCCCTTGCTGCTGCAATTCCTGAGTGCTTTGTTGCAAGGCTTAGCAAGCACACGTTAAACTAAAGAGAGCAGGATCCTCAGCTCGAAAGAGATGAAAGAGACCTAGGCCGATAGAGTTGTCGAGATTTCTAAGCGGTGTAATTCCATTGATTTTAGTGGCTGTCTTATGGGGGTATCTCTACCCACCGCCTGTACACCTACTGTGAACACAGCAGTCAGGAGAGAAATCTTCAGACCACCAGAATTTGAAACCTGGTGGTTACAAGTAATTGTGATTATTTTGATTCATTTATCACTGATTGTCTGTATACTTTTAATCTGGGGGTGAGGGGGAGAGGTGATGTCTTTGATTTTCCAGCTTGGACCTGATCTTAGTTGGCAAGCAAGTAGGAAGGAAAAGTATGGAAAAGCGGACTTCTCCCCCTTAATCCCCTTTCCCCTTTCAAATCTGTGTTTATCATGTGCTATTTCCCTGGGATCATTTTATGCCAGAAAACAAAACGATACTGTCATTTTAAATATCTGGGAAAAAAAAATCATTAATAGGAATACGATATACTGTCCTAGTTAAGCACTTTCAAATTGATTTTGATGCTTTCAGATTGATTTAGTCATGAACGTGTGCGTCTGATCAGTGGGATTTCTGGCCTTGTGGAAAAGGCAGGGTTCAAAACCTTACAACCTGCACATCAGGAGTCAGTGACAATATCTTCCCTTTCTTTCCATCTCCACTGCCTAATCCTGCTTGACAACTCCTGCAAGAACAGATGTCCCAGAAGATGTTTAACATTAGGACAGAAGAGATTATAAAACACTAACCTCCAGAATTCTGAAATCCATGGAAGGAACTACGAAAAATGCTGAAATATCCTTTATTTCATGTCAAAACCTTGGCTCAGCAGAGGAGGATCAAGTGACTCACACCGGTCTCTCTGTGTAACCGAAGAACAGTATTATCAATAGTTCCTAAGAATGGATATTCTGATCCACAGAATATTCAGAATTAAACTCACAAATTTATAATTGAATTAACATTTCAATTAGACTTAGCATTTTCCCAAGCAGTAAAAACAAACCCCCCAAATAAAAATGCAATTTAAACGTTGCTTTAGTTACAAACAGAACAAAACTGTGCTGAACCAGACGGTGAAACTGATGCTCTGCTGAAAGCACAAGTCATTAAATAACCACACTGGAAGAAAGAAAGTCTCAGCAGAGAAAGATAAAGCTGTTAAAGCTGATGTTAAAAATCTTTCATTTGTAATAAGGTGTTATTAGGCTCCTAAGTGCTGTGAAAAGCATGATTTTTATTTTGATATTGTCATTTGCTATGTCCGTAAAGGAAACACTCCCCAACAGTCATTTGCTAAAGCCATGTCATGTAGGCATAAATAAATACATCATGTTGTAAAAGCTGAGCTAGTGTCTGTCTGTCCACCTACCACGGAATTCACTTCTTGCTTATTCCATATAAAGCCTGCCTCTATGATTTGGCACGTCTTTATTCAGAAAGATGGGCTGATTGCTGACAACTTTGATGCAATAAAGACTGCTGCAGCATTACTGGGAGAAAGTCATTTGATAAATGTATATTTTCCATTTTGCTTAAAAGGAATCTATTATAAGTGCAGCTGCTTTCCGAATGAAATTAATGCCGAAGTGAAGCTTCGTATTACAAAGTAAAATGGGACTCGCTCTCTAATATTAGACTGAAAGGCATTGTAATGCAGCAGGAGGATTGAACTTTGACTCCTTCAAGAACACTGATTCATATAATAAAAAGGGGAAAAAAGGCTTTAAAAATGCTAACATCCTCTTTTCAAAGCTTAGCAAAGCTGCTGTCCAGAAAACAGAATAGCAAATACAGGTTGTGCACATCTCCAAAGTAGCCATACCCTAAGGAATCCACATAACAAAATTCTCAAGATCGTTTTGAAGTTTTTGAAAGATACTAAAACGCACAACTGGGAGGAGAATCTCTCATACTTCTTCCAGGCAGTGGTGATATACATTGCTTATTTAAATAGGTTTTAACCACACTATATACAGCTGGATTACAGCTGAGTTTTACCAATCCTTTATGATTACAACTTCATATGTGAGAAGTTCTCCCATCTTTTTCCAGATTTCAAGAATACTCCTGTTCGATGCTGGCTATAAATGAGATTTTTTTCTACTTTCTATTTAGGGTGTGTTTTTTGTCTCTGAAGCAGACAGAAAACAAGAAGGAATGGGGCTATCTGCTGGGACGTGGGCGTTCAAGGATGTGCCTTACCACTCTCCGCACCCGTAACTGGTAGGACTGTGCTGTGGAAGGGTTCCCTTTCCAACCCAATGGCCATTTAATTTGTTACAGAAACTGGAGTGTCACCACGACGAGAGGCCCAGCACAGGTGAGCCAAGAGGCTTGCTCCCTGTACACATGAAAAACATGCCAAAGGATCATGTCAGAGAACATCAGAACATCTTCAGCTTGGCTACACCCCAGGCAAGTAGTACTGTTCGCTTTGAGGTTTTCAAGCTTAGAACCCCAGAGTGCCGTTTCACTTAATGCTACACCAAAAACAGGTACGTGCACCCACTGAAAAAAATCAGTTGTGAAAAATCTGATTTTATTACATTGAAAACTGTACTAAATAAGACAGTTTATTTGTTGGCCATGAAGCCTCCTGTCTAAATACATTCTAGAAAAATCAAAGGATTGCAAAGTCAGAACCCAAGTCAGGAACATTTTAAAGCGTAGGGAAGAAACCCAACAGCACCACTCTTCTTCAACATGCTCTGCAGTTTCTTTCAAGTTGAGCCACAATTTTACAGATCTCTATCCCTTTTTTCTTGGCAAAACTCATTCATTATTATAATTCTAGTAGTTGAAGGACTCGTTTCCTCTTCTCAGTTTACATGGTTTAATATAGGGCTGTAAAATGGAACAAGAAGATATCCACAAATGTTAACTTTAACCCTTATCTCTCCTGCCCCTTTCTATACTCAGCCAAGTGAGAGAGTTCTCAAAAGTGTGATTCAGGCTTTGGCTCTGAATAAAATCTGTGATTCCCTTTTCTCTACACTGGAAGCCTACAGAGACTGGTCCCTCTGTTCACATTTGTAAATACCCCGTAAAATGTTCTTAAAGAGCAGGTCCATCTGCTGCTAGATAGAAGACAGACAGGTGCTACCCTGTGAGGGCCTACAAAAATAGAAAACCACATACAATGCAGCCACGGCTTCGAAGTTGGAACATTTAAAATATAGTATATTGAGGGCTCTTATTTGCTCTGGGAGGTTAAGGCCTCCGGTGTTCACACTTTCACTCTTTCTTTCAGCAGCCACACACGGATCTCCACGGCGCAATGGTGTGCTGTGTCCAGGTAACCGCAACGCAAATCGCTGTGCTGGTGCCCCAGTCTGCCCAGCCTGCTGAAACGAGAAGCTGATACAACCTCACAGCCCTGTTTCTGATACTTCAATGAGCTTACTTAACCAGCTTGAACATATACTTACCTTTTTTACATAGCTTCAACACTGGTAGCTGACATTCCCTTGACATCTCCCACGAGCAAGAGCCTTGAAAAACTTTACTTGCCATAAGCACTGGCAGGACACTGAAAACGGGCAGGTATTTGTGTCTTGTTCAGATGTCTATGATATTACGTAAAAGTATTTTAGTTTATCAAGCAGAAATAGCTTTCACTTCATAATTGACAAA
>Ga0181612_146314_pt1 | contig 16593 bp, 12 predicted proteins | sample HoacroProtozoa21_FD_119630 | JGI IMG/M metagenome (GOLD analysis project Ga0181612, IMG submission 119630) | Hoatzin crop microbial communities from Cojedes, Venezuel. Combined Assembly of Gp0051906, Gp0051904, Gp0051908
GTTCCAGGGCTCCGTCACCCTCAGAGGGAAGAAGTTCTTCCTCATGTTCAGATGGAACTTCCTGTGCTTCAATTTGTGCCCGTTGCCCCTTGTCCTATCGCTGGGCACCACTGAAAAGAGTTTGGCCCCATCCTCCTGACACCCACCCTTGAGATATTTATAAGCTTATATTAGGTCCCCTCGCAGCCTTCTCTTCTTCAGGCTGAACAAGCCCAGCTCCCTCAGCCTTTCCTCGTAGGAGAGATGCTCCAGTCCCCTCACCATCCTCATAGCCCTGGAATGGAATGAAGCTGAGTTAACCATGCTGCTGTAGTTCTGCATGATTCAGTGCTGTGAGGTGATAAAACTGTTACAGTTTACCAAAACCAAATTTTCTAAACGTGAATATCTTATTCTAAATAAGGGAATATACCAGTTATATCAGACTACAGCTGATTTCTATGCTATAAGTAAATAATTATATAAATTAGCATTAGTATGACAAGCATATCTGGAAGCAAGTAGGAATCGGTATTTTGGGAAGTATGTTGATCAACTTCCCTATTTCTTCCTCTGTGTGTATTCATTATTTTTCAATGGAGTTTCAAAGTTTGGTCACTACTAGGTTGGGTGCTCAGATGGTTAGTGATGGGGAATGTGCTGAATGGGTCAGGAAGGCTGTAAGGAGTTGAAAAGGATGCAATTTGATCAGTACGTGTCTTTGAGTCTCGCCTTCCTGACCATCTGTGGTATCCCAAAGCTTTTGGCAGGGGGAAAAAAAGGTTAAGGTGTTTTTGGAAGGTCAGGGATTGCAGGTGTGGTGTAGTGTTTGTTTGAAGTGTTTGCATATACACTTAGTTGGATTTAAATAACATGTCTCTAGATTTCTCTCAATTATAGTCCTTTTACTGTCAAAGAACGTAATTGATTCTATTTATTCCAGGCAGACTTCCAGATTTGAAAGTGTACACAGAAACACAAGCTGCCAACTATACTTCAAAACTGTTTCTGTTTACATTTGTGCTTTCCAAATACAAACCCTGGAGGTGGGCTTACATGTGCAAGTAAAATGAATGTGCACACTGAATGAGTCTGTGCCGTTCCAGCACATGTCTGTATCCCAGTTTAAAACAAAAGCTGCTGTTTTGGTGCAGTTGTTCTAAAAGGAGGGTAGATTTTGGGGTTTCCCTTTTGGACTGTTTGCAGGTCTCTAGAGAAATGGTATTGAGTTGGTGTTTAATGTTTGAAAGGTTCTTTTAAAAAGCCAGAGTTGACATTTATTTTTAAGATACTTCTTTCAAGGGATTTAATATGTATGTGTGTGTCCCAGCCCTGCCTCTGTTTCTTGGTTAGCAAGTTTTGGTGGGGAGGGAGGAAAAATTTGCAGCAGAACCACCTTTCTTGAAGCAGAACTTGGTAAGCACTGCTGCAGTTGTCATCACTCCCCTGTGTAGACCCTGGTGTTCGTCTGACTGCATGGTGGTCTCAATAAGGCAGCTAAAATAGCAGAGGCTATCCCGGGAAAGGAAAAGTGAGTAGTTCTCTGCCACTTTAATCCGTCTGACCCTGTAACAAGGTGGCTCAGGGAGCACGGGTGCCAGGATGATGAAGAATGAGAACGCATGCCTTGGGCAGGGAGAAGATGGGCTCCTAACAACCTCAGTTCAGAGAAGCCTCAGGAAGGTTGTGGAACTGAACTTAAAAGACTGCTGGTAGAAACTCAGTCTGTGTTGTGAACATTTAGTTAGATTGTGGTCCATCTGTATTGTCATTGTTTGTATGTATGGACAGAAAGTTCTTATGACTGCATGTTCTTGTTTTGGCTTTTTTCGTGCTGCTATATACCTTAACAGTAATGTGTTTCTGCCTATGCAAAATGTAAACAAGCATGTGATTCACTGGTATGGAGAGGGAATCATGTTCATGCTTTGCCTGATCAAAAACATGCTGTTTAACCTTCTGTGTATTTCTCTTTAGCTGTGAACAGGGGATAGTTACCAGTAATTCAGAATTCTCCAGGTTGCTGCAGATAGTGTTATTTGGGTTCATTTGCAATGTTTTGTAATTGTAAGTTTTCCAAGTCTGGCTCTTTAAAAACACTGTGAGTGTGCTTGGAACTTTCCATTTTAGCATCCGCTTACTGAGGCTGTTACAATGATGAGGAAAATAAAATAGCTTCTTCAAGCTCTTTTTTTAAAAAGAAGTCAGTTGCAAAGACCTTCTAAATATGCATGAGGTGTTAGTGGAAAAGCATTTTTCTAAACATGCAGTGGCACTTCAGTACTTTTGTTGATGTTTTTAAAAACCCAAACTACAACTACAAAGGAGGGATAAAAAAAGACAACCCTACTGTTACTCAGAGTTGCTTAGGATGTGGTGGATTCAGGAAAACATCATTTTCATTCTAATGCTGCTTTTTAAGAATGAATTGTGGCAAATGCAGATACTGGATGTACTTGGACGAAAAACTTTTGAGAAAATTAAATACCAAGACATAGAAGTACTGAAATTACTATAAGGATTTTATTTTTCATGTATATATAATTTTAATAGATTTTTAATTTTATATAAATGCATAAAATTTATATATATTTATACATATAAATGTGTTGAAAATTTTTCTGTACAAAGGGCAAGCATAGCATTCATTGCTTTTTCACAGTTCTAGCTTTCAGAAAGCTGATGAAACAGAAGAGCTGTGAAGCTATTGGTTTGGGTTTTTTCCCTCCTTTCTGTTATTAAGACACTAAGGTAGAGGGGAATTCCTAGGAAGGTTCTTGACTTAAAAGATGACTAGGAGTGGCTTTAGAATAGTAGCCTAGTAGTTATCCTAACCCTGTGCTTTCAGGACACTTGGTTGATGGAGGAGGCACGACAGACGATGGACTGCTCTTTAGATATCTGTTGATATTACCATCTCATAATGTGTATGCTTGTTAATGAAATTACGGGCCAAGTAGAAGTAACGCAGTATTTGAGATCTGCGTAATGTGTGATGGCCATTGCAGTGACTTACTATTCTGCGATGAGAGCTTAGATCTGTGGTATGTAGTGTAGTGCTGCTCGGTCAGAAAAGCAACTTACTAGGAAAGCGATAAAAAAAATTATGTCACTATGTAAACGCGCACTCAGTTTGGACCTTGAGTGTGGTGTGCAGATAAGGTTGTTCCCCCTGTACGTTGCAAATAAGGTATGGTGAAGGTGAAAGAGATACAAAGAAGTTGGCAAGGATTTACAAAAATACGGAATTACTTTTGGGTGGAGAAGTGCTAAATAACCGGGGCCATTATAGAAAAGAACTAGTGGGGAAGACTTCATGGATCTCTGTAGAGTTAAGAGCGGCTGAATGCAAAGATAAGGAACTTTGTTTCATTACAAGAAATTTAGGATGTCAGGTGCAAGTAGCAGGCTTCAGAACAAACAAAGAAAAGCAAATATTTTGCAACATGGAATATTCTTCACTATTGACACAGGATGCCAACAGTTTGCGTGTGAAAACTTCCTGGACAAACTCAATGGTTGTTCATGGATTTCTTTCACAAAGACATAAATATTGCTTCTGGTTAAGGAAATTAAAAATAGGCAGCGATTAGGAGAGTTTATTGATGAAGTATCACTGTGAGCGTGCCTAGTTCTTCTGCTCTGTGTTTAGGATCTGTTCTTGGCCACTGGGCTATAAGGCATCTCTGCTCTGTCCAGGTACGGTTTTTCTTGGACCTGCTCTTAGCTGGCTCAAGGCAGCGCTGCTAGGTGAGATGTGTTCTGCTTCTTTCCTTTGACTTGGCAGAGACATGCATGTGGCTGCCAGAGGGGACTAGAACAGGGAATTGATCCTAAATGAAACAAGCCCAACCAGTAAGTTTTAATGAAGCTCAGTTCTTCTGTCTCATTCATGGAAAAAAAGGTGGTTTGCTTGTGTAAATAGAGTATACTGATCTAAAAAAGCTAAGGCCAAGTTTTGTGTATATGTGCATTCTTAAAATCAGGTTTAGAGGTTTTGGTAAATACTACTTATATTAGTGGTGTTTGAATACTTAGGAGGTTTGGGATGAGAAATAGGGTTGTTTTTTTTTTTTTTTTAATAATTGAGGCATTGGTTTGGCTAAACTGGGCAGAGCTGATGGTCTGTATCTTATCCAAATGATAATAAATATTTCTCTTTCCAAATTAAAAATGTGAAGAACTGGGTTTGAGATTCCTTAAAAATTGCTGTAATAATAATTTGAATATTAGATATTTTCATCCTCCATGCTATTTAAGTGTTCTAAATTATAAACTTCAGGTAAAAAAAAGTAATCCTCCATTTCAAGACCATATGCATATTGGCATTTTTTCCTAAACTAATGTGGTTCTGCTATTAACTCTTATTGGAGTATATATTTACATCAATTGCAAGTTCTTTAGGCATCAGTTCTGTCAAGTCTCTTTATGAATGTAAAATAGAGCTGTGAATATTCATTTACAGTTATAAGCATGTTTGAACAATATTATCTGAAATTCGTTACGATATTTGTATTTGAAATTTTTAAATTTCTGATTTTTACATAGGTTTACTTGTACAAATCACTGCTTGAAAAACTTCCAGTACAAAGTTATCTAAAGACTTTACAATGCCTCCACGACCATCATCTGGTGAACTATGGGGCATCCACTTGATGCCACCGAGGATCCTTGTGGAGTGTCTTCTCCCAAATGGAATGATAGTGACTCTAGAATGCCTCCGTGAGGCCACCTTACTGACTATTAAACATGAACTCTTCAAAGAAGCAAGAAAATACCCTCTCTATCAGCTCCTTCAGGATGAATCTTCTTACATTTTTGTAAGTGTTACGCAAGAAGCAGAGAGAGAAGAGTTTTTTGATGAAACACGGAGACTTTGTGACCTGCGACTATTTCAGCCTTTTCTAAAAGTCATTGAACCAGTAGGTAACAGAGAAGAAAAGATTCTTAATAGAGAAATAGGTGAGATTATCTTTATTTAAACATAGCTAATCTGTTTAACTGGCTTCTCTTCAAAATACAAAACAAAATTGAAATGGGTTTTTTATCACCTGTGTCTGTCAAAAGTTTGCATTTCGTAACTGTCAGCTGTTGCATCAGATGTCCAAAGATGCTGATCATAGTAAAGCTGACGTTCATAAACTGTGAATTAAACTTTTTTGCTGTTCTGTTTCATTCACACATAAAGTCTTTCCTTTGTAGATATTTACAGTTGTATGTGGGTTAGAGGATATTTTTTGCTTGTCTCTTACTAGCAGGATTTGATGCTATTACAGTGAAGCCTGTTCTATTGTTCAGGAAGTCAGTTGGTTTGGAAGTTTATGGAATTGTAAATTCTGGATTTAACTGTGAATCTTGAACCACATTTGCGATAGCACACATTTTAATACTGCTCTAGCTTGCCTAGAAAGTAAAATTTCAGAAGTGAGGTGTTTTTTGCTCCCTCTTTCCAAAAAAAAGAGCATGGGGAAGCAAACAAAAAAAATCTTGAGGTTGGAGGAGGAGAAGGGAGACAAATTGTGATGTTTTGAATCATCTCTGGAGTAGTTTATCATTTTTCATCATACATTGAGAAAGCACAGGAAGACTAGCATGTGTTTCAGCATCTAGGTTAAGTGTCTAAATTCAGGCAGTACAAACATACCCACTCTCGTTTAGTTGCTAACAGATGTACATTGCAGTGGTAGGGGCTTGTCAACTGGAAATACTTGTTCAGGGGTGCTCCCAATTGTTAAATTATTTAGTTGTTACGAAAGCATCATAAGTAAACTACTTCTGTTTTACAAAACTTAACCTATTCGGGGCTTAGGGAGAACAGTGCTTAGCTAACCATGCAACAGGACAGTTAGAAGTTTCCATCTGAACATTCATGCATAAATAATTATGCAAGTAATATCATTAAAGTAAATGGAATTACATCTGGGACAAAGGACCTGAGAGAAATAGACTGCTATTACATGAATCTATGCCAAAGAGTTAAGTTCAGTATCTCTTTGAGTGCTTCTCACATCTTTAAATAGTGTAGTTACTCAAAAAAATTGAATAGCTGACACTCAGTTGTAAGCAAAGTTGATTATGGTCCTAATAGCTACCAATGATCCTGCCAGGGTTTCAGAAGAAAAGTCACACCACAGCTCCTCTGGTCCACTTAGGAAATTTTGTGCTGACTTCAGAGGAGGTTTATTACTGGTCCTTTTCCTTCAGGAGGAGTGTTAACTGTGAGAGTGGTGATTTAAGGCTTCCAAGATATTCAATGAATGTACACCTGTTTTCTAATCTTTTTTGTGACTGCTGAGTGCACTTAACTTTAGAACTGCATTGGTCTTAAATGAAATAAAACAATTATGTATGCAAGTAAAAGCCGGTGGTTAACACAAATATTTTAGATTGTGTTTTGCTTAAAGTATGTTTTTTCTGTCACTAATAGAAGGGATCTTTGGCTTTAATTACCAGTTATAATTGTTTCCTCATACTTCTTCAATGCTGTAGGTTTTGCTATTGGCATGCCTGTCTGTGAATTTGACATGGTTAAGGATCCAGAAGTACAAGACTTCAGAAGAAATATTCTTAATGTTTGTAAAGAAGCAGTGGATCTTCGAGATGCCAATGCACCACATAGTAGAGCATTATATGTCTGTCCTCCAAATGTAGAGTCTTCACCTGAGCTACCCAAACACATATACAATAAGCTAGATAAAGGTAAGATAAATATTTACAGTAGAAACAATGGGTTTTTCCAGCAATTGAAATCAAAGAATACAGCTGGTGACTTAGGTAAATCACTGTTTTATGTTCTGTATTTAGTACACTAGCAGTATCTTACACCTTAAGTTATTCAGAATAACTTTATTGATGAAGTGTAGATTTAAAAGCAGGACAACAACTTTTAAATACAATTTTTTGCTATTCTAATAACTATACCTTGAAATATAACTTGGTAAATAGGTGATTTTTTTTTTTTTTTTTTTTTGGTAACGGACAGAAGCAACTTGTTAACTTTGCATTTTTCTTTGACATTCAGAAATCTGGAATTAATGATGCTGAATCACCGGGTTGTCTTGCAATCCTCAAATATGAAACAGTTACTGCTGTTTTCTGAAAGGCTGAATAGTCAGTAGTATTTGGTTAATAAAAATATTCTTAACCTCAAGGAGTAAAAGTTTGAACTTACGCTAGAGTCAAAAGTAAACTGAGCGCATGTAGTTCCTTGCAGAAGTTACAAACCCTCTGTCAATTTGGACTATGAATCTTGTCTACATCTTCAGTAGTACTGCAAGCAGTTCTCTGTTTGGGAAGGGGAGGACTTGTTTGGTTTGGGTCTTTTTGGGTTTGTGGTTTTTGTTTGCTTTAAAACTGTATTGAAAATGATTGTGTAATGTTATTTTACACTTATTCTAGGGCAAATTATAGTGGTGATATGGGTAATAGTCTCACCAAACAATGATAAGCAGAAATATACCTTAAAAATCAATCACGACTGTGTGCCTGAACAAGTTATTGCTGAAGCAATTAGGAAGAAAACACGAAGTATGTTGCTGTCATCTGAACAACTGAAACTTTGTGTCTTGGAGTACCAGGGCAAATATATTTTAAAAGTGTGTGGCTGTGATGAATACTTGCTAGAAAAATATCCACTGAGCCAGTATAAGGTGAGTAACATAATGGATTTATTTTGAAGTACACTAAAATAATGCAGTTTTGTGAGGGAGGAAAGTGGTCAGTTCTATGTCTGGCTTGCTTTTTCATTAAATTAATCCAAAACATAGGAAGTAAAAGTGTTATTTGTCTTTAAACTAATTGGCTAATGCATATGTGTAGTGTACATATTTGTTGCTGTATGTGCTTCAAAAGAGACGAAGGGAGAAAAGGTAATTTAAACTAGATTTTTAATCACTAGTGTAATTTTTCTTCTATGAATGAAGCAGTTTACCTCCAACATTGGTGATAAAGCAGTGGTAGGTACTTTCAGAAATGTCCTAGGTTTCTGATGGCAAGAGATGAGTTATGATTGAGTGGGGCTGATGTAATATAAAAGGAAATTTGGTCAGATGTTAAATTATTAAGTAGCCATTTCTACTATGAATCTTGTCCCTTCCCCTTTTAGAGACGGAAAAAATCTGAACAAACTATTTGTTTTCCTATTACTTAAATCTTTAGATGTTCCCATCTTATTAAAGGAGAGATAAACTTCCAGCACTGCATATATCATTGTTAAATCTTCCTTGTGCCTGGCTGTCCTTCATTGTCTGGGCTTCGTTTCTGCTGTGAGAGTGAGAACTGCTGACAGAAGAGCATCTGAGCAGCCCTCTCTGGAGCAGACAACAATGTCACCCTGTAGATTTCCTGACAGACTGCTGCTGCTTCCTCTTTGAGGAATGAATTGTTGTAATAAACAGCTTCCATTCCTTCATCTAAAATGGTTGACTATCTACTCTCGAGAGCAATGCGGGAGAGGAGGAGGGTGGGGGCTCCTGAATAATGGGAAAAGCAGCTCTATTCTGCAGGAGCTGGGGAACAAGTGCAGGCATACATGAATGATTTTGCACAGTCATCTTGAGTTCAAACACTAAACCTGTTTGATCTAACGTGGTTTCTTCTGAAGTATCTGGTATGCATTTACTGTGCCGCAAAAAAAGCTTACTAATTACACTCCAGGGCTGGACCTGTCTTAACGCATTGTATTTTGTGGTGCTTTAGCCAGACTAAATGCTCTCAGCACTTGGGCTGTACCGTGTCTGTTCAGGACTTGCAGCTCGTGTCTGTCGGGATCAGTGCTGAGCTGAAGGTAACAAGCACAACTGAACCAAAAAGAGGTCGGTCTGTTGTTTGCGTTGTGCTGTCTGCCTGTGACTAGGAGTATCGGAGCCACCTGTGCTGCCAGGTCTGCACAGCAGACTAGTACAGCAGCCTGCTATGCAACAGCGACTAAACTGCTTCCAGGAGCAGCTTGAATCTGGAAGCAGTCGCTTTTGTTTGTGGTGCACTACGCCGGAGCCAAGGAGCAATACAAGAAACCTGACTAGTAATTTTTTAAGCTCTGTTTTCTATCTACAGTTCAGCCTTCCACTAGTGTAGATGATGTTCTTATCTTAAAATCTGTGTGAAGTGTTACTGTGCAATCTTACCCAACGACGTATTGAGACCGTTGGATGTTATAACTATAAACACTGTAAAGAGTGTACATACAAGGACAGTGATAAGCTCTTATCTATTTTCCTGAATGCTTTTAGGTATAGATTACCAAGAGCGTATACTTTGAAAACATACTGAATTTTGGTTTTGTTTTCTTGCAGTATATAAGAAGCTGTATAATGCTTGGTCGCATGCCCAATCTGATGCTGATGGCTAAGGAAAGCCTGTACACCCAGCTGCCACTGGACACCTTTACGATGCCGTCTTATTCCAGGCGTATCTCTACAGCTACACCCTACATGAATGGAGAAGCTACAGCCAAATCCCTCTGGACTATAAATAGTGCTCTCAGAATAAGAATCCTCTGTGCAACTTATGTAAATGTGAACATTAGAGACATTGACAAGGTAAGGCAAATGGTGTGTGGCATCACGTGGTTTTCAGCAACTTAGGGTTTCTCTCGGGTTTTCTGTTCTGTGTTTACATTGGAAAAGAGGTGTTATTTAACATGTTAGAAAATTAGACCACTTTGTTATGTAAGTATTCAATTCTAAAAAGTACAGCCATGTTTAAGCATCTAAAAACTTTTGTACACTACTTAAAAATCATGAGTTGTGGTATTTAGCTAAATATTCAGGCTGACGGGAGCAGGAGTCAGTTTGCATAGTTCACTTCAGCCAAGTATGTAATGGATATAAAAAACCCCGTGTTGTTACCTGTATTCTGTTGTGTTTAAGATGCATTAAAGTAATTGGCAATACTTTTGATGAGAGGATGCTGGATTTCTATCTTTATTTTTGAAAAGGCAAGTATGGGGAGATCAAGGAGAAAAGGCAGGTAGGGTTCAATCCCACTGAAGACATATTACGAGCCTGGCTCGCAAACTTTCTTGGAATTTGTTAGGTCTTTTCTTTCACTATACTGTGGCACAGGAAGAATTGAGAATAAATTCCAGGGTTTTTGAGTGTTCATTTCAAGGTTATTATGGTATTTCTTAAGAACTAGTTTTGCAATTAATGAGGAAAAAGACTAAAACGTGTTTTCTAGAAGGGTATGCTTGTAGACTGTGCTTCACTGCTTTCAGAGCATGAATGAATTTGAGTTGGGGTGTGGTGGGGCTGTTTGGTTTTCAAATTTGTTTTTTACTTGATGAAAATGAAAGAGTAATGTGTTGTAATCATAGTATATGTTGATAGCAGTGAAAAAATTTGTTCATGGTAACATTTCAAAGGTAGTACTAATATCGACATTTTTTCAGATCTATGTTAGAACAGGTATCTACCATGGAGGAGAACCTTTGTGTGACAATGTGAATACTCAAAGGGTACCTTGTTCTAATCCCAGGTATGCTAAATACTTGAATGACTATAGAGAGCCTGACTTCCAGGGTGTCATAAATGATAGCACTGAAGGAGTAAAGGCTCGACTTAGCCATTATTCTGGTAGAGCTCCTTGCTGGGAATTCCTTGCCATAAGTCTTGTCAAAATAGTATTACATATCCCTATACTAATAGATAGAATTAATTCAAACATAAGTATTTTGTCTCGCATATAATAATATGGTTTTGTTACCGAACAGATCTGTTTTACATGTGCATTAACAGTTGCCTCTGAAACTCCAGTATCATTACTCGTAAATACTGTGAAATCAGCATAGCTCTGGGCAACTGAGCTCTGGTTTTGCCTGTGGATCAATAGCAGGTGTTCCAGTTGCAGGTTCATATTTCACTTTCGGCATGAGGCAATGTGATGTAATGTAACCTGCAGATTTGTTTTGGTGAAGTTGTATACTGTGTGCTAAGGCAAAACCACTGAGTGTGGAGAGATGGGTATCGTGGCTAACGTGGAAGGGACTGCCAGATCTGGGCTCATTATTTTCAGGAGATTTGACCTACCATCAATATTATCTGGAAAAATAAATCATATGAACTTAAAAGTGCAAAAAGAAGTTTTATATGAGCGTATTTAAATGTATTGAGAAGTATCTCAAAGATGTTCCTGTAACTTTGACTAATGAGGAGGTGTGAAATTTCAGTATCTCCTAGGATTGGATGCAAAGTATGTGTTCAGAAGTATTTCTTGAATTTTCTATTTTGCTTGATGTCTTTATTAATGCATTTTGAAACTTTTAATTTTGTCTGTACCTTTTCTGTTAATGTGATTAACTTTTATAATTAGAGGGCCTAATAATATAGGTAGTTGTTGAAAAATAGACTCTCCCTGTGAGTTGCACCAAATATAGCTATACTTAAACTGATAGTTTAACTCTTTTCAAGAGAAAATCTTCTTTGAAAGGTGGTGAAGGGTATAGCTTGAAAACACGGATGTAATCAGAGAGCTGTATTATGAAATGAACACATAAGAAAAGTGAATTAAAGTTTATCTGCCAATTTCTTCATTCTTTGAGAAGGGTTTGGACAGTTATTTCTTTGTAAAACTCTGGTTTTAGTAGCTACAGGCACGCTGTAAAATTAATGCTATCCTTGGAAGCTGCTGCTGCTTCTTCCAACTGAGAAAATCCAGCATGGCAGTCAGCGTAGGAAAAGAAACTATATTCAGAAGTTGAGGTCTACCAAGTGAGATAAAGTCTATTTAGAGAAGTTAATGACAAAAAAAATGTATGTTCCTGTAGAACCAACCTGTGCTCTTATAACTAAGATAAATAGAATAATATTTGAGTTAGCAATATTGCTTTGAATTTCTACATTGTATTTCTGTGTTATATTCCCATCTTTCAGTTACCTTTTTGTTTTCTAGCAGTTCAAATTTAGTGGAGTTCTGAAAGCTATGCCACACTTTTTTCCACTTGTTTTTTGTTTTTCCCAAAGGGAAAAATATTTCACAAGCTAAGCCTTACATTAGTGTAGCACATATGCAGCTCCATTATCTTTAGGTTGTACCTGTGCTGACAGTTGCAGTCAGTAGGTTTGCGAGAGTGAAAGTGTGAATGAACCTGTTAGTTGCAGGAATTGAACCTAGCATGACTTTTTAAATGGTGTTGGTGCTAGAGGGCTAACTGGGCAAGCTTCCCTTCCCAAAAGCAGTAGTTGTGGTCAAATGTGTGTAGGAGGGCCCTTCTTCACTAAGAAAGTGTACTCTTGATGCACATATGCCGCTTAGGTAGGAATGTAACAAATACTTTTTAGTATAACTGCTGATTAAATGCAGTTGTCTTCCATGCTGTCTTTAAGCTGGTTTTATTCTGCTTTTTAAATGTTACAGATGGAATGAATGGCTATTGTATGACATGTACATTCCTGATCTTCCACGTGCTGCTCGGCTCTGCCTTTCTATCTGTTCTGTTAAAGGCCGGAAGGGTGCTAAAGAGGTAAAATAGTTCATGGCTTCAGTACACTACTAAACAAAACTCAGTTAAGTCAAATTTGGGAAGGTATTTGGTAAATGCTGTCCTGGCAATGAGTCTTAGTGCAACTTTTTATTTTAATCTGATTAAAATAGAGGTTTTTCTTTTCTTGTGTCTTACTCAGACTGCCACTTTTTTGTGGTCAGAAATTAACACAGAAAAAAGCTTATCCATTCAACACTCTAAATAGCGTCTATACTGTATTGCTAGACACAAAGATCAGTGTTAGCATTGAGATGCAAGTGCCTTTAAAGTGAAGTTTCTAAACCTATGTGTAACTTACCTATTTATTAAAAAAGGGCAGTGTTTATACTCAACTCTACTTTAGAGTTGATTTTTAAATCTAATCTAATTTTAAATTCTAGCATTTGATGCAAGATCCTAAATAGTAATTTTTAAGAATCTGTGTATGGCATCTAATTCTAGCTACCAGCATCATTATATTCTGTGTTTGAGCATGTGTCACAGGTACTATATAGTTTTTTGTCTACAGCCAGGTTTACGAATCTTACAGAATCATAACATGGTTTGGGTTGGAAGGGACTTTTAAAGATGATTTAGCCCAATCCCCCTGCCATGGGCAGGGACACCTTCCACTAGACCAGGTTTCACCACCCAACCTGACCTTGAATGCTTCCAGTGATGGGGCATCCACAGCTTCTCTGGGCAACCTGGTCTGGTGTGAGAGCACCATTATAAAAAAATTTCTTTCTTATGTCCACTCTAAACCTATTGGTTTTCAGTTTAAAACTGTTGCCCCTTGTTCTGTTACTACAGGACTTGGTAAAAAGTCTCCATCTGTCAAAAAACCTGACTATCACCGTGAGTTCTTTTGATGTGGGGAAGATGTTAGCATGTGTTTGCAAGTGTTTTGATATTATTCTGCAAAATAACTGCCATAGTCATTCATAGGAAAATACAGTACAAAAGTCATTCATAGAAAAAAAGCAGCTTCCACAGCCTGCTTCTGCTGATCTGGGAATGTAACAACTTGCTCTGGGGTGAAAATGTTATTTCTCCTGACTCACTCTGCAGTAATTAATAGATGACACTGAAAAATCATCTTCTAATCTGTTTAAGGAGCATTGTCCGTTGGCTTGGGGAAATATAAACATGTTTGATTACACAGACACTCTTGTATCTGGGAAAATGGCTTTGAATCTTTGGGCAGTACCTCATGGGCTGGAGGATTTGTTGAATCCTATCGGTGTTACTGGATCGAATCCAAATAAGGTAAGTATTTGCATGCTAGTTTCATCTTTAGGAGTACATTTTCAAAATATGCTATATTATAATTAGTATCATTCAATGGAAGAAGTAATTTAAATTCCCTTTACTTAGGAAACTCCATGTTTAGAGCTGGAATTTGATTGGTTTAGCAATCCTGTAAAGTTTCCAGATATGACTGTGATCGAAGAGCATGCCAATTGGACGATATCACGTGAACTGGGGTTTAACTACAGCTATGCGGGGCTGGTAAGGCAAACTCCCCTTCCAAGTTCAGCTACTAAAATACGAATTGTATTACTTGCTTTACTCCGTATATTAGTGATAAATAAAACATTTTTTTAATGTATACTGATCTATTGTAAAAGCAAGAAATCTTGTTTTTTTTGTGCTTAGCAGAGTGAGTAATCTATTCTCCTCTCGTTATATTACCAGTAAACTGACCTAATGCTTTACTGACCAAACAAAATACTTTAAAGAGAAACTGTCTTACTATGCAAATGGTTAGGGCCTTTTTGACATTTTTATATCACTAATTCAGATGTCTAAACTACTTAATTTAACTTTTCAAAAGTTGTAATTCTCCTTCGATGATACTGTTTTATTTTGTTGCTATTTCATGTGTATAGGTAGGCTTTCTGTTGTAACCTAACTCTCTACTTGCTGCTTAATGGGCTAGTTATAACCACAAGTACAGGGAATTTCAAGGGAATTGATTGACATACAGATGAGTGTAGTCCTTTTTGTCTTCTCTTGTGTGAAGAAAATCAGTGTGTTGACAATTGGCTTTTTGGTGAGGTTTGGAGCTTTCTTAAAAGCACATTTTGGATGATTAAAAGGAGAAAAATAAGAAAAGCAGCTAAGCTAAAAATGATACCTATTTAAAGACAAGGCTGTGGCGTTAGTTGGTGTGTTTTTCTTCTGGAGGCTGCTTCAAAGAGTTGAGTTTCCCTAAGAGAGCTTTGTGGTCTGTGTGAGGAAGAGTCTCAGGGTGGAAAGTTTCGCTGTGCCAGAAAGTGCGTAGGTGTCAGTAAGCTTCCAGTTTGGGAATTCTGGTGATATTTATAACAGTCCCATCTCAACATATCTTGAACAAAGGGTTGTAGGCATTTGATTTCTCTTGATACGCTACAGGAAGTCCATCATAGTGGCATATCTGCTTGTGGTATATATTGTGACTGAACAGTGCTGCAAGGCTTTTAAGGGTTGAAGGGCAGCTGGCTTCTTGGTAAATAACATTCCTTTGCTATAACACAGCCTGTTACCTGGGTGTATATGTGCTGGACTGGTTCTTCTGTTCCATCTGTTGACAAAAATAGAAAATGGTGAGGAGAATAAGCTCTCATTTCAGTGACAAAGTAAAAATCAACTTGCACTTTACAATTAAACTCCAACATTGTGAGGTAAAGTCTCAAATTATTGCCTTTTCTTTTTTGTGATAATCTTTACAATACTGTAGAAAAAGGGTCATAGTGGTTAAATATGGAGAAAGCATGTTTGTATCAATGACTCAGTTGACAGGGAAACAAACTATATATCGCTGCTTTGGTCTCTTTCCCATTATTCATGCCACTTTTTTGTTAACTCTCCTTGTTGTCTGCCAAAATCAATCCTCTTATTAGTTATTCTTACATCCTTTCATTAAATGCTTGGTAAGTTTGAACATCGCTAGTTACCTCTTAGTGTTGTATTTGTCCCTCTTATGTTTTAATGTGTGTTACCTTTAGGACTGAAGCCAAACTTTCTGTATTCAGGTACTGTGTATATTGTTAGCTGTCTCTAACATTAACTATATTTAAGGAGTTGAAAGGCAATGTATTGTTACTCATTCAAAAATCAGATACTAGATTACTGTGTAGCATTGGCCGTATCTGAAAGAGGTAAAAAATGTTTGCCTGAAGTGGTCAAAAGCAGCAAAGCAGTCACTGAGGTATGATTCCTGTATAAATGTTTTTGCTGTGATACAAAGTGTGTAACTTTTGACCTTGAAATTCATTATGCTGCACTTAAAAATCAGTAAATACATACTTATAAGAGAACACTTGTAGGTCCATTAATATCTCGAATACGCAATAATTTTCAAATATTAAATCTAACTTACTGTCCCACAATTCATAGAATTTCAAGTTTTTGGTGTTGACTGCAACAGGATAAATGCATTTTCCTTCTGGGCTTGACCTAAACTATGATCTTTCTGACCCACTGTGCAGGTACATCTTATGCTTCTTTTGACTTTCACGTAGTACTTAAGATGATTCTTTCAGAATCAAGATGAATATGTACAATTAGTCACTTGTTCAATATCAACTATTTGATCTTGTGTCAGGAGTAGGGTCATTATAAAGTCATTTATCCATTAACTTACAGAAAGACTCCGGTTTTGTTACTTGCACTGTGTCTGTTATGATAATATTTAAGAATGGGTTCTAGAAATTTTGCTGTGCCACATAGGGTTGTCCTGAGTAATTTCCCCCCACTTCTAAGTCCAGTCCATGTGCTTCAGAACAGTAATAAAAGAAACGTGTTGGTGTGCTAAGGTCTCACACTGTCCCTCTACTAACAGGGCAAGATACTAAAAAACCTGTGAGTTGGTTGATTCGTGCCTTAATGTTGGCAGATGTAGTAAGCTTGAAGGCCAGAATATTCTTCTTCCATATAACAGTAGCGGACCCGTCATGAGAACACCTAATTTATGTAATTAAAGATAAATGTAAAGCAGAGAACTTCCAATCTGAAGTAGATATCACGTGGTATAATCTGACAACTGTTCCTGTATTTCTGCGTATTCTCAGAAATAACACCTTTTAAAGGATGCCTTGATCTCCTACTTGGAAATTTCAGATTGTTCTTTTCTTCATCTTTTTTTTTTTTTTTTTTTTTTTTTAAAGCTA
>Ga0181612_174902_pt1 | contig 16593 bp, 6 predicted proteins | sample HoacroProtozoa21_FD_119630 | JGI IMG/M metagenome (GOLD analysis project Ga0181612, IMG submission 119630) | Hoatzin crop microbial communities from Cojedes, Venezuel. Combined Assembly of Gp0051906, Gp0051904, Gp0051908
AGCCCGCGGCCTGCGTGCGCGCCAGGCCCGTTTCCCTCTCGGGTCGGGCCGTCTCAGTTTGAGTTGAAGCACACCCCTCGATTTCTCGTGCGCGCCTGATGAGCGTTTCTTCCTTTTCCTGATACTTTTCAGGTCTTCGCAGGAAGCCAGAGACTCAGACCGCACCTGCTGTAACCTGACGGTTTGCTCTGAAATGGAGAGCATTACGCAGCTGTTCAGCGACTTGTGTGAAGCACACTTGGCAGGTTTGCTGTGGAAGGTCCACCTGGGCAGGCGGCAGGTCAGCAAGAGAAGGGCTAAGGAGAACCTGAAGAGGGTTGCTTACAATGCCCTGTTCATAAACCTTTTCCAAGATGAGGCTCGTAAGCTGCAGTCAGACGTTTCCAGGCTTCCAGTGAAAAACAAAATTTTGATGCTGTCTTTCAACTTGAGAGTTGGTGGCCTAGGTGCCCAGGCGGATAGACTGGAGAATCTTGTGGAGGAGCTGGAAACAGCTGAATGCTTACCATTTACTGAAGTTAACTCTGTCCTGGATCTCTTAGTACAGCTTGCTGGAACAGGTCCTCCGCAGCTTGTACCGCAAAAAAAGGACTATTTTCTGAACAACAAGTACGTTGGGAGAAATGTCAAATACCAGGGTTATGACTATTACGACGTGAGTGTATTTGAAGCTGATATACAATCTCTAATAACAAATGAAGAATGTCAGTTCAATGACACGATTCAGAAGACGCTCCAGATAATGGAGGCTGCGCCTGGCACTGGACTCCCCGCCATAGGCTTGTTCTCACACATCTACCCTGCTGGTGACAAGTTTGAGAAAGAAACGCGGGTCTCGCTCTTCGGTGCTCTTGTCCATAGCCGTACGTATGATATGGACATCAAGTTGGATTTGCCACCAGTGCCTGACAATGCAGATTTATCTGGACTTGCAATTAAAGTATGGTATCATTTGTTTTGGACTTAAGAGCGCATGCATGCTTTCAATATGCCACTTTGAAACTATAGTTTAAAACATAGGTATTCAATTTGTAATAGAAGCATGACAGTGTTGGAATTTGAGATGGAGCAGGCATCCTTTTCTTTGTTGAGAATCAGATGAGCTTTCTGGACACAGAGATGTGCGATAATGAAGATCTTGGTCTTGTCCTGTAACTGTGTGTAAAACCTTCACGTGGCCACGGGCTTTATGAAGCGAAGCCATCAGCTGTGTCTGTGCCTTCTCCACCCCAGTGATCTTTTGCTTGCATTTTTGCCTGCTTTGTATGTTGAACTCCGTTGTGGTTTTGCCTCCTTGTTACTGTTCAGCCTGACTGCATGAGCTTTCCTGTCTGATTGCATGTGTTTTGCTGTTCAGATTTCATTACGTAACTTGTATTTCCTTGGCTTGTTGTATCTTAAAACATTTTTTTCGCTGATTTTATTTCATTGAACCCCCTAGTTCCCACTGTTCTTTTACCTTTTCAGTGTGTACAGTTTCTGTTGTATCTTTTTTTCCCTTTTGCTATTCATTCTGTTTATTCTTGGTGTGTTTTATTCTCATGGAATTACTAGATAAACTTGTTGGGTTTTTTAAATTTCTTTCCATTTTTAATGTGTTTAGGTAGATTTTTTATACTTCTGTACTTTTAACCTTCATTTTGTTCCCTCTACTTAACATACTGATAGCTCTTGCAATTCCCTTAACTTAGGGTCTTAAATGAAACTTGAAGGCAGATACATTAAAAAAGAAAACCCCTGTACCATTCAGTGTACACGTGTGGATGTGAGTTGTGACTCGGGGGAGGCAGAACTTTTTTAGTGTCATACTTTTTCCATCAGACTGGAAAATGTGTGATTTCTTGAAGAATGTGTTGCTTTTTATGTGAGTGTGATGGTCTTTTACTAAAACTGTGTATTATTCTGCACGTACAACTTCTGTTGAGTGGGAGTTGAGGATGCTGCATATACATTGTTTGGATGCCTGCAGATTTTCTGCATATGCGTAAGCATAAGGGAACAAATGGTGTTAGTTAACAAAATGTTTATGAATTTGAAGAATTAGGACCTGGATCATTTGCTCAAATGAAATACTGACCAGTATGATTTTATTAGTGTTATGTGTTGTTGAATATCCAGACCACGGATTCTCAACTTGTAGAACTATGTGCTTATCAACGGAGTAAGTTACAAGCTTAACACCAACAAACTTAATATATTATTTTGGTGGTGATTGTTGTTTTATGTATAGGCATTAATACCCATAGAGACTTACCAGATGAAGAGAGTGCTTACAGGAAAAACTTAAAATAGGTAGAAAGGGAGGCTGAACGACACAGGGTGAGTCACGTAGAGTCACTTGATCGCAGATGATAGCAGAACATCTTCTTTACTAGCATATGTTTCTTCAGCAAGGTATTTTCATATATAACATTTGAACTCTCTCTGACAGGTTCCCCAAAGTATAGACCAGTCAGAAGATGAGGGATTCCAGTCAGCATCCAATCTGACTCCTGATTCTCAGTCAGAGCCGAGCATGACTCCAGACATAGACTTGTGGGATGCAGTGCTTACGTACGGACCCAGCAAACGAAGGTGTTGGGAAAGAATCGGATAGTAGGTGTCTGATGTTACTGGCAAGCTTACTATGCATCATACGCAAATGTATGAAGGTGCATTTCATCTTAGTTCCAAATGACCTCAGTATGAATAGTGGAACGTGCGTATGTAATTCGCAGAATTCACTATACTGCATTAGTGATTGAGAAAGGAATAAAGGTCATGCAGCTTCAACAAACTAGTTCTTAAATTGCAGCTGTTTCATAGGAAGAGATAAAACCATCTTCATCAAAAACACTGAAGGGATTATGGGAACACTTGCCCTTTGTGTGAAATGCAACATTTTTCTAACTAAGCTGAGTTCTTATGCACTATGCAATTTATCTTTATCTCCCAGTATTGTACGCTATTGTATTCCTTTTCCTTGTCTGTAACCAAAACAGAAGTTATTATACCGATTTCTTGATGGTGTGGTTAGGCTTTTAGTTCTTTTGGCTGTTGAGTAGATGATGCAGCTCCTGAGAGAAGGCTCTATATGGCCCTGTTAAAGCTTCCTAGCTTTCCGAAAACAAAAGACAAAGAAAAAAAAGGCAAGTATGGCAGGTATCTTTCTTTACATTCCTGACAGACAGTGGTGTGCTTGATTCGTGGAGAGACTTTTTATGTTTTCTGTAATTTTAACTGATAATTCAGTGATATGTCTGTTGCAGTGTTATGCAGTGTTTTTTCAGCTCAGAGCCTGAGAAGCTCCAAAACTCAGAAGTTCCCTGATCTGATTTTTCAAAGCCACTGTAGCATACATTAGCTTTGTTCCTAGTGCAAGACAGTTTTTCTTGCTACCATTTGGACTGTAAGGATCTTAAAGTCAAATATAGACCATGTGCCTGACAGCTGTCATGTAATACATGCTGCTACAATTCAGAAATTTTGGAAGAATTGGAAGGAGAAACTGTGTTGAAGGGGATAGTAGTCCTCACTGGGAAGAGCTAAAACGTGTTAAAACAAGTCATTGTAGCATTTTGATCATATTGCTCTTTAACATATTGGAATATTAGTATTACGTGGACCATGGAAATCTGGTGTATATTCGCCTCATTTTCCTAATGTGAAAAGTGCACCAGGGAAGGCCACAGAAGAAGCTGCTAATTCTCAGGCGAGGTTTCCGTCTCTGAACTGATTTTCAGATTACCTGCCGATTTCTTCACTGTACTGTGTTTGGCCTGCAGTTTCATTGTTTGAATGCACATTGCCTTGAAAATGTACTGTATTACTAGTAGCTTCTTCTGTGGTTAATATTGGCTGTGTATAATTCTGATATGCCTTATTTTTTCTTTAGGAGCTGTATTTCCTTCTTTTCATATAATCACCTTGTAATATTGTGTTTACTCTGACACAGCCCACCTGGTAAAAAAGAGGAACCGTACCTTACTGAAGCTGGGAGAGAAGCTTTTGACAAGTTTTACAGACTTCGAGAAGGGGAATTGCAGCTGTTCAGTAACACCGTACTTCAGCTTCCGCAGCTTGTGCTTATGAAAGAACCTGAACTGGTTAAGGATGTCTTGAATGTCCTCATTGGTGTGGTATCCACTACGTTTTCACTCAATCAGGTATGGAAGATTTTAAACTGCGCTTCTTAGTCGCATCTTTTTCTTTTTTCCTAAAATACATTTATTTCTTTTGAGACTGGCAGTTGTGGATACTGTTAAAAAGTTGAATGTGACCTAATGGCAATATGGCAGTATTTATATATTGCAGTAATGATGTTATTGCAATAGGCTAAGAGTATTTGTAGTCCTCACAGTGAAAACAGGTTAATGAATACTTGAAAATGGATGTGTAAATGGTTTTGTAGAGTGGATTTTCTTTAAGAAATTAGATAAAGAATCTTACTCTGTATATTTGAAAATACTGTTCATACTCCTGAAATTTTGCTACAATTTAATATGTTTATCACACTGTCCTAGCTGTGTAGTCTCAGTCAGCAGAGTATGTAAGCTGAAAATTTGTCTGCAGTTATTTTTGTGTGTTAATGACTGTTATTTAAAATCAGAATACAGCTATGAAATACTTGAATCTGCCTTTTTTTTCCTCCCTGTATCCCTGTATTTAGGCTGCTCAGACATTTGTGATAAAGGAGGGGGTATATGTATCTGGAACTTCACCAGAGACGATGCACAACCTGCTCTCAGAAGTTGCAGAGTACGGCACCTATTACACACGACTAAGTCGTTTTTCTCTTCAACCAGTTTTAGATTCTTCATACAGCAAAGGACTTGTGTTTCAGGTAAAACAATTGTATTAAATCATCCAGCTTTAATGGGCCAGTTAACTTAGGTAGAGAAGGTAACTTTGATTTCGTGTAAAGCTGGAATTCCTGCATTCTGCAAAATCTGCAAAGCATTTTAAATGTAATGCTCGTTCCAGGTCAGCACTGAACAGGGCCACTGTGTTTAAATCCCGGCTCTGTGTGCTTAGGGCTTGCTTGCACTGGAACGCCTGATGAAAGGTCTTCATTACCTGAAGCATGGTTTGTTTAGTCATAATGTTCTGTTGAGGACTAAAGGAATATCGTTTTTAGATGTTTTAAAAACATTACATATTTATACATTAAGATGAATAAAATGAAAATACAAGAACTTTCTTAATACGGTATGTATATATAATATGTATTTTTTAAAAAATAGAAGCTGACACAGATAAATGTTATATCTAATAGCTTTAATTACTTTTTCTCTATTCAGAATTAGGTGTCAATTTTCCCTGTCAGTCCTCTGTATATTATGCTGAACTGTACATAACACTGTGTGATATCAGGGGATTTCATCTCTTTCTAATGCATCGAATTAAGTTAGGATTGGCTATGAAAATGTATTCGTTCTGAATATTTGATTTACAATAATGTTTACAGAAATGGAATAAGAGAGTCTCTCTCCTTGTCTTGTAAGACAAAGTTTTAGGCAGTTTTTTTCCGGTGTCCAATTTAGGCATGCAAGTAAGGAACCAGGTTTACTTAGTTTTATTTTATAGCTTTTAGAGAACGAGAAGCTCCTCAAAGGGCAATTCAGAGAAGCTGAACCAAGATGCTTTATTGTACTGTGTGTGGGTACAGGCTCCGTGCATTGGGTGTGTAAAGAGTGTAGAGGAGTGATCTGGCCAATTTGAATGTCTGAGGTTGCGTGGACTCTTACTTTCCCCACTGCTTTGGTACACAAGTCCCTCTTACCCGCATATGCAAATCACTGTAGTAAAAGGTTTCTTTTCATGCTGATGCAATGGATGTGAGACATAGCTAGACTATTAACCACTTCAACAGTAAGACTTTAAATATTTTCTGTTGATACTAGGCATTCACAAGTGGGCTGAGAAAATATCTTCAATATTACCGAGCCTGTGTTTTGTCAACACCTCCTACTTTAAGCCTGCTAACAATCAGCTTTCTCTTCAGAAAATTAGGTCGCCAGTTGAGGTAAGAGAATAATATTAAATATTTAAGCTCTTCATAGCAGAAAAAATGTAATCTATGTCTTCATAAGCACTAAAAGAGACAATACTGCACGGGCATTCTTACGTAGCCGTTCAGTATTTTTCCTCTATTTTAGTGGAAAGATTTCTTAATCTCCGAAAGATTCTAGGGAAAACATGTGAGGTCTTTATATTCAGTTTCTTTGTTATCCTGTTATCATTCAGCTGATACAGTAGGGTTGTTGTATGATATTCAACTTCAGCAAAGTTACATCACTGTGACCTCCGAGACTTCTGGTTGAAATTGTTACATATGTTTTAATATTGTTTTTTAGGTATTTAGCTGAACTTTGTGGCATAGGAACAACAGCGCTGGCGATCAGTGGTGGAGCTGGTGCTTCATTTCCTACGGTGATAATTAATATTTTTATGTTTGGTTTGGGTTGCAATGTTAACATTCTTCAAAACTAGGTAGGATTTTACATAAAATATTTAGTGTTGGTCTCTGCTGCCAAAGATACGACCTTGGGCCTCCACTTAGAATGCCATGATCCTTTCTCCAGATACTGTAAAATTTGGAATTTTGTCCCGTGTTTTCAATTCTTAAACAAAGCACCTGAAAGAAGCCTTAGAGTGCATTTCATTTCATTGTAAAGGAGATATTTGTAGCAAGTCAAATGAATCCAGCTCTACACATACCTATTTCACCCCAGTGGCTCCAAAGTGCGCTTGAGGTAACTAGCTCAGATAAAGGGATCTTAACTGCAGATAGCTCAAGGAAGCAAGATGAATCCTGCCTTCGGTGTCTAGTGAAACACATAAAGCTGTGTATTTATGAGTCTTTTGTTATTAAAGTTGTAGTGAAGTTTGCCTAATATTAGAATACTTTTCAATTTTTTAGGGTGTTAAGTTGCTTTCATATCTGTACAAAGAGGCTCTCAACAACTGCAGCAATGAGCATTATCCAGTTCTTCTGTCTTTGTTGAAGACAAGCTGTGAACCATACACAAGGTGCGTCCATACGGTTCTCTCCATAACTGTGTTTCAGAGCAGTTCTGAATTAGTACTCTGGGGAGTAACTCTGCTAATTTAACAATGGCTCTTAACATTTTCAGAGAAAATATAAGATGTGGCTGTATCTGCAAATTACATATTAAAATTAATTCATTTTGCTGAGCCCTTCTTTCCCTCTCATTTTCAGCTCAGTAACAACTTACGAGTTTTACGTGTGACCAGACTAGTAATTAATACATGTAAATAAGACTTCTTTCTTGCTGATGGTCGTGGAAATTCCTACTGGAATATAAGACTCGGATAAACTTCTATTTTTTCTCTTCTCATACCTGTGGTAAAATCGTGAAACTGGCAACTAACAAGTTTCTCCTGGTGTTGCACAGACTGGGAAAGTTCATGCTTATTTCCACTGTCTGGTGGGTTTTTCAGCAAGCAAAAATGAAAAAAAAAAAAATCTGTTGTTCATTAAATAGATGTAACTAACTAACAATAGTAAGTAGAGTTCCTTGGATTGCAACAGTTCTGTTAAGCAGTGCACATCAATTTAGAAACTGCTAGTTTGTAGACTTTTGAAGAGACGCTAATTTTTTTTAAATAGCTATAGGGAGTATAGCTGTAGTCCATCATCAGTTTACAATGATACTTAATAGATGTAATGACACTAGAAAGAGAAAACCAAAATCTGTCAATATGCTCTAAATTTAAGATTTGTCCCATGGCCACCCTTCTTGTTTTTTCTTCCTTCTACATAAAATGTTCTTTGGAGAAATTTAATTTCAGATTTACCAGAAGACTCATTGAAATATCTTCACAGCTCCTGCCCTGCAGTTTATAGAAGGTAGTCACGTTTCTGAAATACCAAGGGCAGGATGTCATGGCATCACAATGAACCTAAAAAACATGAAAATATGCTTACTAGTATCTGATACTTACAGCATTGCCTCCAAAATTTGTTGTAGTTCTTATCAAAACAGCAGTCATACACAATCAGGGCTCCTGTGGAAGGAGGCCTCCATTGTCTGCAGAAAGTGTTACCCCACTCATTTATTAACCTGAAAGAAATTAAATAATAGAAGTAATTGCTCAAATAAATCATAGAAATGTCGGATTTAACACTTTAAAAGTTCTTAACTTTTTACTTAGAACCTTAAAATGGCACCATGGTTCCCATGCTAAATGCTTCCTGTTTGTTACACTGACCCAACGTCTAGAAAGAGTGTTAGCATTGCAGCTGGTACAAAAAGAAAAGATTAGCTTCAAGGTGCTCTGAGCCTTTTTATCTACTGTTTCAGATAATGGCATTTTTTTATTTCTTCAAAACTTTGGTTTCGCACAAAGGAAGTATGAAAAAGCACGAATAAATATTCCAAAATAGTAGATGTCATTATTGCATGTATATTAAAAATGTCTCTAGGTCTGGGGAAAAAGTGCTTGGTAGTGCGTCTTTGTTTTATACCCTTTCAGTTTCTCCCTGCCGAAGTTGCCTCTCTTGAAAGTAAATCCTTACTGTTTATCTCTCCCTGTGCTTTGGATGTGCTGCAGAGATTTCTACAGATTTTTAATATATACTGAGGAAATCAATGTACAGAAATAAAAAGATTGTTCTAATTAAGGCAATATTTTTTCATCTTAACTATCCCTGAAATGTTCTCTGTAAAGATGGTTTCTTTTAAGAAAAATGCAGAGACACAATGCTGTGTGTATCTCCATGTCAGTGTGACAGCACTTAATTGCTGTTTTTTATCCTGCCTATAGCTTGTGTGTTTTGATGTTTTAAAGAATATACTTACTGTTCGGTTATAATAAAGTTGAGAAGGTGAGAGGATTGATTTTTTAATATTGTACAATTGTATTTTTTTAGATTTATCTATGATTGGGTATACAGTGGTGTATTCAGAGACGTTTATGGAGAGTTTATGATCCAGGTGAATGAGGATTATCTTTGTTTCAGAGGTACAGTATGTATATGGAGCATTTCAAATTTAGACAATTTGTGCTGTTAAATAATTAAAATACATACTTTTATATTTTTGTTTGATACGTAGATAAACATTACTGGACTCATGGTTATGTTTTGATTTCAAAAGAAGTAGAAGATTGTGTCCCCGTATTTCTTAAACATATTGCTAATGATGTATACATATGCGGAAAAACCATAAATTTGCTGAAATTGTGCTGCCCTAGGGTAAGTTTTGATTTGGTTCTTCCCTATTATATTGAGAAAATCGTGTCTCTTCAGAGGAAATTTCTAGGTTTCTAGCAACTTTGCTCCTTTATTGATAACTGGTATTGTGTAAGTAGGGTATTGATTCTTGAAAGGCAATTTTTTGCTCTTGGATACTTGGGAACTTGGATACTTGTGAACTGATTATCCACTCTACTTGCTAACACCTCACTGTAGAAATACATATTTTTAATGGCATCAATTGTATTGTATCCAATACAATTGCTAGGTTTCTTATTTTCCTTTGTATTGGAAGCAGGAATGTTTTAGGCTTCCAAGCGAGTGCCTTCCATTTTTATCACCACTGACACTATTTTTCTGGTTAAAGATGCCTCACCAGGTCGTGACTCAGTTCTGCATAGCTCGTCTTTCAGCTCTGTTGCTTCCCTGTGCTAGTTCTCCTGAGTCTGCTCCAACTAGCATCCTCAAACCATGACTCGGGTGTGCCGGTAGTACTGGGCTTTTTCTAAAACAATGTCAGACATCATTTCCATTATAAATTACGTGTTTGTCAATCACTAACACAGTATCTTCATAGAACATTCCCTCAGGATGTACAACACCAGGTTCAATCATCTTCCATCTGTGTGAGAGTGCCGGTCACATTTCATCCCTTCCCATGGTAATGCCCTGAACAGCTGGCTGTAGTTTGCTTAGGCTAACACAGTCCCAGGAACACAGCTCTGGGCATCCCATCTTCTGGCTTTTACCAGTAGACTGGGGAATCCAGCGTGAGCATGCTTGTATGCTTTTTTTTTTTTTTTTTTTTTAAAAAAAAAAAAGCCCACTTTACCTGTTTTATGCACTGAACAAAACAGCTTCAGAGATTTAGGGGGGTTGGGGGGGAGCAGAAAGACCAAAGATCCTTACTTTAGAGAAATGGTACTCTGTGATGTGCACTGGCTGTATTTTTTGATAGTTACAGCTTGTGTAGAGCTCTCCCCTGCAGGTGTGTGTTAGTTATATTTCAGAGAGTTCCCATTAAGTGGGGATCTGTGGGGGATATAAGTGAAAAAACCCTGACTTTTGAGAAGTGAGATGCATTCAGCGCTGAGTTACTTGCACTTAGTTAATATGGATATTCAGAAAAGCAAACTTTGGGCATTTAGAACATTACTAGTATAAATATATGTATCAGGTTTTAGATTCCTGTCCAATTCAGTGGGAAAGAGGGGACCCTGAGAATCTGACCTGTGATCCAAGTTCTGGAACATTATAGCCCTGTCTCCTTCTTTGAGTGATACAAATGCTAAAACTGCTGATACTATTAAAAATTTTAGATCCTGTCTGTATCTTGAAGCATTGCTAAGTTAAATATATAATGTGAGTTCGTAATACAACATTTTATAATTTTTAAAATGTATATAAAAGGAAATTTCTCATTTTTCAGCATTATATCTGTTGGTCAGATATACCTGTTCCCCGGATTTCAGTCATTTTTTCACTTGAGGAGCTGAAAGAAATAGAGAAAGATTGTGCGGTGTATGTGGGTCGAATGGAAAGAATTGCCCGGTACAGTTCCATCAGCAAGGAGGAAAAGGTAAATGACTAGAAGAATAAGCACCTGATTGTTGAGAATTTTTATTTTTTAAATACTCATTTCTAAATTTTGTTACGATTTGAAAGAATACGTGTTCACGGTCAGAATTTTTTCATTGGTCAGGTGCTGTTTGAGTTGTTATTGTGGCAGATAAACTTATTTAATGTATCTTTTAAAAGCATAGGTGGTGTGTTGTCATTTATTAGCATTTTCGTATAGTAAATGAGTTTTGGACTTCCGTCTAGGTTCTTTGCAGCAGCAGATTTGCTCCCGTACTGAAAAGTACTGCAAAGATTGTTAGATTCTGATTTAACAAATGTGACAAGCTAATTGGTAACCAGATAAGGCTCTTTTTGTAATTTGCATAGCTAATTGTTTTTTTGGAACTCTTTTAGTTGTAGACTTCTGTCTTTCACATCAATGTAGTGCATCTGTCGGATGGATTTCATTTGTTGTAAGACCTGGAATATTAACTTTCAATATTAGTTTATAAACTTTCCATATAATTAATTGCTTTACTCATATTTCTGTACTGTAGTGATAGATTAATAACCGTTATAAAGTGTGCATCTCTCTTTGCGACAGTGTATTTTCAACTCTAAAATACTAGAAAAAAATTCCCATCTGTATTTTTGTTTGTTTGGGGTTTTTTTAGGATTTGCGCATGGAAATAGCCAAACAAGAATTAATTGTTCATGCTCGAGAAACTGCTAGCAAAGTACTACAAGCCATTAATGGTAAGTTGCGGTGGTGTTTCTTGTGTTTTCTAGTGGGTTTGTTAATGTAAACTAACAATATCTTTATTGTAATACAGACAGACAAATGTCCGAACGAATGGCTTTGGACGCAAAGAAGCGGGAACAGTTTCAGAAGCTGAAAGAGCAGTTTGCAAAAGACCAAGAGGTATTTCTGTGTGTGTTTCTAAAGGCTAAATGTATTTCTTAAGCAAATAATTGGAAGGACGTCTTGATTTATTGTACTGAACTTGAATGAATAGCTCATGGGTACAAATTAGAACTTCTTGCAGATATGTCCGTGACAGCTGCTATTGAGAGTGGCTTTTAAAAGTGTTCAATATTTATGCAGCGTCGCCTTGCGATAAAGCAAGAGGAGATTGATGATGATTTCAGCTATGCCCGAGAGCTCAGAGAGAGAGAAAAAAGACTGAAAGCTTTAGAAGAAGAACTGGAAAAAAAGGCAAGGTAAATGTATCTTGAGTAGTCTCCCAAAGCTTAGATGCTCCAAAACCATCACAAAGACCTCAGGAAAAATTATTGTCTATTAAAATTTATGACGCTAGGTGTTTCCAGACATTGCTTTACAAGGGTAATGTTTGCATTTAAAAGATGGATGTAAGGATTTTTTATAATCTATGAGCTAAGTGATGTAGGAATGGTTAGTGGCCCAAAAATCTGGGACCCAAGATTTTTGCCGACCCTATCTGGTCTGGTTTTAGTTATGATCAGAATTTCAGGAAAAAATTTAACTGTGTCTTACAATTAAAAGCTGAGCCCACAGCAAAAATGGTCACATGTATGTCAAAGCAGAAGTAAAAAGCAGATGGAGGAGTTAGATTGATAATTACTTGAATTGCTCTTGTTGTACATCTAGTTGTATTTCACTTTCTTCTGTTATATCTAAAAATACTGAAGATAAGTGAGTGATGTACTAAGAATAGTTATGGAAATACATACTGACTAAGAATACAGTGCTGCATTCTCCACCTGTTTCTTCTCTGTGATTGAAGCCTCTGGCTTCTACTTTTAAAAAATTGCTTCTTGGTTCTGAAGTGGTAAAAGGTCTTATTCTTTAGAAGGCAAGATGTAAATCATTATGCAAAAATCTGTAACTTAGCTTTATTTTTACCTTCATTTAGGCAAGAATTAATTGACCATTACAGCAAACTTTCTGATGATGCAGCCCGTAGGGAACAAAGAGCATTATGGAAAATCCAGCGACACAAGTTGGAAACAGCCCGTCTTAAGTTTCTACTAGAAGATCAAAAGCGCATTGAGGTATCTTCTGAAAAGATTTAAGAAATGTAATTTAGAAAATTTGGTACTTAAGGACTTGTGGTTTTGTCGTTTTTACTTATAGGAAATGCTAGAAAAACTTCCAGATGGAAACTACGGGAGAAAATCAGATATTATTCCTTATAAACAATGCCAGCTGGCTTTAGATAAAAACCCTGTTGTGAAAGATCCACATTCACAGGTGAGTTTATTTTCTTACATAAACTCTAGGTTGCCATTCCAAGTTTCCCTGAAGAGAGTTAATTTCATGGTTCAGTTCAGTAAACAGAAGGTTCACTATAACAGCAGGGTGAGTAGTCATCACATTATTTGTAGTACAGCTGAAAAATTGGAAAATTTTAAGTCTTACTTGTAACAAAGTGGTGACATAATAAGTAGCTTGATTATGTGACTAGCCATACAGTGTAATAATTATTTCTTTTTTAGATGTCCTCTGTGAAACCTCTGCGTGCTCATGAGAAATTTGGCAGAAAAGAATCTCAGCCTGGACTGGAATACGCGACTTCTGCTGAAAAAGCACTGCCCATGCCAGAGCCAACAAATAATACTGCTGATGAGCATTTTCAGCCTAAAGCAGCAGGATCTGAAAGCAATCTCCAAAGTTCAGAGCAAGCGTGCAGTCCTCTATACACTGCTGATTCCTTGCCTGAATCCAATGTGAATATAGAAGATTTCTTATCAAAGCCACAAGATGAACAACCTGTTGCCAGTAGCATACAAGGATCTTTGCTAGATGAAGCATTCCGAAGTATTAGCTCAGATCTTTCTGAGACTTCTCAAGTAAGTGAAAATCAGCCTGTCTTGAGAGGAGCACTAGAAGGAGAAGACAACGCACCATTGCATCAGCAAAAGGAGTATGATTTTAATACAGTTCTCAGACCATCTGCAGCGTGGCAGGGACATGTGAGAGCTGTAGAAAATGTATTTGATGTGGAGTACAGAAGGCCTTGGTGGAATATTCATGGACATGCGTCTGATGCCAACATTAGAGTGGGAGAATATGTACCTCATGTGGACACTTACCAGCCACGTTCAAGTCCTTATGGACATTCTTCAGACTCCCATATAAAAATCAGCAGCTATACTTCTGAAGTTGAATCTAGCCGACCCCGATGGAATGTTCATGGGCATGTTTCTGAAGCTCATATTAAAACTGGGGAATATGCTTCGGAGGTAGAGCCCTCAAGGCCTAGGTGGAACATTCATGGACATGCTTCGGAAGCCAATATTAAGATTGGAGAGTATGTGTCAAGCGTAGCTCCTACAAGGCCTCGATGGAACATCCATGGTCATGCATCTGATGCCAATATCAAGATTGGTGAAAATGTGTCAGAGATGGTCTCAGCTAGACCTCGTTGGAACATCCATGGGCATGCTTCACAGTCGCACATCAAAATTGGAGAACTGGTTTCAGACACAGAGCCTTTGAAATCTCGCTGGAGCCCGTTTGGTCACGCATCCCAGTCCAGCATCCAAATAGGGAAGTGGGCCCCATCTACAGAAAATGATCCAATACCTCATCGTAAAACCATTTCTGGTTCTTCATCTGACTCCACAGTTCAGACACTTCTGTACAGTGAGGAATTATCTCTGGCTGAAGGGAGCAGAAAGGCAGCAAAAACGTCACAAGTGAAGGAAGAGACTTTACCGCAGTCGCAGTCATCTGACAGTGTTCCAGTCTTTCCTGGTGCTAATATTAAAGTTGACAAAAAAGAAAATGTAATGGAAGAAAAACAAGAAGGTAAAATTAAGTTTATTCAGTCAGCATTTGTTTAAGAGCTCATGAAAATAGCTGTAACTTTTTATGTTCAAAATGGGTACTTACTATTTAATTCTTTGCATAACTTTTCAGTCACTGTTAGAGTTCAGAGGAAAGAATTTGAACTTAGTCTTGCCTCCTGTGTACAAGAAATAAAGCATTAAAAGAATTCTAGTCTGAAATTTTGTGAAACAGGACTTCATGTGATGTCAGAGAACACACACGAAACTGCCTGGGTGGGACTATGGGGAGGGGCTGTTACTGTGGTGGTTGTTTCTGTGCCAGTCTGCAGAGAAATTTTGAAGAACTTCAGAAGCAGATCTGAAGTATGAACTAAGTATTACAAGCAGGTCTAAGTAAATGCTGTCTTTAAATTACTTGTCATTACAGTAATCGCAAATGTGTTCAACAAGGACTCTTCTCCAGATTCCTCGCGGAGCATACAGGTAAGAAACAAAGTACTTGTTGAGAAGACTTCCTTTTCCTTCAAACGATTAAAGACACTGGTCGTTAAGGTAATAAGTTTCTGTGCTAATCTAGTAATCACTGTAATACCATATTGGTTTTATGTGTCAGAAAAGTACAGGTGAGTAAGTTTTTTTTATTTTCAGTTGTAACAACTTGTCAGTTACCTGTAAGAACACAGTAAGTGTGAGTGGACAAAGCCAGAATCTCTCATCAAATTTGTCCATTTTTTTGTTTTAGGCAGAAGAACCTGAAAAAGCAATTCCACAAGATACTGTGCCTCAAGAAGCTTTATTTCCTGAAGCTAGTGCCCCCGAGACTAAGGAGGAGGAGGAGGAAGAGGAAGAAATATGGAAGAAAGAACAAGCTTATTTGAAAGCCTTATCGGATCAGTATTGCATTGAGAAATACCAAGATAGTTATGATTTGATGTGTGAGTGGAACTGTTGAAGCAGTAGATCAGTAGAAGATGTGGTAAACTTCAGCAAGAAAGCTGAGGGCCAGAAAAAATTCCTGAATAACCAGTAAATTACCAATATCATGAACCACAATAGCCAAACAATTTGCTTCTAGGCACAAAGATGAGAAATACATTTTGGCACTTTGTGATTTTCTGACCTAGAGGGGTTTGTGGAGATTGATAGAAACAGATTATCAAATTGCTTAAATATAATAACTCACAGTGTTTATGTGTTTTTAAATTTAGCAGAACTACCAGTTTCTCACCTCTTGCATCATGTGATACCAAGATCGTACACTTTTCCAGTGGATCCTATGGTACAGTCAGCAACAGATGAAACGGCTGTACAGCTGAGTGAGCTATTATCTCTGCCAGTGCTGATGAAACGTTCCATTACTGCTCCACTTGTATCTCAGTGAGTATTTGTTAGAAACAGTGAATCCACAATTCGGTAATTAATGTTGTGTTCTTTATTAGTTCTTTTTTGAGACAAGACCTGCACATAGATCTGTTCTCTAAAATTTTCTCTTTGCTCCCAGAAGTGATTCAGTGGATGGTCCATTACTAACTAAAAAGTTCAGATTTACATTATAAATGCTAACATAAACTTAGATTTTAATGTGTAAATTAAAAATATGAAGTTCTATTTAAAATACAAGGGCTTGGAGGGAAGTGTTTGCTCTCAGACTCATGGATTATGCAGCAGTGGTTTTGACACCATTGTTTTCCTTGTTCTTTTAAAAAGAAGGTGTAGTATTTATAATGTTTGTACTAGTTTTTATGTGTCAGGTGAAAGATAAGGGGAAAAAAATAAAGGTCTTTTGGTTATGTGAAAGCTCATGCATATTGATCAGGATATATTTTATATTTCTACGGGAATTCCAGCTTCAAGGCTGTTTTGAAGCTTAAGAGAAGCTGTTCTTGTTACTGTTGGAATATATGTGTTGGACCATTTTATTAGTATATCTAATGGTATTTTAAAGAAAGTTTGTTATTATGTACAAGATTAGCTTCTGTCATGAAAACAGTTATTCACAGATGTGTTGAAATGCTTCCTGTTTTGGAATCTTCTTTCTTGTAAGTTTGTATTTCCATTTA
>Ga0181612_131856_pt1 | contig 16592 bp, 7 predicted proteins | sample HoacroProtozoa21_FD_119630 | JGI IMG/M metagenome (GOLD analysis project Ga0181612, IMG submission 119630) | Hoatzin crop microbial communities from Cojedes, Venezuel. Combined Assembly of Gp0051906, Gp0051904, Gp0051908
AGGCCCCATCCCTGGAAACATTCAAGGCCAGGCTGGATGGGGCTCTGAGCAACCTGACCTAGTAGCAGATGTCCCTGCTCACAGCAAGGGGCTTGGACTAGATGACCTTTAAAGGTCCCTTGCAGCGCAAACCCTAAATGTTCTATGATTCTATGAGAGCGCCATTTGAGATATCCTAAATTCTCCCATCTGGCTTCAGGAGGCTGGTCTTAAAGACTGTCAGTCTGTGAAACTACTGCCTCATCTCAGACTTCTTTGTGCAGTTGTTCAGATACCCCAAGCCACCTCAGGTGGCAGTAGAAACCTGTTTGTAGGGAACTGAATCCAGCTCCAGCCTGAATCCAGTCAGTCCTATGGCATTTAGTTGGTGCAGAGTCACACACAGAAACAATGCCTGTCTTTCACACTTGGCTAGTCCTATCTCTTTTAAAGACATGCTCAGGGCCCACCCTTTGCACGGTCAGCAATTTCCTACTCCAGTAAACTTTTAATGTTCCTCCATGCATTGCTATAAAAGTGTAATGCCCAGAGAGCTTAAAAACTATTTCTATGATTTTACGAGATGCCCATTTGGAGATGGTCAGAAGAAGGGGTTCTTATGTTTATTATTAGTAACTGGGGATTTTATTTTTCAGCTGCTTTATCTCCTTTTGCAGTTCTTGTCTTTAGTTTAAGGCATGTGCTTTGGCAGGTCCTCCAGCTGTATAAATTATAACCTGACTTTGAGCAGGAGGTTTAAGTACACAATGTGAATCACTTGATTGATGGCCCATTTGATCAACTGTGCAGTCAGGGTCCTTCCTCTGCTGAAATCCCGACTGCACAGCCAGTACTACAGCATCCCTGACTGGCAGGATGATTCAGGGTCAGTAGGTGTACTATAATAAAATCTGCATCACTGTATGGCTGGCGTCTTGCCTATCCCTCCCCCTCAGCTGCCTTTCGTTGTTCATGTAAGAGATGCAGGTCTGGGGTCTTTTTTCTGTCCTCTACCCTTTCTCTCAGGCCAGTCTGTCACCCTGTCAGTTGTAAGAATTCCTGTGGTCTTTTGTATCCAGTTGGTTAACCAAGAACAAGGGCTCTGTTGCATCACTCCCCTTTCACAGGAGTGGCTCTAACCTCAGAGAAAAGCCCTGAACTTGAACATAAGGGACAGTGGAAAAACCACTAGTGAGAGTTGGTGAAAAATCTACTTTCGTTTATTTGTTTCTTTTTTGATGAAAGACAACTGTTTCAAAAAGTTGTGTCCTTTCTTCATTTTTTTTTTGTTTGTTTTTTAGAAAGACTACACCAAAGGCATTTTCGTTTTTCAAAGAGCAAAATTCCAGTTCAAAAAAAGTGACACATAAATGACTGGGACAATCCAACAATCAAGGAAACCACAGTGACTCATTGGAAAGGAAATACAGCTGAGGACACCAGCCTGAGGAAGAGGGGAAACCTCCAGACTACACTTCCCATGAGCCACCACGGCAGCTTAGATAGATACCATTCAATGCCAAATATCTCTGAACTGTAATAATTTGAATCAGCTTGATAAAATGAAATATTTGGATGTGAGGTGGCTAGACTTGAAAGGCAATGTTCCATTTCTGCTCTGCAATGTTCACTCAAATAGTCTGTTCTCTGGCCTCCTAGCTCCATGATCATACTAGCAGACATTGCAGTAAAGGGGGTGGGAGAGAGGTCTTGTTTTAATTCACCTTTTTTCTCACTCCTGGATCTATTTTAATTGGCTGTATATTAAATAAATTTTCACCAGGTTGAGCCTATTTTGCCTTTGATGATAACTGGTAAGCGACCTCCCTGTCTTTGTCTCGACCCATGAGCTTTTCCATCCTATTTTCTCCTCCCACCCTGTTGAGAAGGTGGAGTGAGTGATGCCCAGCTGGGTGCACATTGGGCCACAGTCCAAGGTCAACCCACAACAATGTTGTATATCTTGACTTTTAGCAAAACATGGTGTCATCATAGTGTTCATACAGCTAAATACATAAGATACGGGCTGGATAAGTGCATGGTAAGGTGGGCAGAAAATTGACAGGATATTCAGCCTAAAACAGTGATGATCACTGGTACACAGTCCAACTGGCAGCCAGTTACTAGTGGCTTTCCTCAAGGATCAATACAGTTAGATTATCTATCCAAAATCTAATTATAATTTCTATTCTATTCTATTCTATACTATTCTATTCTATTCTATTCTATTCTATTCTATTCTATTCTATTCAGTTCTATTCAGTTCTACTCTAATCACTAATTACATAAATGTCCATGAAGGACTGGAATTTTTGTTTAGCAGCAGATGTCAAAATAAAACTCAGACTAGACATCACAGGATTTTAAACCTGATAACTTTGGGATGCATGTCTTGAGCAACAGGAACTCAAAACATTATGTCCATCCATTGTTTTCAGTTTTATTCCAGCTCCAGGGCTTCCTTAAACCTCTTTTGATCTATTTACTAGAGCTATCCAACGCATTTTGGACTGTCTCTGCTTTTGGGTTGTTTTTTTTTTTTGCTTTTTACTATTGTCTTCATAGCATTGAGGATATTATTTCCAGGTTTATTATTGACATATATCCAAACTATTAGTGCCATCGCTCTTTAACACTATTATATCTTATCCTAGTGTTATCCTTATAACTTCTTTTTTCTCTGCAGTCTTGAAAGTCTGTATATACCTTCAGTCAACTCATTTTTAAGTCGATATGTTTTATCATCAAGTTTTGCTGCTCGCCAGCACTGCTATCCATATACCAATACAAGATGCTAGTTAGCCCATATATGCTGATTTCATGGTTCTTCTTGCAGATACAATGAAACACTATTTGGAAAAGGAGAAAAGAAATCCTCCTGAGGCAGTAGATTCAGGTTGGAGGAGGTTCAAAGTGCTGTGGGGGCTTAGTTCTCAAGAAAAACAACCTGAAAGCAAGAACCTAGAGCAAAGGACATTTTATACAGAAAAATTCATAATAAAAGAAAAATTGCAAACTAGACTACATCCCTCCTCCTCTCCATTTTCCTCCCATGATTTCTCCATTCCTTTTGTGGCAAAGGTGCTCTCTGTGTGCATGTTCCCTGTCTGGTAAAATTACTCTTGAACTCTGTACAGTTTCTCAGCTTCAATAGGGGACAGCAGGTTGTCATTACCATATTCCCTTCTTCTCCATTCCAACACAGAGAGCACAGATAATACCTGGAGACAGAGAATGGATATTTGCACCACAGGCATGTATCTGGTTCACTGATGGATCTTCCAGTCACTTGGGGTTTTTTTAGGTTTTATATTATATAAAACATATATTTTTATACTATATAAATACGGTTATTTTTATACAATTACATAGAATATTGGTTATATACAAGTTATGTATGCCTCGTATATTGTTCTATATATATGATGTATGTTACATGAAATTTGTAGCAATTTATATGCAGACACTATAGAAAATGCTTTCTATAGATATCTCTAAATGTGTTTATGAAGTTGGCTATTACATAAAACTACCAGCAACAGCTTCTTGAGAAACCTAGTTCTGTCGCTGTATGTTAGGTAAGATCTGAAACACTGTACGGAGCTCCTCAGGAGACATCCGCCTTTCGCTGCCTCATTCCTGCTTCCTGATTGCATTTAGACAAGGGGCAGGGGCTCAGAGCGGGCTGTTCTGAGCCTGAGGAAATTTGAAGAGGCAGGAGAGTTCAAATGTCACCAGCCTCAAACAGTGCCTGAAAAAGGGTTGTGCGAATGCGATTTTGGAACTAGACACATCAGTCTCACTTAGACCTTGCTCTGGTTGTCTGCATCCACGCCTGGGTCAAGCCTCCTGGCTGGGAGGATGACTGGTACATTTATTCCTAAATCTTTGACTGATATACTGTCCCCAGGATTGGTCCCATGACTTCTTTCCAGGCTGCACCTTTACAGTCACTCAAATGTCATTTAACAGGCATATTTTTAGTCAAATCTCAGTTAGCATCTACTTGTATAGCTTAATGATGTCACTCGATGAAGTAACTATCTCCAGAAATAAAGTACTATTGGTTTGTATCAAACCTCTTTGTAATCACTGGAATCTATCCCACTTGCTAATGCAGAACAGGGAGGGCTGAGTAACAGGAAAATACTCTTAATATAATAGATTGTTCCTTCATGGGGCAGTTTTTCAGAAACAGTTGGGAAGGTTGTGATCCACATTCACTCCTGTAAGATCACAGCAAGGGAGGGGACAAGAGACAGCAATTTCTGGAATAAGGAGCAGGGAAGGGTGCAAAGAGGAGGATAAGCAATTCTCAGAAGCTCTTTGGAAAAATATAAACAATCTGGTAAGGGGGAGGAGGTGTGGGAGCTGAGCAGAAGCAAATTAAAAGGATAATTAGAAGGGGGAAAAAAATTGAGTTGCTGAGTACATTTTAGCTGGTGAAGCCAGAGATTTCAGATGTATTCACAGCAGACAGATGGTAAAAAAAGGGGAAAAAACAACAACCAACAGCACACCCTATAATCAGTTCCTTAGCACGAATATTAGTGGGATTTAGTTAAGGATGGGGAATAAGGAGTTGGCAGTCTTAATACAAAATTATTTGGTTTTGTATCTTTGCAACAGTGAAAGAGGGATCAGAGCAACCAGACACAAAAGCCACAGCCCTAGTTTGTTGTGGGGTGTGAGCTGCAACAATCAAATACTCCTCACCGTCCTCTTAGACTGACATTTTAACTGTAGTTTTCGCATTTCCCTGTGTAAGAGGTTGGGACTCCCTTTTTTCTGAGACACAAATGTCTCTGGGCATCTGGAAGTTTAATTAATGAACGTACAGGCTAAATAGATAAATCATTTTGCCATATCAACAACCAACACATCCTAAAGGAAAAAGAGTGGAAATAAAGAACAAATGAAAAAGAACTCAAACACCCCATTCCCCCATCTCTGATAACATCAAAGAACAGAAGTGGCAATAAGTGAAACAGGAAAGAAGGGAAACCATCTCCCCAATGTGCTAAAGAAGGCACATTTCCCAGTGCAACAGGGTGAAGGACAGAGATTTGCAAAGCAACTCTGACCACTCAGTGCACCCTCATGGCATGGGGCACAGACCAGTGCAGTGAATTGCTTTGGCTCAGCACTGCAAATCCTGTTGTCTTGCTCTGGATACAAAAATCATCCTCACAGACCAGCCTGGAGACCTCTACACAGTGTGCTCCAGAAACCTGGATCTACATCTCCAGTCCTTTGGGGCAAGGTGGGGTGTCCCTGTGACCTATTCTTTGGTGGAGATGCTTCAGTTTGGGTTGTTTCTCTTTTTTAGTGGCTAAACAAAGTACTTCAAGAAACCATTTGTTTCACCTGTCTAGTTAAAAGCTGGGCTCAACCTATAGCCAAGATGAAAAGAGTCTTCCCACAGACTTGGAGATACCCTAAATATATGAAACATTTCATTAAAAAACCCAATTCCCACTGAAATTACTAGCAGATTTCCCATTGATTCAACTAAGAAGCACAGTGCGTATAGCCCCCAAACCTGCTAATACATAAGGACATCAGACTCATGAGAACAGTAAGCAGAGGCAAGCTATTCACACACTTTATTATTCATTGAATCATGACTCTGGACAGCATAGATGAGACCGAATTGATTTGAAATAGAGAAGCATTTTTATTGGAGGCCAAAATTAATTTTTGCTGATTTCAACAGTATTTTAAATTTGCACTGCCTTGCTAATTGGGGAGATTTACAACAGAGGAATCCCAAAAAAAAAAAAAGGAAGAATAAAGGTTTGGGCTTTTTGATGTTTGCTTTCAAAATGAAATGGAAATTAAATGGGAATGAAAGAAAAAAAACCCAACCTTTGTGATTCCTCTGATGTAGTCTCTCCTATGAAGGTGATGATTTGATTTTGAAGTGTTACACGTTATCAGTTAATGTCTGGTTGGAATTGTTTTGCCTGGTTTGGTTTGGTTTGTTGCTGCTGAGGTACTGCAACCCTTACATAAAAAGGAAGAGGATTTTCATAAGTGTGTACGTCACAGAGAAGTGTGAGATCAGGAGGATGAGTTACCCCTCCCAACCATGGATCTCCCATATTTCCCCTCACTCTCTGTGGTGCTGCTCATGAGCTGCAAGTCTCTGGACACGATCATGGCTACAAATATCCCCAACTCCAAGAGAGGGCTGCAGCCTTCCCAGCACTGGCCAGGCAGGCAAGTAGAGACCGGGCAGTCTCTCCCAGTATATGACTGTACCAGTCGTACAATGAGCTGCATTATAAGCATCAGCAGCTACGAGGAGTTTCCTGCAACAGCTCTGATGCCGATGATGTTTCCTCCAGGCCTCCTCCTCTCTCAGCTAATGGATCCCCCAAGTCCCTTTTGAGCTGCCTGAAGCAGGAAATAAAAAGGCCTGGAGGACCTGACACAGAAAGAAATGTCAGAATATGGTGGATAACACTGTATTCTCTGGAGGTACAACCTTCCTTTCAGAAGAATTTCTGAACAATAAAAGCCTCCATTTCCCCTTGGCACCAGGCCTGGCTTTGCAACAGCTATTTCCATATTTCTCTTGTTTTATCTTGGAGTCTGGGATTCCCTGACAGATCAGAACTTTCATCACTTCATCTCCCACTTAAGTAACTTGGTGAGGAAAATAGAACTGCTATGGTGGCAATTTAAGTGTATTAAGGAAAAAAGTTAATGCAAAATTTTGATTCACCAAATTTAAAGTCCATTTCCATTACATTTAATAAGTTCAGACTCTCTTAGTTCATCTGTACTTATCTTTAAGTCTGCATGGCTGGGTGGCATTAGAAATAAGAAGATTATTCATAGTAGGGTGCTCTGCCTATGAACTTCTTAGCTCTCAGTAGAGATAAAGAATCTTTGCTCAACTGTATATCGTTTCATAATCACATGAGTGGTCGACTTTTCTGTTCTTATAAAATCAAATCTCACACCATCAGACACAGACCTTTCAAAAAATACCAAAAGGGGTATCATTAATTCAAACAGAGAAATCATTAAAGCATGAGGATAGTTTGACACATGGTTTTTTATTTCCCTCCAAGCATACATGAATTATGAGATCCAAACCACAGATCCTGTAAGGGACTAGTTCATGCACTTGTATAGGGAGAGGGAAGGGAAGAGAACTTGCTTACATGAATTCTCCCCCTTTTACTGTCAAACCATGCACAAACCATTTGGGTCTGAATGCCCAAGTGGTGATGTAGTACACCACACAAAGGGAAAAAAAGGCGAGGAAGGGAGCCCAAGGAAAAAGCTCTGCAATGCTTGACATCATCAACATGGTGGGGAGGAAGCATGCTAAAAGGCTGCCTCTGGAGTGGCAGCAGGTGCTTAAATTCTGACAAATTTAAGGAGTGACTGGGGGAAAAAAAAGAAGGCAAGAGAAAACTTCCACAGAATCTTGCAACAGCAGCAGCTGGTGCTTCCTTGTCTGCAGAGTCAAGGAGAGGGAGCGAAGCCCTTGGAGCCAGCGTGGGAGCAGGTGGGGGAAGGCACCGCTGTTATTTGCAGCAGACGTTCCTTAGCAACAACCTTGAGCAGATGGGAGCCTGGGTACTGCTGCGCAGAGGCTCCTTCAGCAGCCCCTCGTCCCCCTCAGCCTCTGCCGTGGGCAGGGGGAGGTAGGGCAGGACAGCAAAGTCCATCAGAGAGCTATCTGTCAGATAAATAAAAGGGATAATGAGATCATCGTTGCTTGTGTTATGCTGAAGCCCAGAGAGACGTGAACAAATTTTGCTAAACAAGTTTGATAAATACCAACAACATTCTTGTAATTAAATATATAGTAGTGATAAGTAATTATAGAAGTGTTACGCATACATATACACATGTACAACATATTCTTTTACCATGGCTGAGTAACTTGGATTTCTAGGGATGTTAAGAAATCTTGGAAACTTAAAGAATAAATATGTGACCAAGAGTATCTTAAGACTATCCTGAACCACACCTGGGGATAAAAAGACAAAAAAAAGGGGGAATACACCAGGTCCTAATTTGCATCTGAAGTAAAATGTAAGGTGATGGATGATCCACAGTTTAAATGGTTATTTGAAAATGGACATTTCACAGTTGCAGAGGATTTCAGAGAAAGTCTGCATTGACAGATAAATGTATTAACAAATTAAAGAAAACAGAAGCCTTCTGTGGGTTAACTAATTAATCTTGTACATGGAGAATGCGGAGTATCATCAAAGATGAACATAGCTAACAGCAGAGGTGGAGGTGCATGTAGACAGTGTCTAGAAGACTGTAACAAATACCACCAAGTTGTGCAGGCACCCCTTTTTTCTTCAAAATCAGGTATGCAGAATTAAGTACTCTAACATCCTGTATTATGTTATTGTGTGTGTAAAGATTGTCTTATCATTAAAGGAAAAGAAATTATACTGTCTGCATTTGATCTGGCAACATGCCCTTGAGAATTGGTTGTAATCTGCAATGCCAAAGCAAGAGGGAATAAAAGAACAAAGGCCATAGAACTTCATGGTCGATAAAGAGCCATAATTATCTCCAGTGGGAAGGACAAAAGCCCTCTTTTGAGACTCTGTACATCACAGAGGGTAAGAGAAGTGGTGGGATTTCTCGCATCTTCTCAGGGGCAGGATGTTTTCTGAAACATGTCTATAGCCAAATTAGGATTATATCAGACAGACTTGTGTCCTCGATGCCTCTTTTCTATTAATATCACCATTAACAAAAATCTGATAGATTAATTGATTTATCTTGGTTGATTACCTTGATTAATCAGGACCTAGGTGAACATCTTAAAGACTTAGGAATAGCTCTGTAGACGGCAAAAGCAGATAAAGACTTGATTATGTATTCTGGTGAGTCAAGCTCACCCATATGGGAACTCATCTTCTGTGTCTCCATTTCCCTTCTGCTAATCTAACCTCTTAGTAACATTTTAGCAATTCCTGTGGGTGATACAAGCAGTGAATAGAAATTGGAAAACTACAGATGAGTCTGAACTTACTTCCATTAAAGCCAACAGATGCTTTATTCCATTAACGTCAAGGACACTAGTCTGAGAGATAATGGTATTTCATATTATTTCTTTGGCAAAGTGTGAACAAAAGAAGAACTCCTTTTTCTTGCTTCTGTAGAGGTATAGACCAAAAAGTGTAACCAGATTAAGGCTGAAGTTTTCTTTCTTATCAGAATTTGCTGATTAGCCACAATTCTGCATTTTTTGAGGAGATGGTTAGTTTTACAAGATTCTCATGTGTACCCTACCAGTTTGCCTATTTCAAACCTTTCAGACCACTTGCTTGTCCACTAGGTTACCAAAGTTTCTTATGATTCCCAGTTTAATGACAGCTCACCTGCCAGATAGGGCAAGATTAGAGTATAGAGCCACTTCTTGGATGCTCAAGAGCCAAAACTCCCTGTCTGCTAGCTAGCAGACCATTGTGCTCTGAGGGCCTCCAGGGTTTCCTCAGCTCCTGTTCACCAGCTCCCGAGTCAGGGCTCAATACCCTTTCACAGATAAGTTTCAATTGTTATTTTTCCTCTGAGAAGCAGTAAAAAAAAATGTCACCATTTAGAGCAGGGTGGCAATAAACAGAGTGGCAGATGCTCTCTATTAAGCCCCGCCCTTCCACCAGACGAAGGGAAAAAGAAGAAAAAGGGGGAGAGACTTATAAATTGAATATTAAAACAGCTTTACTAATAACACTAATAATATTAATAATGGGAGAAATAAAACCAAATATACAAAACCAATACTGAGTTTCCTGGAGCCGGGGAGCTGGTGCCCCACCAGCAGCTGCCAGGCAGCTCCAGAAAGTCCCAGACCGGCCTCAGCAGTAGACAGGAACTGGACTCAGGAATGCACGGATTGGAATCGGGATCAGGATCGAAGGCAACAAGCAGGGTCCTCTTCAGAAGGCGGCCATGCACGAAGAAAGTGAGACCCTCATGATCCCCCAGCTTTAAACTGAGTATGATGTGTATGGCATGGAATACCTCGTTGGTCAATATCGGGTCACCTGTTTTGTCCACCCCTCCCTGCAAGTGTGACCCTCTGCGACTTCTCACTTGTAGGACCTAAGAGATCTATCGGTAACCTTGGCTGCTATAGTAATAATTATAAACAGGGGCCTTTTCTGCATTCGATTCCTACCGTTAGCTCAGTAAAACTATAAACATTAGGTGTTATCAGCTTTGGAGTGGACATTGTCTGTAAAATATGCCGCCAGCTTCAGAAAAATGGAGTTACAGAGAAGAACTTAGCTGTAAGAAAGATTCACTAAAAGAGAATTGGTTCTTTTTTAACGAAAATCAGGACACAAAATTTCAGAATATCAGACCTTATGTGAAAGACTTACCTACCCACTTTTGGACTCCTTAGTCCAAAATCTGGGAACAGGCTGAACTAGCTTTTACAGGCAAAGTGATACCTTTCTGTTAAGGATGTAGCCAGACAAGCATCATCGCACGGTCTCAGAAGTGGCCATTTCTTAATTTCCAATTACTGTCCTATCAGTTGAATTTCTATGTAATATGAAGCAAACTGGACTAAACCATGGGGGAACACACACACGAAACTATTGATTTATTTAGCCAAAAGGCACTTCTGTCTTACACTACTCAGATGTGAGGCCATGTACACGCCTGGCAATATCTATAACCTGTGCTGAATCTGTGTATAACTGCATCGACTTCTCTACTGTACTACAAAACATCAGTGTTTATATTTCACTAGATACCGTTCCTAGCTGCCTTAATGTGACATAAATTTGACGTAAACTGATGGAGGGGTGTCCAGGTAGGATTTTGCAGTACTTTTGTTATGCTGATTGATATCACTCACTCAGTAGTGCGAGCAGGCAGGTAAGGGTAAAGGCAAAAAAACAATATTATTGTTGTTGTCATCTTTATTTTAGCACAAATTGCGGCTGCATTCTCCAATCAGTAGCAGCAATTACAACTTACCCTCTCAGCCATTATCAGGCAACAGTTCAGAATGTAGTATGGGCAGTGCCCATATAAAACAACCTTGCCACACAGCTGCTGCCAGCATGTCCCTTTTCCTTTTATTTAATTAGGTAACTTAAATTATCTTCTCCCACCCCTCTTCACACTCACAAAGCAAAAGCCACTAGTGACATTTCCAAGACAAGAATATGTAGTTTTGTATTCTTTATCATTTTATCCTCCATCAGGGCTGATTCTTTCAACTGGTAGGACAGCCATCTTCACATTTCATAGAATATGCCCTTTTTTATGCAAAGCATTAGCTAGAATGACATTTCAGCACTGATCCTGAGAAAAGGACATTGCAAAGTGTCTTTATGGTGAGATAAATCCAGTGTAGCATGAATAAAAAAATTTCCAGTGCATTTCCATTCTGATTACATATCTACTTTGAAATCTAGATAGCTTGTTTAAATCATCAGTCTACTGGGTTCAATGCCATGGAAATTGCAAAGAAGTTCTCCTTTGCAGGACCTCCTGTACTGTATCTTGTTGAACAAATTTGAATGTGCCTATGTACAGAGCAGAGAAATTTGATTGTGACACTTCTCTGAATGGATTGTGTCACTTTTCATACAAAATTGACTTTTTCAGGTTTCAGTTCAGCAGGTTATGTCACTTGACTCCAAAAAAATTATTTTGAATAAGACTGGCTTTTTTGTTTACTACCATTGTATATCTATTCTGTGGGGTTTTTAAAGGTTCGTAGGATCTTTTTTTAAAGGAGTCACATCTTCTATAATTTGTCATAGTCTTATTGTGCAAGTATTATTATTACACCTATTTTCCAATCATAAAAGTAATAACATAGGAAACAACTCCTTACCTCACTTTATGAAGATTCATCTCTTTCTAGAAATCCCACTACTCCAGCTAATCCCTAAAGATAAAGAGGAAATTTCTCTGCCAATGATGCAGGCACCAAATAGCAACTTATGTGTTTCTGTCTAGTTTTAGGCAGCTCAGATGTTCTGGTACACTCTTATTTCAAGCCTCACAGCACTTCTGCAGAACCACGTCCTGCAGGAGTGAGATACAACTTTTGCACCAGATTGCCTTACAGTTTCCCAGTGACAGCTACCCCTCTCCTTGTTTACCTTTCTGAAATAAGTATAATGCCACCTTCATGCTACAGAGGCAGATTAACAGTTATCTCCTAAATCCTTGTGCGAGAGAATCATCTCTTGTGTGAGGCAGAGACAAGGACCACCATAGACCCAGCACACAGAGGGTGGGGGATAAACCACCTTAATCTCCCCAGTCAGCTTGTGGCATGTCTGGGAAGAAGATTACACGTAAAAAAGTGCTTCTCAGATCTGGTTTGTCTGGGTACCACCATGGCTGCAGGTCCATTTTGAGCTCTGTTTTGGACAATTTGCACGTGTCAGAGGAGTTAGTCTCACTCCCTCTCCTTAGAGCAAATGTCCATGCCTGTGTCCAAGCCTCACACTGTCTAGGACACAGAGCTATGTCCTCATGAACATATACCTACAGCCATCACTTGCATCGTAGTATGTTCCCCGTCTGCATTTGCATCACCAATTCAATGCCTCCTGCCTCATCCTTCTTTACTGGCTGTTTCTCACCCATCCTTTCGGATGTTAAGGGCCAAGCACGTATATATTCAGAAGTGCACGTATGCTTACCCCATGGCTGAGATATAGCTCTTTGAACAAGCCACCAGGAGCAGCTGCCTTGTTCATTTTGCATTTGCTTGTGCCCTATCAATGGATGCACACTGTCCTTGATAAACTCTGCAATAAACTATTCCAGACTCCTGAGCTGGCTGCCTATCTGTCTCTTCAGTGGCAATAAGGTCACTCTTAAAAATAAGGCAATAAACCTTCTTCCAAGTAGAAGGAAACGACCTTTATTTGTTGTATGTCTAAGTATAACATATAAAAATAACATGAAGACTGTGACATGAGATAACCACAAATGGTAAATTTAGGCTGACGCTTTGTCCTTAACTTGAACTATTCGATAAGAAATTATACAGTAAAACCAAAGATTTGGTCTTAAATCAAATTCTCTTGGGATGTTTCATTCTCCTATATACTTAATATATTTGCAGGTGCTTCCCAAGCTGCCTGTTATAGGAGATAGAATCATTGAGAAAGCAGGAATGCTGAAAGACTATCACCGGGGATCAGAGCCCCTTAGGACCAGATGCTATAAAGCTAAATCACAACAACAGAGTCCCTGCCCAGACAACTCAGAAGTTAAATGCCAGAAGGAATACAACAGATGAGCCATTCAGACAGACAAGGGGAGGGAAAAGGAGAACAGGCATTGCCTGTATGGATCTTATAACAAAAAGAACGAAGGTCAAAAGAAAAAGATGTGTGAATCTTGACACAGTGATTTCTTGCACATGTGGGAGTTATGGTAGGGAAAGCATCAGTAAGCTTGAAGCAGAGCTCAAGAGAAACACGTATGTGGGGCTATCTTCTGTTCTTAGTCATCTAGAACATCTAGACTTTTGGGTGACTGTGGGTTTCTATAGTCTATGCAGTCTGAAGCTAAGTATTCTGAGATTAAAACCATACAACAAAACACTTTAAAATATAAAATGCAGACCCAACCAAATTAGAACTGGGATACTTGGGGAAAATATTCTCACACTCTGAGAAGTCAGACTGATTTCCAACCAGGTAGCCAGCACATATGTTTCAGTTCATATTTGGACCCAGCTGAATCCTCATTTCATTTCTCTTTATCTTATATGGCTACAAAAAGGTCTATAAAGTTTGAGAAAGGAAAAAAAAAAGATAAATTAATCCTTCTAATTCTGATTCTCTTCACTTAACACAAATTTAAGGAAAATAGAGGCACTGAACTAGGATTAATTGGAGGTCATAGTTTTAATTTATAACCTATGTGAAAATACACTTGAGATATGAATCACAATGTGTTGTTAGCTACAGGGTTGTCCCTTGCAATTGATGCTCCAATAAGTCTTAGTGCCCTCCAGAAATACTATCTCCCTAACCCTAATAATTGCAGACCTAACTGCCGGCACACCACTACCTCCTGGATCATTTGGTTACCGGAACTGATGCTCTCATTTCTGGCCATGGAAAAAAAATGGAAGACTCATGGATGACTTCTCACAAGGCAAAGTCTCACACTGATGACCAGTGAATCAGTCATTCATCATCTGATACTTCCCATCCCCGCTGGCAGAAGAAGAAGGGATAGATGTGCCCCATGCAGGCTAAGCCAGATATCTTCCTACCTCGAGGACAAATTGTTGTGAGTTAATCACAGTGGGCAGCTCAGCCCCACACAGCCACTTGCTCACACTCCCAGTGGGATGGAGAAGAGAATCAAAAGGGCAAAAGTTAGAAAAGTCTTGGCAAACTTCCTCCTCACGCATCCCAGTTTTATTGCCAAGCACGACATCATACGGTATGGAATTTCCCTTTGGTCAGTTGTGAGAAGCAGAGAAGTCCTTGAAGCTGTGTAAGCACTACTCACCAATAACTAAAACATCCTTGTGTTATCAACACTGTTTTCAGGACAAATCTAAAACACAGCACCATACAAGCTACTATGAAGAAAATTAACTCTATCCCAGACAAATTCGGTACACCAATAAAGACCCACATCTGTGTAGAGTTTTAAATCTGCTCTTCAGTAAGTTTTTGAAATTCAAATTTTGATAGCAGGAGTAGAAATGGAAACTCAAGTGTTGAATGCCAGGAGGTAGTATACTCACCAGAGATGGTGTTTCTCATCTAGCACAAAAAGGCACAGCAGAAAATGTAAACTGGAAAAAAAAAAAAAGCAGCCAAATTTTAATGTGAGAGGTAGTGGAACATTAGCATATTTTACCAAGAGAAAATTTTCAGTCAAAATGGGAAATGTTTTTGAAGTTATACTGTAGATTTGTACTTTGCACCTCAGATACAACACATGGCTCATGAAAGTGATTCTTTCTGGCTTCAAAGTATATAAGAAGTCATTTATCTTGGGTGAAAATATGAAAAAAGTTCAAAACTTTTTTTTACTTGTTTTTCTGTAGTATCCACTTTTCTCAGACATCGTCTCTTCTTCATTGCTATCTTTGTTAGTCCTTGGAAACTCTCACCAGGATAACAGGCCAGTATCCTGTTGATCCACATACTGCACAGATACACAACAAAAAGGCATTCCCTGCCCCAAAACTGCATGCAGTAGAGCTGAAACTGAACATCTGTGTAGAGGTAGGGAAACCAAGAAAACAAAGGCAAAAATTCAGGCTGCAGAGGGGGTGGCTGTATAATGCAAAGTTCTTTGTAGGGTTAATGACAAGGATGAAACTTAAGGGTATTTTTGGGGGGATGAGGCTATGAATTTTGCCATTTGTTACAGAAAACGCACAGCGGTAAGGGAGACGGCAACAAATGGAAGCTGGAAGATTGTGGGTGGAGTGGAGGCAGGAGTTAACATTGTGATACTGAGTGGAAGAGTCTAGGTGGATAGTTCAGTTAAGTTCAGTTAGTTCAGTTAAGGCAAATAGGTGCCCTGTTTTGGTTTTCTTGCAATAAGAATGGAGAATATGGAGGGAAGTGCAAAAAGATGGCATAAGATAGGCGACGTGGTCAAGTAGCAGCCTGGGAGAACACTCTTGACAACAGTGACTTACACAGATATGAGGACAAGCTGTGTCCTGAGAACCTAAATTTGAACATAACTAAGGACCTGCAAGCCCAGCAGAACAGTAGTATTATCTGTAGCAAACCATTTCAGACCATGATTGCAGACAGTGCCTTTAATAAGAGCAGGAGAGGGACATGGGGTAGAAGTTGAAAAGACAGGGTTTTTTTCAGGTTTGTTTGTCTTTTGTTTTCCTTTTCTTTGAAGACATGTGAGATAAAGGAGCAGATAGATCAAGGGGGAAATGCTTGCAAGATGGGAGAGTCACTGGGGCAAAGTTAAAGCAAGTAGAGAAGGGAAGTGGATGAAATTATTTTGCCTCTCAGACTGGGGGAAGGAACCCAAACTTAATCTACCAAATTTCTTCATGTTTTGTGGAAATACATAAAGGAAGACCCAAGTTAGTGTCCTCCCCAAGGAATGGTGAACTCCAACCTCAACTACAATTTAAGCACCAAAGAATCCCCATGGGAGGGGAATGTTATGAATTCCCCATCCGTAGAAACATGCTTAATGAGAACAATTATCTTGACGGGGAGTCCATAACAGTGAAGGTTCTACCATGCATGTTTCACTGCTCACAGCAGCCCTTACTAAAGCAATAGACTCAATTACTTAAAATATTCCTCAGTTCCATTTTTAAATTGGTACCTTTCTGATATGTATTTTATTCTTATTAAAGCAAAGGAGAGAGATAACAGAAACAAACAAACCCTGCAATCAATGTTTTTAATTGCAGTTCTCTGGGAGGGATGACCAGTGACCATAAGATATTTTGGGTTTTCATTGTTGTTTTGGTTTGGCCTGGATAAATGCCAGGTGCCTACCAAAACAGCTCTATCACTCCCTCCCCTCAACTGGACAGGGAAGAGGAAATATGATGAAAAGCTCATGGGTCAAGATAAGGACAGGGAGAGATCACTCACCAATTACTGTCACGGTCAAAA
>Ga0181612_135494_pt1 | contig 16592 bp, 17 predicted proteins | sample HoacroProtozoa21_FD_119630 | JGI IMG/M metagenome (GOLD analysis project Ga0181612, IMG submission 119630) | Hoatzin crop microbial communities from Cojedes, Venezuel. Combined Assembly of Gp0051906, Gp0051904, Gp0051908
AGGGATGGAGCAGCCCGAACTTATACGCCTGTGGACATCGTGTAAGACGCTTCGTCTGCGAATCTCGCAGCCCGGCGCAGTGGTGGTTGAAGCAGGAAGCTCCGACTTCAAGAACTCTGTTCTAAGTCGGGGTAGTTCACACAATTGATTATCTTCACCATAAAAGCAGATTAAATTTTCGCTTTTGTAGAAAACATTGCGAAAGGCTCGGTGGATAAATAATGGCATTTTCAGTATATTTGTTGCAACATAACACTAATATTTGAACCAGGCCAATCCATAAGCTGACGCATTTGAAATGATAACGGAGGAAGAATTGCTTGAACTGTGCAAAAGCACTGAAACATACAGAGTTGAGAAAACCATATCTACAGGGAACATGGACAAGTTCAGCGAAGCCATATGCGCATTCGCCAATGACCTGCCCAACTCCCATAAGAATGGGTATCTCCTCATCGGCGTAAAGGATAATGGGGATCTCTCAGGGTTGACCGTCGACGACGCCCTAATGAAGAAGATATCAGCAATCCGCTCTGATGGCAATATCCTCCCTATACCGGTAATGAATGTGGATCGGTTCGAATTTCCTGACGGGGAAGTCCTTGCGGTAGAGGTTACCCCTTCGATGCAGCCCCCTGTCAGATACAGAGGTAGGACATTTGTAAGAATAGGGCCACGAAGGGATATCGCCACCGAAGAGGAAGAAAGGATCCTCATCGAAAGAAGGACTTCATACGCTGCCACCTATGATGTATATCCCTGCTTCAGGGCAAGCATTGATGATATCTTTGTTGACAAAATCATCGATGGATATCTTCCAAAAGCGATTGACGAGGATACGCTTAAGGCGGACAGGCGTAGCATCAAGGAGAAAATGGCATCGCTCAGCCTATATGACATCGGGAATGACTGCCCGACCAATGCAGCAATAATACTTTTCGGAAAGAATCCATTCCCATTCATTCCTGGCCACTATCTCCAATTCGTGAGGTTCGAAGGTAAAGACAAAGCCACTACGGTGATGAATGAAAGGGCTTTTAGGGGTGCTTTGTATGATATCCTACCGCAAATCAACACATTTGTGGATTACAGCATCGTAACTTCCAGGCCCGTGCCGATATCGACATTGCAGGAACGCCAATTGATCAATTATCCAGCGGACGCCATTCGAGAACTGATTCTGAATGCCTGTATGCACAGGGACTACCAATCCAATGCCCCTATCCGTCTGTACCAATTCTCCAATCGCATTGAGGTCATGAACGCAGGTGGACTATACGGCAGGGTCCGTCCGGAAAACTTTCCAAATGCGAATGACTACCGTAATCCTGTAATAGCGGGCGCCTTGAAGAATCTGGGATATGTGAATATGTTCAACATCGGAGTAGCCAAGGTGGTCCAGCTGTTGAAGGACAACGGCAATCCGGAACCCACCTTCAATGTCAATCAGATTACGCACTTCGAGGTGATTGTGCCCGAAGCGATTGATGATTCTATAAGGCAGGATGTTTTTGTGAACCCGAATCCGAAGGTTTCTGATGCAATGCAACAGAAAATGCAACAGAAAATGCAACAGAAAATCCTTGAAGCGATTAGGTTGAATCCCTATATTACCACAACAAAGATGGCGGAAGAGTTCGAAGTAAATCGAGCCACAATTCATAGGAACCTTGTCGAAATGAAAGCAAACGGCATAATCCGCCGCGTGGGCCCTGACAAGGGCGGACACTGGGAAATCGTAGACTTCTCAGATATCTGATGACTGAAGGTATCTCGACAGGTGTCACAACTATCCCTAACGAGATGAGGAAGAATGGTCTTCCATTGCTAATCTTAGAGTTTGATGACACTTATGGTATATCCTTCAAGGCAAAATGATACGGTTTTCTTGGAAAAATGGAAGAAAACACCTAGTTTTATCTTGGAAAAGTGGAAAAATCCACTAATTTTGCCTTGGAAAAATAGAACAGACTATGCTTGCCCGTAAAATAGACAGTTATATAAGGGATTTTTATGCCAATAGTTCAAAGGCTCTGCTTGTTACCGGAGCCAGGCAGGTTGGCAAAACATATTCGATTAAGGAATTCTGCAAGTCGGTTTTTACTAACATTGTAGAGATTAACTTTATTGAGAACGAAGATGCAAAACAGATATTTGCTGGAGTAGGATCTGCCGAAGCCATATTGACGAGAATCTCAGTCGTATCGGATGTTCCTTTGGTTAAGGGCCAAACAATTATATTTTTTGATGAGGTTCAGGAGTGTCCCGAGGCAGTAACAATGATAAAATTCCTAGTGGAAGAGGGGAGTTACAGATACATTCTGAGCGGCTCTCTTCTGGGGGTGGAACTTAAGGATTTGAGATCGGAGCCTGTGGGATATATGGATGTTGTCGAGATGTATCCTCTTGATTTTGAGGAATTCCTAATGGCGGTAAATATAAGTGGAAGTACTATTGATCATCTTAGGAATTCTGCGGAGAAAGAAGAACCGGTTGATGAATTTATCCATAAGAGGATCATGGAATTTTTCCGGCTATACCTCATAGTCGGAGGAATGCCTTCGGCGGTCGATAAGTATTTGTCCACGCACGATTTGTTGAATGTCAAGTCGGAGCAGGAAGCCATTCTGCATTTGTACAAGCGGGATATTACCAAATACGACCCGGAGGAAAAACTTAAAATTCAGGATGTCTTTGACCTCATTCCCGCAGAGCTCAATGGCAAGAACAAAAGGTTCATCCTCAAGAATTTGAATGAAAATGCAAAATTCACCAGGTATTCGGATGCATTACTGTGGCTGAAAAATGCAGGTGTTGCGATATCCGTATTCAATGTTGATGAGCCTAAGGTTCCGTTATTGTTATCGCAGAGCCGAAACCTTTTCAAACTGTTTCAAAACGATGTTGGACTGCTGGCAGCGCAATATGCCAGCACTAACGACATCAGACTAAAAGTGTTATCTGGCGAAGATAATGTAAATTTTGGGGCTGTCTACGAAAATGTGGTGGCTCAAGAGTTGGTGGCGCACGGGTTAAAACCGTATTACTTCAATAGTAAAAAGAATGGGGAAGTTGATTTTCTGATAGAATATCAAGCTTCTGTTTTACCGATAGAAGTCAAGTCAGGCAAAGACTATGAGCGCCATCGCGCCCTGGCGAACATAATGGATATAACCAATTATTCCCTTAATCAAGCAATAGTGCTGTGTAACGGGAATACTCATCGTGAGGGTAAAATCCTTTACCTGCCTGTCTACCTTTTGGGATTTTTGCTGTCTCGCAAAGAAAAATCAATGTTGTACGACCTCCAACCGATATAGTACGGGTACTCCTCCATGCTAATGTCTTTCCTATGGGGAGGGGCACACTTGAGGGGATGACCGCCGGTCCGTCGTCAACTTTTCTGTCACCCCCTGGTTGACCGTCAGACTACGGAGATCTCATAAAGAGGCTGTAAATTCTTCAGCAGCGTTTCCGCACTATTGGAAACAATTCAGAGTTCTTCTCAAAAACGACTATAAAATCTGACCAAAGTATTGATGGTTATGAATCCAACAAAAAAATGCCCTAGAACGTATTCTAAGGCACTTTTTCGTGGTCCCAGTAGGGCATGAACTTTTGCCATTCATATCATTGTCTTTCAAACCCTTTCCATCAAGAGGAACATCCAGGTTAAAATCCAGGTTAAAAATCAAGGAGCCGAAATACCACATAATTCCACATATCACATAACTCAATTTCTCACATAATCGAGCTTTTGAAATATACCCTCTCACACACCTTCATTGCCTTATATGTGAGAACAGAAAATACTACAATTCATCCGTAAGGGTGTTGAGCGTACCTACCGAAGAGGAAAGGATCATACGACTTCAACGGGGAGCTCTGCGAAGCTTCTACTTAAGATAATAGAAGTCGAACACAGCTCTACCTAAACGGAATACTATATAAATTTTACAATATTAACGCAAGCTCCTGGACATGGATCCGGGAGCTTTATATTTGTAAGAGACATTTCGTTTTTTTGTTATCATGCACTTTACTTTTCTCCCTCTAGCCGTGAAGGTTCGAGGGCTTTTTTTTTCGGCCCTTTTCTATGGATGGACGCTAGGACGGACACAAATCGCTAAAATGCAGTCCTTTCCGTCCGATTTCCTCATAAGTGAATAGGGCCGATACTTTCTATTGTGCATTCGGCCTGTTCATATATTGAGTGGATTTTATGCCACAATTAACGCCTCCTTTAACGGGCAGAGATCCGGGAGGCATAATACTTTAAGAATATGTATGATAATCTTGTTATTCAACTTGAGTTACAATTAAATGACTCAGATTATTTCAAGAGCAAAAAATCAAGCGCAACGGTACAGAAAGTCGTCTTGTCGATTCCACACTCCGAGCCAAAGGATGAGGTTGTACAGGAGGAGACTAAGGCCGATCCCGAAATCCAAACATTACAGGAAAGCTATGGGGAGATGACGCCAGGGAAGACAATCGAAGTTACCCTGCGTGAGCTTCTAGCCATCATCCCCAGACAACGCAAAAAGAGAGATGCCTATAAATCCCTAGTAAGAAGGCTAAGGGAACAGTACGGTGTCTCCCTTCTCTTCAAATCCAATAACGCCTTGAGCCATGAAAACACTGGAGAGAAATAACGAAGGATTGTATAGTGCAGTAGTTTACGCTTACACCAACAACCTTTCAGGGGATAAGGATTACGGGAAGAAATACATAGGAGCTACCATTGACGAAAGTACAAGAAGATGCGCATGGAACACTACCACCAATCCTTACTCCGGGAAGAAGATAGCCGATGCAAGGAAAAGGATTGGTGTTAAGAATTTTGCATACACTGTCCTTGAGGTAGTAACAGATGCAGACGAGAACAAACTTATCGAAAAGCTCATCAACAGGGAGGAATTCTACATCAGGAAGTACGATACGGTGGAGAATGGATACAACTCCAGGTACAGAGGCTCAGTAACTACACAGACAAGTAGAATAAGAGCAAAAGGGATAGCCAAGAGCACCACCACGAAGGAGAAGATGTCAAAATCCCACAGGGCCAGTGTTCCGGATGTCAAAATTACCTATCCTAAGGGCATCGAAGTCACTTATTCTTGCCTGATGGAAGCTGCGAAATCGACAGGCTTCTCAATTACGACCATTTGGAATCACGGGAACTCTGGAAAGCCCATCAAGGGAGACTACAGAGTTCGATTTTGCTAAAGACCATAACACTTAAAAACAAACAAGATATATGTCGAATAAAAATTTTAAAAAAATCTTCATCTACAAGAAGATTCGAGAATTCAACACCAAAGATCAGCAGACAGTAAAGGACTTGGAGACTGAGGTGAATAGTGATATTGCCGCCGACACTCCAAGGCTCAATGGATGTCTTTTAGTAGCATATGACAACAGTACGAAGACATTGAAGCTCGTCTATAAGATCTCCCATCCGATAAACGTTGGCTATGAGGTTGGGAAGATATGGGATCAGCCTTACTCACTCCTTGACGGGAACGGACATGGCTTTCAAACACCATATCACCTGTTCTGCATTTTTCCCGGACAGTTCAATTATTTCTACGATGAAGGGGATGCCGTGGATAATTACAAGCGCAACAACAAAATCTTTGGAGGAAGTCGGATCAAGGAGATGACTGCCTATGAAGACATTACTGGATTCTATGTCGATATCACGTTTGGATGATGAAAAAGCGAAAAGGGAACGTACAGCATTAAAGACTGTGCGCTCCCTTAATTTTTTTGCCTAAAATAGTGTCCTATTCAGTTCGTCAACGCGAATGATTTATTCACCAGAAGAATTAACATCATCTTCACCTTTCGGAAAAAAAATTCGCCATCCGGATTTTTTATTGTTATTCCGAAAAAGTAAAGCCAAAGATACTACACCCATCAATGCAATAGCTCTAGCAAAATTCACCCAAAAAAGTTGATTATATGGAGACAAAATCAGTAATCTCAAAACTACAGTTGGGAAAAATATATAGCATCCTAATTTATAACGATTATCCATTAATACCAGTGATGTAACCAAAAGAGCATCGAAGAGAAAAAAACCAAGTAATCTCCATAATGTAACATCCATGTCTATTGGATAGACATAGTTTGTGAGTAGTCTCGCCAAATCCAAAAGTATCAAAACCGAAACTATCATGAAGATAATGGTAGTCCATACTGATAATCTTTCCTTGCTTCTCATATCAATTGTGATTAAGCCCATATTTGCTTTTGCAAAATTAGTGATTTTCATAAGCAATACAAAATCAGTGTTCGGGCCGGCAAGTTCTCAATAGAAGTTTAATAAAGTATAAGCCCAACTGGAAGCGAGAATCCAGTTGGGGCCATGCTTATTTATCTGAGCATCTAAAAGTTATCCTCGATATACTCTCGCAGCTCTGTGTAGTCTCTGTGAGAAAGCCATAAGGCTCCTCTGGGAGCCATTTTTAAACCGTGTTCCAAGAGATTCGCAAGTCCAAGATGGGATGATTCCGTTTCACCCTCAATACGCAGAAGGACAAACCGGTTGTGATTGATAGACTCATCGAAATCCTCCGGGGATGTAAAGAACTTCCTCTCCCGTTCCATCGTCTGCTCATACGGAAGATCATGACCAGTGATGGTGAACTTGTATCGTATAGCACTTTCTGGGCTCGAACAATATATATATCCGGTGTCTCCTGTCTGGTAGTTGAAGTACTGCGACCAGTATACTTCTCCGTATTCCTTCCGACAACCTTCCAGATCGAAGTAGCGTTTGTTGGCCGGGATTATCCACACCCTCGACTCATTTCTCTTAGGAGTCTTCTGATCCTTCTTCGCCTCGGCATTCCCCATAACGGCCTGTTTGTGAAAATCCACTATCTCGGCATCGTCAAGTATGGTGGCAAACTCATAGAATATCTCCAACGCAATTTCGGGAGAGACATTGAAAAACTCCCTGTTGTTGCGAATTCTGAGATTGCTGAATCTTTCGATGTAGTGATGCACGACCTTCTCCACCTCGTTGTACTTTACGGTCTTCATTGTCGCATAGACCTCGAAGGGAAGAGGCATTGAGGTATTGTCAAGTTCCTTAGACCTCATTCCAACCGGACGGGAACTCTTGCCGATCTTTATCCAATCCTCCTTGAATGACGGGTTGGTGAGTATGTAGACGTATCCAGGTTCTTTGCTCATGTGACGCTATCTTTATAATCAATCCAACTGCTATGCTATTCCTGCTTTGCCTCAGTGCCATCTTCCTTTGCAACCTCTGGAGGCAAATACTTCAACGCCAGCTGCTGAAGGTACTTCTTAGTGATGCCATCCCGCTTCCAATCATTATGGGGCTTGTCGTAATATCTGTACAGGATGTCCCTCTCGAATATTTCCCTTATTTCCTCCATAAACTGTGTTGCGGTCTTGGCTTTCACCATATCCGGCACAGAATCGAAATAGATGTCAATACTGCTCACAATCCCTGTAATAGTATTCATCGTATATTCTCCGATTGTTGCCCTCCATGCCCTTACCGCTTCTTTCCGAAGACCATACAAGTCTTTGTCCAGCGAAAGGTCCATCTTATTGCGTGGCGGCCTTATTGAATAGCACTCCCAGATAAAATCACGAAGGAATTTGACATCCTCACATTCCCGTAATTGCTCAAACGTTACTATTTTCATTTTCGTATTCTCGTTCTATATCGTCAAGATAATCCGGTCTGTGCTTGAGAAATTCCATGCATACGTCATCATCCCATCTCCTGAAATCAGACCTCAAACGTTCATTGAATCGCTTCTCGATCATATCCAGCAAAGTCTTGGGCCTGGCGACTTCTTGCTTCAAGTAATTATCAATCCTACGAAGCACTAGAGCCTCTGCCTCTTCTCTCGGATTGGAATTGGCAAGCCTATCTAGCCATTGCCTTATCACATCATCGAATGCATCCTGCTGTGGATCTGTGCCCGGTTTAAGTTTTTTTTCAGATGCCATAATCGCAAATATTGTTATTTCTTTCTCTCCTTAAGGCTCAGCCATATCCTCACATTGTCAGCGAGTGATTGGACTTCTGGGGACGACTCTCTCTGCTCAATAAGCTTTTGTATTTTTTTCGTAAGGCGTTCCGACTTCTTGAGAAAATCGACAGGAGAAAGACTGTCCAGGTACAGTTTTGCCGCATCGGTAGCATTCTTGAAGAGTGCTTTTTCGTCCATCGTCCTCAAACTCTCCGCCTCATAATCGCGCAGCCTGTACCATAGTTTCTCTGCCTCCTTGACCAGATATGAATGCTCCGCGTTTTTTAAGTCTTTAGTGTAGTGTTTTCCCCGCCAGTTGCCATAGTTGACATCGGCAAAAAAACTCCTCGTATCCTCGATGTACTTTATCAAGGCCGCATCATTTTTACATTTGCGAATCTCCGTAAGAAGCATAATATTATAAATTAAATTGTTGCAATCATACAGCAATACCCCTCTATCCTACTTGCCCAAGAATGACTCTTTCAATTTATATAGACTAGTACCCTTGTAGGTGAAGTACTTGGGACCTTTGCATACGCCTGAAATGCTCCTTTTGTTTTTAGGTATATACTTTTTGGTGAATTGGGTTAACGTTAACGGCTCACCTTCACATTCTACCATATTGTTCTCAATCACCTTCAGCTCTGTATTTGTCGGAGTGTATATTATTATGTCGCCAACCTTAATACCATACTCTTCCAGATTGAAGCTTCCAAAGTCGGGATCAAGCAAGTCGTCAGAATCAAAGATAGTGTCTTCCATTGGCTTGATCTTCTCCTCAATATAACTTATCTCGTCTGGTTCCAACCCATATTTCACATAAAGAGCATCATCGGTCCATGTCTTTGACCAATCTTGCAGAGGCACGAATTGATAGGAGTCTCTTGTCGAATTCTGTGTCTTCTTCTTAATGGACACCATAAATCTGAAGAATCTTGTCTTAATGTAAGAAATAATATTGAGACATTCATCTTTAGACAGTGGGGATTTCGGATTATATCCAATACATAAATAGGTATCAGAACATACACTATTAGGTTCTGCATAAAAAGGAGTTCCCAATACCAGCGGATCATCACCCGTACCTCCCGCCTTGGGTATTAAAACCTTATGAAGTTTGATCGATTCATGGCCTTTAGGAATGTCTGAATAAGATACCCAGGCATAACCAGAAGGTTCAAGCCTTTTATTTAAATAATACTTAATATTGTGTACTGTATCTTGAGTCTTAGTATAACCACGCCAACCTGCCGTTAAAATATCTTTGTCAATATCCGTAAAAAAGGCTCTCGGCCCCACTAATGAAGAGAATGAGTTTTCTACGAAAAAGTTCTTCCCCTCTTTCCCAACTACAGCGTCAATTATTTTCAAAGCGTTGGGATCACGAATCACAATACCAGAGCCTGACGCATTCAACTTCGATTTCTTGGAATATTTATTCTTCCCGTTGTGCATTATGAAATTGCAATCTCCTTCATACGAAGGTGCATATAACCAGTAACTCACACCCCCCTTTATTTCAACGCCAGAAAATAAATCGGTTGCATCAGAATAATCATGTATCAATTCAAAATGATTGCAATTTATCATTTTATTAACCCAGTCATCAGGAATGCCCCTGCTTGACTTTGTCATCCATCGGCTGGGGGTTATCATTGATATATAGTCGGGATTCGTTGATACTGCAATATCAATAAATAAATGGTATATGGAAGATGCGTATGAACTATTTGATTCTGCACCGATATTTTTCTGGTAAGGCGGATTCCCTACTATCGCGTTAAACTTCATATTGTTGCTCAAACTATTGTTGTTCCAGTAAGATTTCCCATTGGATACCTTTGTAGTGAATAATTTAGACTGATTGCTGATTTTGTTTATAAGGTCCTCGAAGTACCGAGCGTTCACCTTCGCCTGACGGAAGCCGCGAAGTGTCCTCTTTGTGATGCTCTTGGCCATATCCGTCTTGCAGATGACGAATATGTTGTCCGCTAGCACTTCATCCCATATCTTATTCTGCACATCTACCGGGACATCAGTGGCCAACATGTGCTTGTCCCTATAGTCCTGGAGTTTTTCAGCAAAGACACTGTATGTCATATACAGGGGGTAGAGTCCTGTCTTGGAGTTGATTTCCAGTATTCTAGTATTCGGATCCTTCAATACTTTTTGCGTTACCTCCCCGTGATCGACAAACCTGGGCTTCAATGCCTCGTTCTCCATATCCGATTCGTAGAACACCTGACCACCTATGCAGTCTCCCATGTGCATATTAACGACTCGCCAAGGTGTAAGCACGGTTTCCTTGTCCGGATTGCGGAAGTAGGAGAATATCCTTGCAATCTCCTTGGTCCTTTCAAGTGGCGCAAGCCTGTCTGCCGCCCTGACGAGATCACGGTAGTTGCGTCCTACAGCCCTGAACATATCCGGATCATAGTAGGGTGTGAATTCCTTGAAAAGTTCCTTCGTCACACCCCTGGGCATGAACTCTTCCCAAGACTGTTCATCGATGAGGTCGGAGAAATTTTCCAAGGTTATGTCCTGGCCTTCGTTCTTCAACTCCGCACCATACATAAGGAGTGGTAAGCGGATGGATATTCCCCTCAATATTGAAATGGCCGCATCAGCATTCTTCTTCTTTTCCTTCGCCTCGGCCAACTGTCTCTTCTCCTCCTCTGTAAGCTCTGCCTTCTTCTTTTTCTGTATCTGCTTCAGCTTTTCGTACTGCTCGTTAGTGAGTCCGGTATTCGAGACCTCCACATCTGTTGACCTTGGATTCGCCTTGGTCGTACCTATGATCTTATGCAGTCCCTTGAATTTCTCCAATGCGGCAGTGTCGAGCTTCCGAAGCATCTCCTGGTTGTAGAGCCTGGGATCATCGCAGCCATTCTTGGTGACACGAGTTATGTATGCCCGTTTCAACTGCTCAAGCATCCTATCCACGTTATAGCTCTTCATCTTTGTCCCATTGTAACCTATAACGGGGCAGAAATTCAGGAACTCGCCCAGCTTGATACGGTCATTCTTGCTGGCCGTTGCCTTGCTGCTGACCTTTGCCGTGTCCGCAAGGACTTTGAGTGTCCTGTCCGGAGCGAAGTCGAACACATAGCAATTCTCCTTTCTCCTTCCATCCTTTGTCGTATACGGACTTTGTACTCGGAATATCGTCTGCATGTAGGCCTTTGCATCGGTACTGGATGAACCTGCCAGCATCATTACCGCAGTCCAGGGTTTCACGGTAACTCCGGTTGTAAGCTTTCCGCATGAAAGGGTTATCGTATGAGTCTCCTCCGGATTGTCCCCCATAGCCTTCTCAACCAGCTTTAACGCATCATCATTCTCCACTTCCTCATCTCCATCACCAGCCACGTTGACTATATTGAACATGCCGAAGATGGGGTGGTTCTGTAACAGGGAAGAAAGGGCACGGGCCTCCTTTACCCCAGGAACCATCCATAGCGAATGCTTGAAGCTGTTCCTGAATTCAACCGTAGAGTACGGGTAGTTGCTTTCGGGATCGTACTTCACTATTAGGTCAAGGAAATTCTTCACGCTGTCCTCGTGTACGAACTTGCCCAGCGCACCCTTCGGCATTTCGCGGTGGTCCTTCTCCATGTCGCCGGTCCATGTACGGAAGAATTCCTTGAAGTTGAATGCCGAGTCCGATATGTCGTCAAACCCTGAGAGAACTTTTCCCAGGTCGAATGTGAAGATGTTCAACCTCGGCAGTCCGACATAAGGGTTCGGATCTCCGAAATGATTGAGATCCCACTCCTCTTTAGCCTTCTGCTCCATGACATAATCCCAGGTGAAAATCTCGTCCTCGCTGTAGTCATCCAGCAGGTTGAATGGTGTCCCCGACAGGTTCAGCACATGGGTATTCTCCTTAGTAAGCAGGGATATCACGTTCTGTCCCAATTCCGTCTTTGTCCCTTCATGGGCCTCGTCAACGATGAGCATATCGTATTTGGCGGAGAAGATGCCGACATTCTTGTTGAACTTGCCTCCGGCCATCTCAGCACCCCTGAGGTCCTGCATGGAAGCGAAGTATATGTAATGCTTTTCCGGATCCTTCTTTGCCGCCTTCTCCAGGTCATCGAATGGTTCTCCTTTCTGCCGAGAACCGTAGGTGTAACCGTCCAGGAGCTTGAATATTTTATGGAAATCTTCGAACCATCCCTCATCGACAACCGGACGGTGAGTGAGGATGAGTGTCCTGTGGTATCCGCATTCCTTCACCACCTGCAATGCCGAGAGTGTCTTGCCGAAACGCATCTTCGCATTCCAAAGCATCGTCTTTCCTCCGGATGTGAATTTTTCTACGGTCTTGTCTATGGCCGCACGCTGCTCAGGACGGAAGTCTATCATCTCCTCCACCGGTACTATCTCTCCTGCCCTGATGGAATGCCGCCCCTCCTTCACCGCCTGTATCGCTGCTAGGGCCGTATCCAAACTGCACTCGAACCACTCACGTCCCTGCTTCTTCATGGAGAAGTCATGGCGTTTTATCCCCGACCGGAGGAGAACCTCATGGACCGCCTTGTCGTTGAATGTGGTGATAAGGCCGTTATGGATGGATACGGTCAATTCGGTGTGACGCAGGGTGTAGCTAATTCCTGCCGTTTTGGTGTACTGGTCGATACGCTTCCTGGCGGCGGCGTTGAGTTCTTTGCAGTTGGGCGCAAGGGTTAGATTTGTGGCTTCGTCCAGAGTGGCTTCACCAATCTTGATGCAGCCGCGATGTGCCTCATCACCTATGGTGAAGATGTAGATCAGCTTGGCTTTTAAGGTGGAGTAATACTGCATATGCTATTTTTTTATGAGGTCGATGTAGCGGACAGTTTTGCCTTTCTCCCAATCCATGATGAGGCAATACGTTCCGTTATGCTTGGTTATCATGTCTTTTTCACATCCAGGGCACTTGGTGACGGTGGAGGTCTCCTCTCCGAAAAGGGACACCTCAACTTGTTCGTCATCGTGGCAGGAGTCCGGTATGACACCCTTCAGCCCATCCATCTGCCATATGTTCCATGATATGATGTCCGCAAACTTCCGCAGCAGCTCCTTGTCAGGCTTGTCGCCAAACTTGTCATGGCGGAAATCGATGACGGTGAAAAGAAGGTTCTCCCTGGTGATTATCACGTTGTCGCCCTGCCAGTCGAAACCATAGACGCTTTTCAACGCTTCCAATGCCCACCTATCCCATTCTTCTTCACTTTCGGTATTCTCAGATACAACCCTCAGCTTCCTGTCCAGAATACCTATCCTTTCGCCTACGCTGATTGGCTCCCCTGTAATTGCATCATACCTACTCACAAGATAAGGGCCTTCACCACAACAGATCTCCAGGCGGATGTCTTTCACATAGTCTTCCCACCTTTTGCCAGCCCTCGTCCCAAACCGTATCTTCTTGGAGTTGGTGGACCAAGAGCCTTCCTCATCGGTATTGAATACACCATCCTTGCCGAACCACGCCTTGTCTATAAGGTTGTTCTGTCTGTTACATACCCAGGATGGCGTGAACACCTCGGCCTTCTCCCTTATCCTGGCATCCTGCTCCTCCTTGCTCTTTGCGGTTCTGGGCCTCAACACTTCACCATTCTTTCCGGTGATGGACTCGACTGCTATCTCGTCATGTTCCTGGAACCCATTCCCAAGAGACGCATAGTTGTCGGTGGCCCATATGATATGTGAATGTCCGTTATCCCTTTTGGAACGGCTCCTGTCCACTAAAAGAAGCTCAAGGACCTGTCTGTCAAGCTCCCATATCAAATTCTCCTTTATGTCAACCTCGCTGCTCATTTCATCATGTGAATATGCCTCCAACCCGATTACGGTTCCGTGTACGATACCAGTTGATGGACATTACACACGGACTCTCCCGTAATCGATTTTGTTTGTAATGAATTTGGCTTGTGTTATAGTGCTATGCCGTTTCCTTACCCAAATATACGACAAAAATCCGATTATGACTCATCCACAAGGTCCAAGGGCGAAAAAAAAGAGCGGCCCGGATTTTCTCCAAGGTCGCCCTTTCTATAATAAATTACACTCTGACGTATTTCTCGAAACAGTATGAGAGGTCTTCGTGTTGGCTCTGGTATTGTTCCAATGCCTTCTTCGCTGACTTCATCGTCTTTGGTGTCCTGGGAAGTTTCAGTATCTCCTTGACATCCTTTGCGGCTTCTTCGAAAGTGATGTAGTGTCCTCTGTGTTCGATGCCTTCCCCATATATTTCCAGGATGTAATTGTCGTGGAAGTGAGGATTCCTGATGTCATCGTGCTTCTGGTAAATGCACATTCCAGGTTCTTCCGACATCCAGTAGAAGTCGCTCTTTGGCATCCTTCCTTGCATGAAAGCTCTCCATTCAGAAGGTTCACACCAGGCGGATTCAACAGATAACTGAAGCAGTCCAGGTTGTATTAGCTCATAATCCAGCACCTCACCACGAAGATAGAGTGTGTCGGTCTTTCCTCCATAGGCTTTGATGATGTTCCCAAGCCATAGGTGTCCGAAGCTCACCGGCGGGACAGGTGTAGTGTCCGCCGAAAGTTGATCGAGTATGTTTTTGAGTGTCGCTACCTCCTCGATGTCTCCCACGATTCGATAGCTAGTATAACTCCAATTCGGCATAATGTATTAGTTTTTAATTTGTTCTACTGACATAAGGGAGATTCTGGTGATACCCCAATATTCTCCCCTGATATATGATTCTGCCTCACTCTGAGAGTAGGCGTTGGTCCATACTGAGAATCCGTCTTCAGGATCGTAATCTGTATATATCCTAAAGGTATAACGGCACAGCCCATTTGATGTTTTTATTGTCTTTTTCATAATATCTATTTATTTGGTGTTTAAGTATTTGTTCTTTATTCTCTGAACGGTTGTAGGTGAAATTCCTGTTATCTGTGCGATGGTCTTGTGTGACACCCCCTTTTTCAAGAGAGCGATGACCGTCTTGTATTTCTCCTGCTCCCGTTCCTGGTTGGCGAGACTTCCTTTAGGTCTTCCCACCTTTCCTCCTTTCTCGATGTAGCGTTTCCTTCCGCTTGACAGCCTTCCTGCGATGAGCAGCCTCTCCTGTGCCGCAAATTCTCCGAGCAGCACAAGGATTATAGACGCCAGCGGATTGATCTCCCCGTTTTCGAGAAGAGTGTATATGTTGAGGTTCTGTATGTAGACGGACACCTTACTTTCGTTGAGCTGCTCTATGGCCCTAAGTATCTGCAAAGTGCTCCTCCCAAGTCTTGACACCTCACTCACCAACAGGTATTTCACAGAGTTGGCGAGACAGTATTCGATGCAGCTTGTGAAAACCGGTCTGTCCTCAAGCTTTGCACCGCCGGACTTGTGCTCAGAGAAGGTCTTAAGTATTGTCATCCCTTCCCTCTGCGCATAGTCCTCAAGAGATTTTATCTGCCTGTCCGTATTCTGCCGTTCCCCTTCAGAGGAGACTCGGCTGAATATCACACAGGTCTTGTTCTGTGGTTGTCCTTCCATTTTAATCTTTGTTTAAAATTGTACTGAAAATGGGCGGTACAGATATATCCAATCAAATTAAATCTGTATCGTTCTTAAATCTGTACCGTCCTCCTCAGATGTGGTTGAACTCAGTATCCCTCCACCAGCGCGTCAATGGTGCTGACGAGGTTTCCGATGTAGACTTCCGGTTGTGTGAGGATGGCTTTTCCCTCAGAATCCAGAAGCCTTACGACAAAGAGGTCATCCCCTTCGTCATACAGTACATCCACGGGACCTTGGTGTCTGATCCCGTGAACGGTGAAGCTGGCTCCCACCATTCTGTCCTTCGTCACAGGACTTATCTTGTCAGGCGTGAGCCCCCATGCCAAAAATACTATTGGCTGCGCCCTGAGAATCCTCCAGATATAAGCGGACATCTCAAGGGCCCTTTCATTGTTGTCGTTCATGTTAGTTAAAATATGTTATGCTTGTCATCACCCCAGAAGGTGTTGTCATTTTCGTACTCCATCTCCGCCCTTACTTCCTCCACGATCATTTCGAGTATTGGTTTAGAGAGCAAAGCCCTTTCCGACACTATATCTACTATTTCCTCCGTTTCCAAGAGGGGGGATTCTTCAAGCATGTAAGTAATTTCCGTTCTCGCATATTCCACCTCCTCATCCATCTCATCACCCCACAAATCCCTATCTTGATATTCGCTTGGGATGTGGGGATAAACGTCTGTGAGAGTGTTAATTATGTGGAATACGAAGTTTTTACAGTTAATGAGTTCTGGGATAACTGTTATTTCGTGGTCTGAGTGTGGGTGGTAATATCCGCATGAAAGGTTGATGCATGAGACACCAAGCCCTCTGTTTTTGAGTTCCTCCACGTCTGTCATCATTCCATAAGTAGGGACATAGCCAAAGTCCTTGTATCCGATTGCTTCTAGAAACTCCTTAGAGCAAAGGTCAGTTCCTCCTATCTCCGTTATAAGGTCGTGTCCTCCTTTCCTGTCGGGCTGGATAACGAAGCGGCAGTCCTTGAAAAAGTCCATATCCGCTTGTGCCGATCCCCAGCAGCCGATTTCCTCTCCGGTAAAG
>Ga0181612_113569_pt1 | contig 16591 bp, 8 predicted proteins | sample HoacroProtozoa21_FD_119630 | JGI IMG/M metagenome (GOLD analysis project Ga0181612, IMG submission 119630) | Hoatzin crop microbial communities from Cojedes, Venezuel. Combined Assembly of Gp0051906, Gp0051904, Gp0051908
ACGATGCGCTAATTCATATAATCTGTGTGCTCAGGGAAGGGCTACATATTCAGAGGCCTGGAGGGCATAAATCTGGTGCTCAGTCAATATGATCTTCGGTTATGGCCTATATCATAGGGTGTTACTGCGGCCTCGTGCTCCCACTCATATGGCATTTGGCTTGTAGATTTTTTTGCTATGTGCACGTCCACTAAATAGTCACATCCCACCTATCCCTCAACCTGCGTAGTCCCTGCTCCTCTGTTCTTTGTGAGGGTCTTCTGAACTCTTTGTGTTTTTAGTGCTCGTTGGAGGTTTATGGGACTGGATATTAATTAGTCCTCCCAGTATGTACATTATTACAGCAATGAAAACATCACCAATTGCAGAAGTATTTTAACTTAGTCAACATATCCGGTAGGTTTTGGTATGGAATTGGGGTTAATCCCCGACTAAACATCTACCAATTTGAGAGGAATTCAGATCAGTAACTATACAGGTGGTTCAGGTTTATTTGTAGTTAGAAGTATGACTGGGCTTGACTCTTCTGTCTGGATTGATCCTGAAACATGCCGATCTTTTGCTCTTTTAATGGAGCCTGAAAAAAATCAGCGTGGATCTTTGAGAGAGGCACTATGTTGCCTCTTTTATTCAGCACAATGCACTGAACATGTTGTGTGCAGTTCTCCATATTTAATGGCTCTTTTATCAAACAGAGTTGCTTTAAGCAAAAGAATAAAATGAACTGTGTGCAAGTTGTTTCCTTGGCTTCCAATATCCCGTCTCAATCCAAATGTGCTGTTCCCCTATTGCCTGCAAATCAAACTGCATGTATAAAAAGGGAATGAAAAGGTTTATCTGCTTCCATCAGTAAAGACTATATCTAACAAAGAGATTCAAGTAATGAATAAATAAACAAATAGGAGGCACACAGATGTTTTCCCTAAGTATTTTTTTTAAATAATTTCTGAAAAATACAGTTGAATCTCCTTGACTGGCACAGGGACCCCAGCAGAGAGATGAACGTGACAATTAAGCAATCATTCCAGTGAGCAGAGGTGCCATGGAATATCTGTGCACCTTTTGTGTTGGTAGACAGCATGTGCCAGATCCACTGCTCATGTAAATTGGCATGGATTTGTTGAACCCTGACGTTATGGCCTTTGCTTTGGGCATTTGTGTACTGGAAATGCTAAACTTTCCCTGCCAATGTCAAACCTTTGGAAGCAGAAGTAAAGAGTAGCAGAAATGAACCAGGATTTGCATGCTTGGTCACCTCTGCCTGTTTCAGTGCCTTTGCAGGCACTACAGTGGCTTTCTGGATGCTGCCTAAAATCTCGGCATGGAAGAAAGATGATCTAGGTATAATACTCAGCTCTGTCATTGACCTTGAAGAGGTAAATTTATCTCTTGGTATCAGATGCTACTACATTCTGATCTGTAAAAGCAGAATTATGTTACCATACCATTGCACTGAGGTTGTCCATGTCTATAAAACAAGGGTCAGTATACTGAGACAGAAGATGCTAGAGAAGCTAAAAAGTCTATAATTTTTTATTAGGAATTAGACTGCCATTTATGGCTTTCAGGTTCACTTATGTGTGTGGTCATAATCTTTCATCTGGCTACTGTGACTCCTATAAGAGGTTAATTTGTAAGGGTTAATTCTGAGAAGTTGCTATGAAAATGTGTGCTCAGGGTGGGACTGGCCAATTAGAACTTGCTTTTGTGGTACAATATGTGCAACTTCATAACCTTTATTAAGCCTTTCATATGGCTGGTGGAATAAAATGAGTGTGGGTGGTTCTCAGGGAAGATACTGAGGTACATAAATATGAAATGAATTTTAAAACATTACTTGAACTTAGGTTCTTAAATCCATATTCAGGCAGTTAAGGAAGTGAAAGTATTTTCAGAAGTGTTGAGAATTTAAATTTTAATCCAGTCTGAGCTAGTGGGTAACTCACCACTTCTGGAACCCAGCTTACTTATCAAGTATCTAGATATGGATTTAAACTATGATTTTCAAGCATTTGTCTTGACCTAATTTTCCAGACCATGAAAAATCATGATTTTAAAGACTGACATTTCGTTCCATTTCTTAATGAGTGTTACTGCAACCAAAGCTGTTTAATTCCCAGCTGCCTACATCTGCTGCGTCTGAAGGTGCTGACAACTAAGTGGATTTGTCTGGACAACATACCAACTCTGTCCAAGGGTATTTACAAGAAAAGGAAATTCTTTTTTTCCAGGTAGCAGTTTTCCTGTAATATATGAAGCTGACACCTTTGGTCCTCAGCGCTGGGCAATCCACGTGAGCGAAGGATGCAAAGATGCATCCTAAGCCTCACTGATTTTAACTGGAAAGCGACGGCTAAGTCAATTGCTGTAATTTGAAGACGCTACCTACAATGCTTTGTGACTTCTTCAGTTTCTGAGAACATTGCATGCTTGGATGGTGTTCCCATCAGGTAGAAATGCATCATCTTCCATGTGATATGGGTCTGTATATTTTAAAGAAAATGTTAAATTACTTTGAGTCTTTATTTTTAATTCTTACTATTTTTTTGCTCCTTTTTAGTTTTCTTGTGCTTATCCCACTTCTCTCCTCCTTCTGCCCCAAATGGTGGTAGCTTCTAATTTAACGCTGACCTTTGCAGGTGTCTGTGGCTTTTAAGAATGCTTTACCTTTTGTTGAAGTGGTTTTTAACTTTACTTTATATTTTAAAAAAAGATCAGTTGGGAGATTCTAATGCTCCCAATTCAGCTTTTTTACTAACAGTGCAAGTTAAAAGTCAGCATGGCTGAGAATAAGGGACAGAGAGGGAGAACATGAGTGAAGGAAAGTGCATATTGATGCATCAGAGTAGTGCATAGGAGCCATTATCATTGAGGTTGTCTCATTGTTTCTATTATGAGTGGAGTTCTCTAGGCAAGGATTGAATATATTTACTGCTAAACCATGTCTAAAAATCTCTTGAAGATGTTGTAAGAGACCACTGAATCCCCATGACCTGTTTTAATTTTAGAAATTCTTCTGTTGTCTGGAATTTTCATCTTCAGATATATATTTAAAAGGCTATAATTTTTATTGCAAAAATATTTATCTATAAAGCTCTTTTGTGTCTCTGGTAATATCTACTATTCTATCACCTTTACCAATCAAATCACAGCAACCTGTGAATTTTTTTTTTTTAAATCTAAACTCACTTGAAAAGATTGGGTGAGGGACGTGGGAGCAGTGGTAGTGGTGAGGAGGAGGCTGGGATTTTATATTGAACTGAAAATTCAATTTTTATGTAAAGTAGCACTTCATATATTTCTTCAGAGCAAGTTTCTTAAATAAGTCTTACTCTGAAAGTTTAGGTTTGTCAAAATCCATGTCTCCCATTCCCCACATGTGCATTTGTTTTGAGATCTATTAGGAAGTGGATGTGCATCTGGTGGTTTCACACATAAAAACTATTTTCTTCAGATAAAAATCTTCTGAATGACACAAGTATCCATGAAACCTCATGGGGTCTCTACTGACTTGGGTTTTAGGACAACACCTTGTTGAATTTTCACAAAGGTTTTAATCCCACTACCTGACATCAAAAGGAGCCCGATTCATAAAACATTGAATCCATCACTTTTTTCCTAGAATCTTGCTATAGATCTTTTGGAAAGGGAGGTTGATATTGTGTGTTGAATTGATTCGTAGCAAAAAAAAAGAAATCCAGCCCTGAAGTGTCAGTCAGTATTGGCCTGAATGAAGCACCTTGGCAACTGGACAAATCTAATCTTTCAAAAATCAAAAAAGAAAGGTAAAGAACAAAGAAGTGCCCATAAAATACATGAAACAGATGAATTTCTGTAGCTGAAACGATAATATATCAACACTGTCAAAAAATAGTAATTGTCGCAACACTAACATTATTTATTTAATATTAGAAGCTATTATTACACTGCAGTTAAAAAAAATATACTCTTACCTTAAAAATGCATGAAAATAATATTAAAAATTAACACTAAAACTATACAATGTGGCAGTAAGAGGCTCAGCAAATTGATAATGGAATAAGGAGACTTTCAAACCAGGTCAGAAACTGCTACAAAATATCTTTTTGATGTCATACGAGAAATGAGACATTAAATATGCCCGTTTTCTAGGAAAAAATGAGCCCATTTGTAGAACTTTGCCATCAAAAAAAAAAAAAAAGGTATAAAATACTGAAGGATGCCTATGGTACTGAGACCAAACATGAAGTAAGGGACTTTATAGAGTGAGCTTGGCTTTCTTTTTCTGGAGAAAGCATTAACTAAAGCATGCTGATGGAGCAGCATAGTGAGCATTCATGGCTCAAGTAAATGTGATATGGATGGAAGTGTACAAATCCAAACCAAGCAATTTTCCACTGTTACTAACTGTTCATTTAAGTTATGCTTTAACTGTTCATGTTCACATTGCCGTAGGGCCCAGCAAGTTGGTCTGTTGTGCTAGTTGTGAAGTAAAGACCTGTCATAAAATCCATATGCCTGTTTCAGCTCTGTATTGAAAGTATAAATCAAGCTTTGTGTCAGCTTTATCCATGGTGAGTTTTCACCTCTGGCATTGAGTCACTGACCACTGTGAAAGTTCCAGGTCCTCAGGGCAGTGGGTTGGGTTTCCTGTTACTACAAGTGTTCCAAATGGACTCTGTCATGTGCATTTGACTATGTTCTTCTCCTACGCTGAAAGTAGCATCATCATGAGAAAACATTCATTAAATATCTTTATTTGCGAGGTGGGAATGGTATCTCTCTAGATCAACCTAAAGAACAGTTCTGTCCTGCACATTAGGATAGTGTTTTTGAGAATCTACAAAAAAAGAGGATGAAAGAGTGAAAATAATTGCTCATAAAAGTGAAGGAATCATTAACATACATGGCATGTGTACATTGCAGAATAGTTGGAAAGAGGCTAATGGAGTTTCTGGAAAGAACAAGGTATAACTTTCACAACAGAATGGTGACAGGGTTGTAGTGACAGTGGGACAGTAAGCAGCAGACCACTATAAATCTGTATGTAATACATCACTTCAATGCACAATTAACTATACCACTTAATGTATAAGCCTGCCTGCTGTGGTTCCTGCACCCACTGATCCATCTTTCATGGCATATTGTTTATTCTTCCAGGTAGAGTTTCAAACTAGTGTCCAAAAGGTATCTTCAGTCAGTCACACCTTTTAAATTTCCTTGAAAAACTTTCTTGGCCAAGCATAGTCTCTTCTTCAGTACTTAAATATGCAACTCCTTCATGTTTCTCCTTTGCTCTGGATCTCCCTTGTTTCAGTTTTGAAGAAATACTTGTCTCCCAGAAATGAGAATTTTCTCTCACCTAATTTTGAACTTATTCTTACATTCCTGGGTTGAGAATTCACAGGAAAAGATTCTGAGGTTTCACAGGAGGTAAAGATGCTCTAGCTCTAAAGTGATATCTCATCTTAGAAATATTTCAGTTTGGTCTGGGGAAAATGGTTCTTAATGACATGAATAAACACAGCAGGGAACAGTATGCTTGTATTGATACATGCAGAAGTAAAAAGAGAACAAAACACCCACCTAGTTTTTATGTAAAACATCTTTTAAAAAGATAAAAAAAGCCCACAGTTGGAAGGGGAAGGATAACAAAATCTAGTATTTTCTTTCTGTTCCTTTTGTAGGGGGTGCTGCCCTGCCCTTAACACTCGATTCCCAGCTGTTTACAGCTAGAATTATCCACTAGGCTTTCCATGATGAATATGATTTCAGCAGTACACACAGCTTTCGGGTTCAGGTTTCAAACACCTTTGTTTTAGAGGAACTTGCAGAATGGGTTTTTGCTTCAGAATGTCTTTGTTTAGGTACCTTATGGTAGGTATCCTTCTTAAAACATGAATAATTACGGTTCAGAGAACGTGCGTTATTACTTTAAGTTACAACTGTAAGGAAAAATGACAGTGGTGCTTAAATGAAGCTTGACAGTCTGCTTAGCAGGCACCAGCCATCTGTGCTATGGCAGCACTGTTTGTATTTTAATGTTTAAACATACAGCAAAGATAATTACGAATAACTATAATTAAAAATGATTACAACAAATTACTTTTCCCTCAACAGTGATGTGTGCTTGTAACTTATAAGTTACTTGATGAAGTAACCCTTTGGTAAGGCAGATAGGATAGCTTTGCAATCGTCACCCTGTTTCTGACAGTTCATAGATTTTTCAGAGGCCTTTTTTTCCCCAAATGATGAAAGCATTTTACACACTGGGCTTCATACACCTATTTGATGCAAAGTAATTATCATTGAAATTTCATCAGTGAAATTTTTATTTTTTTAATTTTTTCAATGCTGAAATAGCAGTATTGTCGCTCTTTTTTGTTTTTTTTCTTTTCTCTGCGACAAGAATAAAAGTAGCATATTTCTCAGGCTATGGAAACAAAATGACAAGAAAAGAACACAAACTCACATATTTATTTTCATTTTCAAAGAAAAATATTAATATTTGCTCTTGACAAAAGCAAAACAAAATTTTAAACAGAAAAAACTTTTAGGAGAAGTTAAAGTAATTTCTGCTATACCTTCTTATACCTAAGAATAATAAGCCTGTCTGATTTTGCAGCCCCATTTGAATAAAGCTTGAACTCTTCCATCCTGTGTTGAGTTCCATATGGATTCAGTCCGGTAGATGGGTCCTGATGTCTGTCCTTATGGAGAAGAGCCTGTTTAAAGTGCATGAGATGGGTTAAAGACAAAGTTTTGTTAAGTGGTCACAGCCAGAATTTCAGTTTCCAAATCCCTTCTTTCAAAGACATAAATGGGCCAAAATAAGAATAGTTTCTGTAGCTGGCTGTGGGAATCCCTTACTACTGCTCTTCAGTTCTACCATGTTCTTAGCAGCAAGCTGAGATCCTGTGCGCAGGCTATGTGTGGCCAGACCATGGGTGCAGGCTCAGAAAACAGAAAGCCCTCTGAGGTTCCTGTATAGTATAGATATAATCTACACCTTCTATGGTGTTCTACTGTCATCCTGCCTAATCATTTAGTATGTCTTCAGAATTTGGTCTCAAAGGTTTGATACAAAAGACGTTAGCAACAGCTTCTGTGAGGCACAGTTGCATTTCAGAAAGTAGTTCTGCTTCAGCAGGTTTTGGCTTTCTTAGAGAAAATTGAATGGTTGCTTAATTGATTGTATATGATACAATTTGTCTGTCTATCCATCATGTATCAGTATAGATGGAATATTTCTTAGCAACTCATTCAATATCTAAAGTTTTTAATGATGCTGCAAATTTGCAAATTTGACTTAGTGTCAAAACTACCATGAGGTGCCTTGCAATAATTCCAGAAAGACTCCCAAGTCATTTTAGAGAGGAGAAAACAAATGCAAATAATTTGTTTATGCCTATTTAACATTTCTAAGGCAAAATCAGATTGATAGATGAAGATATTTTGATTTCCTCAAATGATAGAATAAGATAAAACAGCGAATTATGGCCCCTGTTTCTGCTTGTTAAAGACAATATCTCTGCATCTTTTGCAGATCTCTTAAGAGAAAACTTTTGGACTGCTATCTTCACTCAGTTTCAGAAAATTTATGTTAGTCATTTTGCAAAAACTAAGGTTTGAAGATTGCTCCAGAACTTACCAGTGTTTTACTTGACATTAGTGGTGCAGCCTGGTGAAAAGAGATTGACAGGTTGATAAAGAGGCACATGTTCGTAAACTGAGACTGCCACGGTGGTATTCCTCTTGCCCTGAAGGTGATGGAGTTGCTGTGCAATCTCAAAGGGAGCAGAACTGTGTAGAACTGCACTGTTTGATCACATGCTGGTCACTTAGATTAACAGAATGAAGGGAATATATAAGTGGGATATGAATAAAACATTGCAATAATGTGAGGGAGAATCCAAATACTTTTCCAAACTGATGTTTTATTTACCACTCTAAGTAGTTTAGTGTTCTGGCATGTAATAATTGATGGGCATTATGTTTCTTAAAGTTCACATTGATAAAATTATCTGTCTTTAATGCTGTGGAACCACATGGTCTTCTTGCTTGAGATTACTCCATAAGGCTGGTTACAGCTATGTTTGAATTTCATTTTGTATTTAAATAGTGTGAGCCAAACTGAGCCCTGGTGCAAATCTTCTTGTGCCAATGGAACTCCAGTAGAGCAATGTTTGACCCTGTGGGTTAATGTAATGAAAAGATAACAGCATACTGTATGATCACATAAATTAAAGATGGAAAATACCAATTAGGTCAGCTAGTCCTTACTCGGGGGACCAATTTAGATTGTTCCCTACACTCTACTCTTGAGTGCTTTGCATTGTTTTAAGAAACTTGTGCAATAAGGCTCTTGCCTTGGGAGACTATGCTGTAGTTCATCAGATCTCATCACTAAAAAATGCTTTCTGAAACCCAGCCCAAACTTTTAACTCTCAGGAATTAAGTCTCAATATCCTTGTCATAAGCTTTCTGTTTCACTGTAAGAAACGTTATTTTTCTTTTTCTATTGGCTTTTCACAAGATATGCCACACATATTTTCAATCAACACTTCTCTTGGATACACTCACAAACAGAATGTAGGAGACCTAAGTTATTACTATTATTTTTAGGAGTGAGTTAAATTGCCTAGGTCAAATAAGAATTAATCAACATCTATTTTTATCCTCATAGATGAAACAGCCGTTAAAAAGAACCTCTATTATTTCTGGGTTGTTTTGTGGGTTTTTTTGAGAAAGACTGGAAATAGAAATACACAAGCAATTAGGAAAGGTTTTACTTTTATCCCAGATAAATCTAAGTAGTACTGAAGATCCTACGCTTAGATGAGATAAAACCCAATTTCCAGATGCGTCTCCAACATTGAATGCTTCTGGCTACAAAGCTAACACAGACATTCAAACTGTCATGTACAAGAATGGTGTCAGCCAGTGACTCAGGCAACAGAACTTGGTGCATACACAGCGCCGTTAAAACGATGAATGCTTTCTCAAACTGTGATTGGGTCATCACACAAATACATTTGTCCTGAATTTGACCTTTCGGTGAAAACAAGGATACATCCGGGTCAGGTAGTCCCCGTTCTCTAAATAGACCCAGTCTCCTTGTTTTTAATATGAGAAACTGGCTTTGATCCAGTGTGTGCCATATAGATTTGGGAGTTGTTTAGAAATTGATTGGCTAAATTGCTTCTCATGCTGACAGTACTTTTTGTCTGAGACAAACTTGAAAAGTTTGCTTTGGATTACCTGGCTTTTCCCACAACTTGCTATACAGCAACAAATAAGTTAACCTTGGGTTTTTTTTAGATTTTGCAGGTTAAGTATTTGGTCAGGTAGTACAGTGCTTACTAATGCCAGTCATTGAGGCTCTGTGGGGCGTTCATACAGCCTAACTTTGACATTTTTTTTTTTTGCTTTAGAAGTCTTATTTCACAGAAATCCTAGTATAGGCAATGTAACGTCAAAGACAACTTCAGAAACAAATTTTAAACTAACCTAAGTCTTCTTTTGCTGTGGCTTTCCCCCAGAGAACTCTTTCTGCTTTTACTAAAAGGGTCTCAGGCTCCCTAAGATAGATGTCTGTAGATATCATGAACAATTTCCTTGTTTACATAGTTTTTCGAAATGGTGGAAGAAGGTGGTGAGTTATGTGTATTAAGCCCTTTAGTAATAATAACAGTAACTATCATAAAAGTTTCTTAAAAAATATACGTCCATGTGAAAACACAGTTGATTGAAAAAAAAAACAGAAATAATGGAAGAAAGTGAGAAAAAGACAAGGTAAGTTAAAAACTAGAAAATAATAGTATCTGAAAAGAATCCAAGAGAAAACACTTAGGGAAATGAGAAGAAATTACAGGAACTGGCATATTAAGTCTAACAATATTTTTCTTTCAAGCCCCACAAAAAGAGTATTGAAAGCATATTAATATTACAGCTTATGTACTGCTTAGAAAGCATACAGTAAAAGTTTACCTTGATTCATTAGCTCTTTCTGAAGGACTGTTACCAGCCAAAAGCTCTTGTGGCCTTAGCCACATTGTCACTGAAAGAAATAGATTTTGTTTCTTTTTAACTGAATGAATTGAAAGAAGGGTTATAATTTTAGAACCAGTGTAAGATGACTGCTGGGTGAAATAACAGGCAGCCAATCAGCTTGTTGCCTGCACTGACTTTTGCTCAGGTGTGGATGGGCGTAGTGCCATTACAACTCACAAATCCCTGGTCTGGTACCGGAACTGACAAAGTAACAAGTGGCTGCCACAGTCTTTTCCCCATAACCCCCTCTGCCCCAGGACCTACCACTGTGGCTTCTTCTTCTCCCAACAGCAACAGGGAGGCATGGCCAGTGAGACACACTACCTCTTTTTGTAACCAGATGATTTCCTGACAGGTTTAACACTTGCTTTACAGCCTTTTCTTTTTTTTTTTTTTTTTTTGTCACCAGAAAGTCACAGAGGATGATGCTCAACTTGTGATTCTGGCCAAGTTAATTCAATTTATGTAAGACGTGTTATGTTGAAAAGAGAAGTGAGAACATACGGTTTAAAAATGACTAGCATAGCTTCACACAGAGTGTCAACACGCTTAAGTTACCTACCTTTTATATCAATGTTCATGAGAGAGAGGAGAAAATCAGAGGATGACACCGTGCATACTACACAGTCTAATAATACACTATAAACTCTTAGCTTTGCACAAGGCATCTCCTGAGTTTCCATATCAAAGATTAATAAGAAGAGTAAGATGTAATGATACAAAGTAAAGGTCAGAAATTCTGAAGATAACTGTTGTTTACAGTAGGCCATCTTGAATAACTATGTTGGGTTTTAGTCAGGTCAACAGTCAAGTCGATACACAATTATGAATTATTTCAGGTCAACTCTAAATTAAAAATGATCAGTTTTCATTTAACATTATGATAAGCCGAAACAAGTTGTTTTGGTTCAAATTGAAGGTCTCTTTCAGTTTGAAAGAAAAGGTTTTGTTTAGTTTCTTGACTTTCATTGGTTTTGTCAAAGTTTAGAAATATTTAAAATACAAAGATAGTAAATTTGTAAGTAAACCCAGTTCTAGCTGAAAATGGGAATGTTTCTTTCATATGGTGGTTATTGGAACAAAATACTTCCAACTTGCTTTTCATACTGTTTTTGCTAAAAGTTGCCTGAAATTGTCACACTTTATTAACCCAAATCAACATGTTCAAGAAAAATGAAGGAAAAATGAGCAGTAAAGTTCATGTATGTATTCAGCAGCCCAAATAAAACACACAGAGAGACGAAGTATATAAAGATGTATGTATAGTATTTATTCCATGATTGTAAGGGCTTACTGATTATCAAAAAGCTTGCAAACAAAAGGTATGTTCTTAAAGAAAATCTGCCTAATGTGCATGTAAAAAGTAAATGAGCACATATAAGCTTTATTATTTATTCTTATGGCATTGCAGGAAGTAGTCATCAAACAAAATAATTGCTTCAGGATACAGGACTTGTTTAACGTTCAAAAGAAATGGCTGTAAGTATTGATGTTACACATCTGTGGCTTTGTATCATGCCTACATGCTTCACTTTCTCTTACCAAATTTTGTGAAGGTTTAGTAGTCTTCAAAAATGCTGGAACGGATTTTCTTGTCATCAGCCACAAACTGTGCCGTATGGAATGGTACCATGTTCTCGTAGCTCAATCAATTAGCATTTTACCAGACAGTCCCTAGTTACAGGATCTACAAAAGCAGTTGATAGATAATTGACCCTGAGCCAAATGTTCGCAAAGAGGTACTTTTCTTGAATGAACTTCTCAAAAGTTCGTAGTGTCTTTAACATGAGACACTTGACAAGTTTTTATGGAGAGGACTTCCAAAAGTTGGTAACCCAAGGCTGACTGGCGCTAGATTCCTAGTGTGAAGGAGACTGGTTTCCTGAGCTGTAGAGTTCTCATTTTGCCCTATCACTTTCTCTGTGGCTTCTTCTGTAAAAGTTGTTTCTTGGGATTGACACACTAGCATTTTTAGGTATGAAATCTAAACATTTATTTTGCACTTATTTTCGGTAGCTTGTTGTAACTTTGTTAGATCTGACCTTTGTCTTTGCTTTTCATTTTTCACTTACGTATGGTGTGCATTCTTTTTAGACTATCTAATTTTTGTGGTAATACGTGTTTCATATTTCCTGGGGCACTAAGACTGTTGATTGTTGCATAAGATCATATTACTGCTCAAGTGAAAAAATCTGTAAGATAGCTCAGAGCCCAGAGCTGAGGAAAAGGCTGATTTCTTGCTTTTCTTGAGTTGCTACAGAGCTTGGTTATTGACAAAAACTTCCTTGTATACAAAAGCACAAGGGGGCAGCATTACATTAAAATAAATTGTTGCTCTGTGTGTGTGTGTGTGCGTGTGTGTGTGTGTGTGTGTGTGTGTACAATGAAGAATAATACACCAGGTAATGCTAAGGTTGCAGAAAAAAATGTTATCTGAGTTTGTTCAGACAGCCTTATTAGTTTACTTGTCCTGATGGCATTTGTAGGTTAGAGGAAAAAATTCTGAGGCTGTGGGGAGGTTTACTTCCTTCCTGTTGTGTGGCAGATCCTTCACATCTATTCCTTTCCCTGCTTTTCCCTGTCAATAAAAATTTATTTGATTTTTAAGGACTAGCGTAGTTTTTCAGAAGACTTTCTTTCATGAGTAGTTGATGTGAAAAGAGACTCTTTACTCCCTCATTGATATAATACAGTGAATGCACTGTAGATGTTTTCTGCCAACCTTTGAAAATTTCAAAATTGATCATCAAGGATCCATTTGGAAAAGACCAACTGAAATGGCCTGCCTTGTTGTGGCAACACTTATGTCAGTGCAATGAATGGACAGGCAGCTGGCTTCACGCAGAATTCTTAAAAACTCTTTTTTGGATGGAAATATTTTGCTGTAGAAGCTTAACTTCAAGGACTAAATATTTGTAATGTCTTTGCAAGAATCTGGTGATGTTCAGAGTGTACTTCATTGTTTTCATGTCATTTATTACAAATTGTTATTTTCCCGGTTTTGAGTAGTTAAAATATCCAGTGTCTTTTTATATGGAATTAACCATCTGAGCCACTTTCTAAAATGTGAATTCTGCTCTACAAATTTGTCACTTTCAGTTTAAATTGACTGCAAGGTCTGACATATATTTGCTGGATTTGGTCATTTTGATGCTATGCCCAAAGGATGTAATCAATTAATTTTTTTTCCAGGAAGAGTAGTGCTAAGGATTGCTAAAAAAGGTGGCTCTATAATGATTCCTAAAGTCTGAAATATGAAAATGCATTGCCTGTATTTTGTATTTTTCAGGTCTCCCTAGCTACAGAAAAGAGCAGTTATATACATAGTGACAAATCCTATTGGTACTTGAAAGAATAATATCAATGACTAGGAAAGGGTGTCAGAATTTGGTTGTAAAAACATAACTACAACCATCATTTTTGGCTTGTTCTCCAGGGATGCAAAGAATTTGCGTGTTATTTGGCATCACCTGTTGGAAGTACTCCAGAGAGTATTCTGTGAATCCACTTGTGTGAATGACTGTTTCCACCTGTGCTAATATATCCACACTTCTTTCTCACAGTCTTTCACACAATTTACTTCTCAAAAGGAGACTTAAAAAGACTCTTCCAGGGCCTGACAGCTGAGAGGCTGAGACCCCTCAACAGAGTCAAAGAGGTTGATGGCATTCACTGCTTCCTGGGGTTATCTGATAAACAGAACTTAATGCACAGCACAGGTATTTGCACCTGTTTTAGTTAATATTTTGCTGAGATGAAATATAAGAAAGTGGTGCTTGGCAATCAGCCAGAAAAGTAACCAGTAATGCCATTAATCTTTGACAGTTGTCAGTCCTCCATCTAAGAAATTCACTGCCACTTCCTTTGCATGCCAGAAAGGCCTGAGTAGTTTATGAGGTGTGGACTTTAAGACTGAACTACATAAAATTGAAGGGTTGGTAATAAAATTTCAAAAAAGTGATTTTTTTTTTCTCTCAGTACACTCAGAACCTAAAATGATGAAAGAGGACCTAGTTTTAAGACGGAAAATTTATAACAGTAACTTCAAGATAAAGAAATGTTTGAGAGATAATTATAGGGTCTTTAGATAGCTTTGTTATCAGTTCTTTCATTAAGTGAAAAATACACATTTGTTTTGAAGTAAAAATGAAGAGATTAGGTCACTTAGTTTGAATTCTGCCCCTATGTTTCTTTAAAAGTCATCCAAAGATGAATTTTGGACTAAGAATTGTCTTTAATACTATAAAAACATGTCCTTTCCTTCTGACAAAATTGCATCTTTGTATTTCACTTTTTCTGATGCACGTTGGTCTGTTACTATGTGAAGATTACTTTTATTTATATGGAGTCTTTTTCTGTGATTTTTGTGCTTGGCACCTGTGAGAGCACTTCTCAGCTCTTTTTTCTTTTTCCCTCAAACATACAAAATGTCATCTTCCCACCATTTTGGGAATCTAGTGATACTATTGTAGCTGTCTGCTTTTCATCCAAAATATCGCAAGGAAGACTTTTTGGAGAATTTTTCTCTTCTTTCTACAAGCAAAACAAATACAATTGATGGCATCTGCCCCAGATTTTTACATGGGTCAATTGGTGTTGGGATTATGTGAGTCTTTTAGTCATATCAGATCGTCAAAGAGACACACATACAAATCCTCTCTTTTGAGGAAAAAAAGGTATCTTACAAATCATGTCTGTTTCTAGAAGACATGGTTTATATCTGTCTGCTCCAGTGTCTTCTATCTGGAGATTTGAATGGGAGTTTTATTTCTGTTTCCATCTCCCTTCTCCCCAAAAAGGCGTATTCTGATATGAAGCAGTTTATCAATTTAGTGACGTGAGTCAGCACACACTTCGTGCCATACTGCTTCTACAGCAGACTCGTCTCCTCTTTCCATGATAATATCCTATTGAAATCCATCTCTAGTTACCTGTCCCAACAACTTTCTTTTCACACAGGACTTCCCTTAGCTATTTAGGTACTTTAGAGATCACCTTCATATAAACATACTCTTTCTATCTACATAGCTCTCATTTTAATGGACGTCATTCATTACATTCCAACAACTTCCTCTAGTGTCATTCAAATTTGGTGACTCCATATGTTGTTGGCATCTATTTCCACAAAGTATGAAGAACTGTTAAGTAACAGTTGTAGAGAGAATTATTTGTAGCAAAAGAAGGATTCCCCTTGTATTTTAAGTCTCCTTTGATTCTTCATGATTTTTTTTTAATCATTCATTCACACTGTTTTTCCACAATGTTGTCCTATGTTTGATCCAGGTACAGTAGTATTCCTTCTACACCAGAGTAGTCTCTCTCCCATTCTAAGCTGTTAACAGAGGTCAATAACGAGGGGAGTTAGCTTAATGTTTATGACACCACGTCTATGGAATTAGACTCATACCAACTATTGAAATTCCTTTGGCTATACATATGACTGCTGGTATGGAACAAAAGCTAGACAGCTGAAAGTAAGCAGGAGTTCATTTGTTATTTTGACAATCACAAAAAAAATACTTTTTAACATTATTGAGAACAGGATATCGACTTGTCTCTGGGACACGTTACGATACTGTCAATCTGGAATTTTCTGAAGGGCAGGGTTGGACTACACTACTTCTACCTCTCAAAATGTACTCAGCATCGAGGTTTAGTTCACAGTTTAGTATTTTTGGCTCAGTTATTCCTTCCACACAAACAAAATATGCTAAAGAATGAATTTTAAAAACGCTACAGCCAATATCACTAGTTCCCTGTTTATTGATCAATTTCTATCTCTCGTAGGCTGAAGGAAAAAACACTTCCCACTGTCTAGAGAATAATGCAATATTAAAGTGAAACAGCTCATAAAAATCTTTTAAACAGGATAGCTGAAGAGTAAAAGAATCATGTAATTGTGAAAAATAATGTATGCTTCTTCATTTTGTTTGTCCTGAAGGTCCTTTATCTTTAACGTAGCCCATCTTTTCTGTGTCTATCATTACAATATAAACCTTTCATAATCATTCTCATAAATGTGAACAAACACCCACAAAAAAACCTCCTCCCTCCCAATACCCCCTGAAGTGTTGAGAACCTCCTGAAGTTATCATCATAGGAGGCAGTGAGCAGGCAGAGCTTTGCAGTTTTCTGCACCTGCAACCCCAGGGGCCAAGCGCTGACTCAGGCTCCTTCTCTCTGGCCCCAGAGCCATCATGCTCTCCGTCTGCGGAGCAGGCCAAGCACTCAGGCCAAATGGTTCACTCCGATGTCACTTTGTATTCGTTTTTATTGCCAGTCTGGTTGCCTTCTTTGCCCTTGTTCTCCCCTTTTGTCAAATAAGACACTGCTATCCTGCTCGGTGACAAAACCTAAAATGCATGTGCTTCCTTGCTTGCAGTGGCTGAGACAGCTATCATTGCTTTCCCTGGCACACACCCTCCCAGCATCCTGGGTGCACCATGCACGAGGCTGAAGACAAACATACTTTGACAAATCCCAGACAAATTATCAAGACAGCTGGGAAGGCATCACTGCATGGTGACTGCCTTTGACGGGGTCCCCCATAACATCCTTC
>Ga0181612_120433_pt1 | contig 16591 bp, 7 predicted proteins | sample HoacroProtozoa21_FD_119630 | JGI IMG/M metagenome (GOLD analysis project Ga0181612, IMG submission 119630) | Hoatzin crop microbial communities from Cojedes, Venezuel. Combined Assembly of Gp0051906, Gp0051904, Gp0051908
CACGTGGAGAGTCTAGTGCGTGATGGTGTGTTAGTGTGTTGGTTGAACGATGTGTTGATTGTTGGTGGGGGGGGGGGGGGGGGCAAAACCATGGCTCTTTCATTGAATTGTTCCTGCCTGTCAGTATTTGATGTGTCAGACCCTGTTTGACAGCTCTGGTGCTGCTTGGTTAGTTGCTCAGCAGTAGTGATGGGTCAGATGAGTATGGGTAAAGTACTGTAGTAACATGCTGAGTTCAGGTTACTAAACATACAGAGTTGCAGCCAACTGTTTTTTGCTTGAAAGGCTGATAAGAGTAACAATAATAGCAAACTCTGTATTTGTAGCATTTTTTAGTTACCCAGCTGCACTGATGTGTTTTTTGATCAGAGAAAAGAAACAGTCTTTCCTCTTTTCACTGCACTTCTGTGGTACTTAACCTTTTACAAAGAGAAACATGCTTGAATTGTTGTAATGGTGGTGTATTCTGAAATGCCTCTGTTTTCAAAATAACTTTTCTTTTTAATTCTAGAAAAGCCTGTCTGTTTTTAATAAAACCATCTTACAGTTATAACTTTCATTGAGCTTAGGATGTATTTCGTGTTGTAACCATACTGTAGTTTCAATATACAGTGCACTGAATATGGCTTTTAAGACTGTGGTATCAAATTATGCAAACTTGATTTTGGACTTCCTTCTTGTTAAAACAGCATTGTTATGGGTGAAATCGCAAGAGTTGGACCCTTGCATTTTAAAAAAATGGAGAAGTGTTCTGTGGATGTAGTATATAAAGTCACGTGCTTGAGTGGTGAGAATCCTTTCTCATTTGTAAAAATCATCCTTGTAGAGAAAGAGACTAAAATGTAGGACCCGCAGCCTTGTCTGACAAAAAGAGTCTATGTAAGTGCTGGACCTGTTTGCATTGACTGCGGTTTTTCCATCGTTGTCGCTGATGTGAGGTTGAATGACAAAGTGCATACTGGTATAAAAACTTTTGTCTTTGTTCTTCTCCTTGAAATTTTCAAATCCATAGTGTCTGTCTAGGGAGCAATAAAACATCTGTGGACTAAAATTTCTGGGGACATTTTTTCAAACAAGCGAATTTGTGGCCCAGTGATTGTCAAAGCAGGTTACTTGCCACATAAAATTGCACAGTCTTAGCAAGCTGCAAGTCTTGTCTTTGCCCTGTATGACAGTGTAGCTGAGATTCTTTTATTCAGAGTCTCTTCGATGCTTGTTTTGTGGAAATGTTTCTTTGCTTCTGGCACTTACGGTGTTACAGCTTTTCGGTCATCCCCAGAGTGTTCAGAAGCTTTTAACCAGCAAAAGGCAAAAGTTCATCTTTAGGTTATATACCTCTTTTTGGTTTATGGACATCTTAGTGACAGTCCTGTAAACTTCATGTCGTTATTTGATGATATTGGAAATACACATTTTTGAACATAGATTGACAGTGTGTGTTTCCACAATGTAACTAGGACTGACCAAAATGATACTGAATATGGACTGAAGTGATAGCAGTTAATCTGAAGTATATTTACTGTTGATTCAGATTCCTTTGTCTTTAGGCCCTTGTTGACTGTCTGCTTCTAACTAGGTCATTTTTTGTGTATACTTTGAAGCTGCTTAGGATGGTTTTTAACTTTCAAGCCAGACTATTTGATTTTCAGTATTCCTTAATAACCTTTACTTGTTCTGATGTTTAATTTCCTCAGTGTGTTAAAAATGTAAAATAGTATTCTTTCATGGTGAGAAAAATATTGTGAGACTGCCCCATTGTTTTGATGCTTCTTCTAGGCTTCAAACTTAACTGATTTTTTTTTTTCTGGACATAGAGCATCTGCAGTATGTAAGGTATTAGCGTTTTTAGGATGGTACGAATCATGAATGCATTGATGTTCCTCTGGGTAGTGAATGCTTAATGTATTTTATCTGTCATCAGGGAGGAGTGTGCCGTACAGCTTGCTCCTTCTGTGAGTTGTCTGACTCATGAGCTCGAAGTGCTTGAAAAGGATTTCAGCACTCCAGACCATTCTTCAGTCTTGCAGTTGTTTTTCTAATAATAGAAGCAGCAAAACAGACAGTGGAGTTGCTTATTGGCTGCTATAGTTTATTACCAGTATAGGCATGAAAGCTGACATCTATTGCAATCTTCACCTTTCACAGTCCACATTTGCCGGTGTGGCTATGAACACTGTGTCTCTTGTACTGCTGCTTGCAAGCGGTAAGCACCATACACAACTGGGGTTCCAGTTTGATTGATCAGAACTGTGAGCTCTGGGACTTTGGTGCCTCTACAATTCAAGCAGTGTGGTGGGAGCAGCGTAAAATAGCTGTTGGGAGACCTCCAGCAAAATGTGGATGGTATGTCCAGTGAAAGAGATGTTCTTGTAAGACTGAAGTTATATTGGAACCATTCCTTAAATATCTGCAACGAGCATATCTTGTGTATTCTGACAGAATTTGTTAACTTTTAAAGTTTTGTTATCATATAAACTGCTTGCCTAGCATAATTGCGAAGAGGTGACGCTCTTGAAATGCTGTTGCCTGTACTGAAGTCAGTGGAAGCAGTTTGCTTCACTGAAGATGAGCTAAGGTTTTGCTTTTATTGATTCTCAGTCACATAGGAATAAAAAGAGCCCTCTCTTCAGCCACAAGCATCATCTCTTGTGCCACTGAATTATAGAACTGAAGCAAACTATACCCATAAGGTATTGAACAGGCACTCCAGGAAAATTAAGTCGGTCTTCAAAAGTAGTCATCACTAGTGCCTGTTTGCAGTAGGAACTGTTGTGCTTTAGGAAAAATGTGGTTCTTGGGCTGATTCAAAAGATGAAGGAGCCAGGGGATGTCTGTTGTAATTGTCACCTGTTTTTGACATGTCTTCCTGTCAGTTAGTTGAAGTAAAAGTGTGGGTTGACTTAGGGCATAAATATTGTGACTGCTAAAGTGTCTTCTCCACAAAGCAGATCTTTGTGTAAAGTGTAGAAAGAGAGGGTGGAAGCTAAGAAGAATGGAACTAAAAGCAAAAAGAAATGTGGGTTGTTTCCTACAGTGAAGTGTACAGGTGTGCAAAATGTTTTTTCACAGAAAAATGAAGGTGGTGACTGGGACATCTCAAACCCAGCCTTGGTTTATTAATGTGTACTGTAGGAACAATCTCCCTTTATTTGTAGGGTTCTCTTCCCCAGCTGCTGCTGCTGCTTCTCCGACTTCTCTATGATAAGCATTTTTCTTGATGGAAATAAAAGGAAAAATTTGTCAGTGCAGGTCAGTTTATTATCATCATAAAAGTCTGAATCAAGTTAGCTGTAAAAGATGCTTTTTTGGTATCAAAATGTAGTTTGAAATTGTATTTTTACAAGCTTAAGGTGTGTATATTGTATAACATTGAAATTGACAATACTTTCCTAAGTAAGGATACATTCTTTAATAGCATAAGAACGTTTAATGAGATTTGATGTTGTATGTATATTCTTTCCCCCTTTTTTGGATTGTACTTTCATTGATCACTTGTATGCCTTGTATGTACTTAAAGACAGTATATGAAGGCATGAAATTTGGAAGGAATGAGTGGGCTAGGAAAAGCTATTTTTCTATTTCCAATAGTATGTGTCTGATTTTATATAGGTGTTTTCAAATACCTTCTAACCCTAAAATACGTGCTAAATAAATGTAAAAAACTAACTCTATGCCGATTTGTTTAGTCCATTGCCTGTTTTACTTTTTTTTTTGCTGTAGGCAACAAATTCTCAGGGACAAATGCATTTAACCTTTGTGTTAAGGGGAGAAAACCACCTTTAGCACATCTTTATCCATTTTTTTTATAATGTGGTCTAGGCATGCTAAGTAATATTTAACCTCTGGCATCACTTCTGGGATTTCTTAATGCCAGCTATCAAAGAATCCCATCTATAAAGGAGAGACAAATGACTGACAAATCATAGCTACTCTAGCTGAAATGTGCTTTGATGAGACATTTGTGAATAACAGTAAAGCAGGGTTGCAACTTGCCAGACACAAATGCTTGAATAATGAGGAGGAATGTTTAAAACATATAAACCTGGTTGTCTTGAGTTACAGTCACTACTGTATATCTAATAATAATGTTCCTTCTTTTAGAAAGCAGGGTGGCTTTTGAGGAAGCAAAGAAGGCTGTCCATTAATAATGCTGTTTATTTGTCACTGAAGGTTTCCAGGCGATTGACAAACGGTGGTACTGTTCAGTTCTAAGTGTTACCAACCTGCAACTTCTTGGAGCAGGTGTTCTTGAAGTCTTGCCTCATGGATGCAAGCAATTACAAGTGATCAGAAGGAAAATAAACTAAGGGGTGGGAAGTTCTGGAGTAAAAGTTCTTAACGTCTCGAATTTCTAGAGAACGTTGTGAATATTGTGTGTAGTCTCAAATCTAAATGTCAGCTAAAGTGGATATCCAAATTAATTATACATTTACAGATATCATAACTTCCAGGTGATGTATCCAGCTGTTTTATGGGTTTGAGGTTTTTAATAATTGTGGTTAGAACATTTAAAAGAGTTTCCCTGACTTTGCCATAAAGCATCAGTCTTTTCTTGTTTTTTGTTTATGGGATCAATAAGGTAGCTTTTAGATTTGGATGATGCTAGTAGGAGAATTGTATCTGGTTCCTTCACTGCCCATTTCCTAACAGCTGTTGAAATTTCTGGCAGGAGACTTATGTTTTTTTCCTTTCTAATTCGGTGGAGAAATAGTAAGTTAAAACTCAGTAGATTTTGAAATAACAACCCCAGGTATTTATTGGAACTTAAGTAGTTAAGATGCCAATAAAATTTATGCCGATTCTTATGGTACATACCGTAGTGAAACTATTAACTATAACAAAGGAGAGAGGGTCAGAAACTTCAGAACATTTTTAAGTTTTAAAATGCAGTATGCAAAGTGAAGTAGTTCATATTAATTGCTAGACAATTGTGCATAATACCAGACTGCCATTCTTGCCAGGTATATTCAAAAGTGTGAAATAAATCTACTGAATTGTTACTTAGCTGAGTAGTTATTTCCCCAGCCTAATGACATACTGCAATTTAAGTGCTTGAATATTTATTCATAGCATTGCTTACATGCACACAGTTATGTTAAGGACATGATTACAAGCAGCCAAGGGTTCTGAGAACCCTCAATAGCTACATTTAGATGTGTAATAGTTCAGTAAAATGTGGAAAAAACTCTTCTATTGCTTTTGTTTTGTTCTTTAAGCTCTGCAAGGATTAGCCCATAAAAGCTTGGTTTGCAGCTCGTTGTATGAAACATTTTCTTGATGTTTGAGACACTTGTGTACATCTTTGACTTCTTGTTATGAGAGAAGGATAAGTCTTTCTATCTTACGGCATGTGCAATTGCAAGTAAACTTGTCTTCATCCTTTCGTGGAGAAGTCTTTTGCTTACAACACTAAATCACAAATGAAGTATCTCTTACAGCTAAGCCACTTCTGTCTCAGTCTTGTGGGTAAGAGATGTCGTTACTAATCAGGATTACCAGATTTTCTTGGTCCTGTGTTTACAATGATTTTGAATTACCACATTAAACTGATTCTGTGCTCTTTCTTTATGTTATTTCACTATGTTAAACTGCATTTGCAGAAATCTAACTATTGCGAGGCTGTAGACACAGAACTGATATCCTTGTAAAATGTGCCCTGGCAACAGAAGGAAGCCATAGAGGAATGCTTACTGATTTTCAGGCCCCCAGGTGACAAATATTTCTCTTTGAACTGGTTTTTGTCTTGTAACAGTGGAGCAAAGCAGCGTTCCTGGTTCTGCTGCCATGCAGTTGAGGTTTTGATGTGAATGTTTCCAGCTGCAGTGGAGGACTGTAATAGGACAAGTATTTATTAAAGCAAAAGGTGCTCTTTTTGAAAATTTCAGTGTGGTGAGAAAATTCAAGAAAAGCATTTATTCCCCCCACTGAGTTTGAAGGGACACTGTGAAGTTAAAATTCTAGATGTTTGAGGGTTTCTTTCTTCTTTAAAAAACTGTGGTAACGGCAGTGGTTTTTGTGGACACTTTTATGGTTTGCTGTTCTGTTTCCAATCTAGAAGTGCTCTGTGAGGGACTTGCACAAACTTATTCTTTTCTCCTTGATAATCAGGTCAATCAATCGACCAAAAAGCATTATTAAGTACAAGAGACAGCCTGATTGCCTGAGGAGAAATGGGGAAAAAGAAACTAGAGGATGTCCAGCCGAATCACTTTGATTTAATAAATTACTACCTGTCAGCTGAGCTGCAGAAGTTGAGCTATTAGCCTGGCCAGTTAATAGATAAAATGAATTGAAAAAGTCAATTAAAGAATTAAATCAAACTTTTTTTTTTATCTTGCATTTGGAGTGGGATAACAGAGCCCACCTTTTTACTACTTCTCAGCTGAAACTTGTTAGTGCATTGTAAGCTGGTGGTGTGTTTTTACCCTCTATTGTGTTTAACAAGAGTAGGTAATAATTCTAGGTAACAGCAGAATCTTTTTTTCTTGTTTTTCTTTGAGTGGAGCCTATCTGAAAGTTTCAAAGTCAGACAATAGTCTTCACCTAGTGTGCTAAAAATCTACCTTTTTTAGCAAGTTAAGCGTCACAAGTTTTCCTCTTTAGTTGTTTTCAATTGTGTGCTACTTCTCATGGCTTACATTTTTCAGTCATGAACTTTATGTTGAGCCTTCAGAAAATTAGATCTGTGAAATGTTTTTGAAGATTAATAATAGTTTCTTTTTAAACTGCTCTACAGTAGAAATGATTAGTAGTATAAATGTGTATGTTCCAGGGAATTATCTATAGTAATCAATTTTTTCTCTGAGTGATCTAGAAATAAAATAATTTTATTTGGAAATACTTAGCTACTTGTGCGAAACTTTATTTTGCAGATGCTTAATGTATGTAGCACTTAGTTTTTATTACTTTTGGAAAGCCATGGTTCAGTAAGACTTTTGTATATTGGCTACTTAATAAAGACTGAAGTAATAATTTCAAAATCAGTACAGGGTTGATTCATTTAAGTTTAAAACAGTTCTTGTTTGACATTAGTTTCTTGCCTTGTGGGGTATTGCCATGGGTAGATATGTGAAATACTTGATAAGGAAGGTGCATGGACAACTATGAGTGCCACATCCAGGCATTTTCCAGCTTCTGTGGAGTTAGAGAGGACATTGGAGGGAATTTGCTCGTAATTGAGGAGGAAGGATAAAGGGGATCTTCGAAATTCGTGTCGAGAGAAAGAGGAAAGGATCTGTGTTTAGCTTGCTCAGGGAAGGGAAAGGAGTTTGAACATTGTGGAATGAATAGTCCTCCTCACCTTTGTATCTCTAGTCTGTTTCTGTCTACTTGTGACCAAATACAGCAATCTGTTTTTTTTACTTTGTGCTCAAGTCTCAAATCAGCACTAACTTGGAAGCTGTTAGTAATAGAGCTGGTGATTTTCAAAGGTGTGATGCTAATTGGATTTCTGCAAGGACAGAGAAGCTATGCATGGATTATTGCTTCTTGTCTTCAGTGTGTAGCCTGTTGCTTTTGCATCAGTTAAACCACTGCTTAAAAGACAGACAGTAGTAATTAACTGTCCTGCGAAGAGAGTTGTTCACTGTCTGGAGACTTGCTAACAACAGTGCTAAAGATTCAGTAGCGGAGGTGAAGTATTTCCTTTGATGTCAGAAATGAACATAATAGCTGGTAAGAACCACTTAAGATACTGAACAAACAGAGAACAATAGCCATATCCTACGTGCACGGGCAATGCATCTTGCTTTTCCTTTTGAAGTTCATAAAGCTCCTCTGCCTGCCCATCTTTTCCCTTTACCCTGCATTGCAGTAACCATCCCTTTTAGTGAAGAGGGCTGGACTCTACTCGCTTGTCTCTTTGCCTCGATAAGAGCATTAGATATATTCTGGTCTCTGGTTTACGACAGACTCTTTCTAGTTTTCCATCCTGTGTTCTTCTGTGGGAGGCAGTCTTCTCTTTCTCTATTTAGTTAGTTTGTGATAATGGAACTAGCAATTTTAACTCCTTTTGCTTGCCCCAGCAAATTTTTGCTAGTCAGTGTAAATGTTGGACGATCAAGAGCTACTGACATCGTTCTTGCCACGGGAGTATCTGGTCTACAAATAGTGACTAATAATTTCTGTCATCTGAGCAGCATTTTCTGAACCCGTTTTCTTGCCTATAGCTGACTTGTTTAGATTTGAACTACTGAGTTTGTTTCATGTAGCATTTTCAACATAATGATCCAACTACAGATTTTTTTGTTTTGCTTTTACCAGAGCAGTTTAATAAGTGTAGAAATGGAACAAACTTGTCAAGTTTAAAAAAAATAACAAAAAACCATTTTTGACGTTTGTTTCTTTTTTTAATCTGGTGAGGCGAGACAGTTGAATTTGAAAGCTGGGTCAAAAGCTTATGTAATTTTGAGACCCTAAATATGGAATGGTGTAATGACACAAAAAGATCAATCTCTGTGCATATGATCTGGTAGAGTTTTTTTGTTTTGTTCTTATTCTGTGCATGCAATTTAAAATTAAGCTGGATACCCTCTGCTTGGAAAAATGGTCTTGCTAATATTCCTGTCTTATGCTATGTGCCAATTTAAATTGACATGTAACATGTCTGGGTGTGGGGTCTTTGGGTTTTTTGTTTTGTTGGTAGTAAAATTTCCATGTGGTCATTGTAAAATTTACCTTTTTTATTTGTTTTTTTAATAGTAGTGGAATGGGGTGATGATGTTAAAGCGGTATCAGAAGATGAAGCCATGGTGCTGGTGAACCATCAAGCAACGGGTGACGTCTGCACTCTGATGATGTGCCTTCAGGATAAAGGCACGGTAGGCTACAACTGGGGACTGGGCTATGGGATTGCTTCTGTGTACGGAATCTGTTTCCTTGGGCGTGCTTGCATCTGTGAGTGGTAGTGATGACTGACTTTTGTGTGTTAATCCACCAAATAGTCTCAAGGCCCTGAACACGAAGCTTTTTGTTTAGATTTGGTTTGATGTGACAGCCAGTAGCTTGGAGCTGGTTTTAGACCATAAATGTTGCCTCTGAAGAAGGTGAAATACAAGCTGAGTCAGTGTGCATCCAGTCTAGGTTAACACAGAGGGAAGCAGATCTACTTGCAGTTAATCACGTACTTGACTTTTCCCTCTCACCTCATGACCTTATGCAACTCATGCCAACTTTGCTCAAATCAACACAGGTCTAGCTTCATGGTTATGGTTTTATTCCAGCATGGATTTTTTTCTCACAGTTAGAAGCAAGTTCTGTATGGGATTTTGGTGGGAGTTCAGAAACTGAGGGCATGTCCAAGCCAAGCTAGCTAGCTAAGGTCAAAATTGCTTGAGCTCTTATTTCACAAACTCTTAAGCATTTCTTGGTGAGAAGTGCAAACTGTTGTCAGTTGTTTCACACATTGCTATTCAGAAAATTCACGTGCAGGGAGTGTAGTGCTGGAAATCTAAACAGGAAATTATGTGCAAATCAGGAGGAAGAGGGTATGTATGATGAGGCAGCAAAGGGTGGGAGACATACCTGGCAAGCTGAAAAAGTGCATCAGCTGTCTTAGTGTTTTCTTCTTTCTTGTGACCATATGGAGAAGAAACAAGGAAGACAACAACTGCTTTTTTGTTACATCTGCACAGCTTGTAATTGGCACTGTTTTTCTTACTGTATGTTAATATAGATTATGTATACACTGTATCTCTACCAATGATTTAACATTGTTTTAGAAATTTTCTCAGATCTTACTTATGACAGCAGATCTGATTGAAAATAAAAAAAACTCCAACAAACAAACCAAACTCAAAAAAGAAAGTATGAAAAGGCGACTCAAGATTGAGCAGAGACTAATTTCTTTCTTGGTACTGTAGCCTAGAGAAGATTGTGTTTTAAAAATACTTCTAATTGCTTTGATTTCTTTTGGAAGTGAGAAAGTTAGGTATATGTGGTATTCTGTACTGTACCCCAATGAGTAGAGTGACAATAAACACTCTTTAATTCCTTTCATCAAAACTATGCAGAGGGCAATCTTGTGATAAAGATATGACTGTAAGGATATAGTCCTGTGGATATGTATTGCATACAGTCTCGACTGTTGATGTCCCAGGTGTTTTAAATACCATATATCTTCATTGACTAATATATGTGTACTATATATACATATATATACACACTATATATACATCTAAGCCATATTTATCCTGTTCGCCTCCATAGCTAAAAAGTTTTAGTCAAGACAGAGTAAGTTTCAATGAATGTAGGAGATGTTAAAAATGGAGGAAGGCATTGAGGTGGCAAATAGTCTTCACCATGGAAACTGTTAGGTTTGCTGCTTTTTGGAAAAGCAAAATATCCTTAAAATCACTGTTTTTTCCCTTAAATGATTGCAATCATAGCTGTTGTAATATATTTGTCTAGAGCCTAGTATGGCTTTAATGTGCTTAGCTAACAAAGAAATTAAAAAAAATACGAGCTTCAACACGTGCCTAAAATATAGCATGAGTAGTACAAGTGGCTAAAAATAATGAGAAAGATCAGAATAGTTTATCCTTGTTAGAACTTGCTGAATCAAGTGGTTTTTAAATAGCATGCCTCATATTTCTGGAAAGAAGAGAATTGTCTTTACTTTGAGTAACTGTGAAACCACTGGAGGAAAAAACCCAAATCCACCTGTTTGAAATAAATCATTATACAATAGGCAACTATTTAAATTAGGCAGTTTTCTTTTAAAACTGTTTAAACTTAACATGGAGTCCTTCACAACCTTAATATTTGTGTGTTAGTAACAAGATATTAATTTCCAAGAATTGTTAAACATTTTCCTTCTGATGGTTAAGCTGCACGAATTCGTAAACACGTTACCACTCTGACAAGACTTTTTAGCTCTCAGAGTATTTTGTGAAGGTGAAAGGCTCACTTCCATGTCACACAGGAGGGCACACAAAGAAGTAAAATGGCCTGCCGAAGGCAGCATCTTCATGGTGATGGTGCAGTGGCAGAATGAGGAAGACCTTCCTCCTGTGGTAGTCCAGAATTTCTTTTGCTTGCATTTGCTGGCCAGTGCAGACTGAAAGCAGATGTAATCTTCAAGCACTTGCCATTTAATGCTGCTTTTTAAAAAATGTGAATTTAAGACATCAGAAGTGTTTGATTTAAAGTTCTATGTTTTTCTGTGTAGTGAGATAGAATACAGAAACATTCTTGCAGCTTGGCAATGTTTCCTAAGTGCCATGTCCGGAACTGTGATGGTGCTTTTTTTCTAGTATTCTGTAAATTTGTATAGACAAATGATCGTGTAGACTGTTTTAAGCAAGTTTAATCTCACTAAGCACTAATCTAAAATACATGTCTTAAGATGTTTCTTGTCTTTTGGATTCACTTATGTGAATAAGGAAAATGTGATCTCTATTTAGGAAGTGGAACTTAGATAAAAGCTATAATTTTAATGGGAGAACTGGACTGGTACAGTTTAATGAATATGTGTTACCGTAAGACAAGCCACACAGAGCAAGGTTTCAGCCGAATTGGAAGTGACCTGATTACATTTTTTATGTAGTTCAAGAAATTGTTCCAATTTGTTTGTGAGAGTAAGTGTTGAACTTAGTAAGGTAGCTGAGATCTCATAAACATTAAAGGTTATGTGTCTAACAAAGAGAAGTAGGTTGAAATGCTGCAATTACTGCTTTCTGACTGGATTAGGACTGATAAATGTAGCTATTTTTTCTGATTTAGAGCAGAAAGCTGTGCCATGAAGGGTGCAGTGGAGAGAAAAAAGTAGAGCTTGCAGCTGTTTGAGTGCAAGTTTCAAGAAATCCATTCCCAGCTTTCATTGTTAAGTTAGAGGTGCTTGAAAGGTGAAAGCCAGTCTGTTCAGGTTGCTTTGTTATGAAATCTATGCAGAGTGAAATGAAAGTGGGCCTGTGAATAGGAGGCACCTAGGGTTTTTTTGTAACATTGGTACAAGCTTTTTCTGCATTCTGAACTTACTTAAGCAGAAAGGATGAAGAAAAAAGGACCTGAAAAAGCATCCAAAAATTCTTTCAATCTATAAATAACTACGAATCTGTGCTCAAAATAACTGTGAATGTATTTGCTTAAACCTCCTTGAAATTCAAGTGATAAGAGACTCATCTGATAATCATTGTTTCATTCTTGAGGATACTAAATGGAAGAGCCACTACCTATATCTTGCAGCGTCCTCTGTTCTGTCCTTGATAGCAGAACAGAATGAATACCCATTAATCTAATTAGCCTTTTGATTGCAAACAAGATAATGGTGTCCTATTCTTTGGACTGCTCCTTTTTTATTTTATGTATTAGAGTGTGTGCATATATTCACTAATTCATACGTTAAAATATTTTCTCTTTGTACTTTTTACCACTGCCTAGGCTTATAAGCAGATTTACATTCACTGAGCTCTGGAGTTTTCCTCTTCATAGCCCACTAGCCCACTAGCAGCAAACTGCCTGTATGTTTTGTCTTAGAGCTTTTACGTCACACTGAGGTTTGACACACTCCTCAACAAGACTGAGGAAGTCCAGGGATGCTAGTTAGAACCCCTGTGTCACCTAAAACATGGTGAGATGGACTTCAGACTCTGAAGAGCAATGATCAGCTTTCGTCATCTAAATGTCCAGTTGGTATATAACAATAAAGTTGTATGGGAGGAGAGAAGCACCAGTATTGGTGGCTAATAGTTCCCCCTCCAGAATTACTATAGAAAATCTAAGGACCAATGTTGACTCCTCAAAAGACATAAACCTTTTCTTTTCAGGAAAGCAGATTATTAAGCTTGATTATCTCCCTCAGTAGCATAGGCTATGTTGGTTTAGCTTCTACTTGATATAATAGAACAATATTTGAAAAAATGCCAAAGTAACAGATGAACACTGACAGTCATATGGGTACTGCTGCAGGCTAAATCATCATCAGTGGAATTTTGGTGGTGTTTTTGTCAAAGGAGGTGACAAGAACTTCCCTACAAGAACTTGTCATCTTTGGGCTGGTGCACAGGCATGAACTCATGATACTGTAGTCACTTGAAGAGCAATAACACCTCTCAGTGATGCTTTTTTTAACTCTTGTCCTTAGGGCATGCCTCTTCTTTCTTTCTTTTCCCCTCACTAAGGCTTTATAATCTACCGAAATTGAAAGAATGTGAATCTCTGCAGAGAAGAATTTTTGCTGTAAGATCCTCTCTTTTATTTAACATGGACCTGGAGGTAGCTGTATGAGAAAACGGTTCACTGATATTAGTCTCAAGTGAGGAGTTACATCTAGGAACTCATTTTTCTTTTATCGCTCGCAAATACATAGTATGTCTTTCTTCCTTGGATGTGTAGCATCTAGTAAGAAATACTACTGGCAGACAGCAAAGGATACCAGGACGTCACAGAGAAGAAATGGATGCTTGTTTCCAAAGCAAAACCTTTCACATTTTTGAGATCTCTCCTTTTCTCTCAGACATGGTTTCCTTTTCCACTTCCAGTGATACTAGAGGGTCCAGAAACGTGCTCTTGCATTATCCAAGATCTTCAAATAGAAAATTTGCTAGTATTAAAAAACCACAAAAGTTGAGTTGTTCTTAGTGTGCTCTTAGGCAAGAACAGCTGCCTTATAAGTGTGACGTTTAGATTTAGCTGGGAGATCAGCTGTATGTCTAAGGCAATGAAGTATCATAAAGGTTCCTTGGCATGTATGTTCTTGCAAGTGTGTAAAAAAAAACTTCACTTTGTTCAGCATCTGGCTGCAGCTGTTTAAGGAGAAGTGAAGAAACCAGGGTGTATGACAGTTACATTTCTCCAAATATATAACCAAGGATTCATTTATAGCTTCTGTGGTCAAAAGGGAGAATAGGTAATCAGAGCACTCCAAGAGATAATTAGATTTCTTTGGAAGAAAGACTTATTGAACTAATAGATGCAATTTAGATATAAATTGCAAATTATTGAGCTGCTTTTACAAAACAAAATTCCTGCATGAAATATGTTCTACTTCTTTCTACAAATTCCATGTAGACATGGGAAGATCTGGAATCAAGTAAAAGCACCATCTTTAACTGCATCCAACTGTTTTGTTAGAAGTATTGTTGAAGGCAGGAATGTGGATTCCGTGTATTTCAGGTACTGTGCAAGCCTCTGGTGTTTGGAGAGAAGCGTTGAATACACTTCAGCAGTAGGTGTAATAGACTAATACATGAAAAATACATTGTGTTTTCTAGAGGAAATCTATATTTCTTAGACTGCTTACATTCTGTCTTTGCCTCAAATTATGTGTCTTGTCCAAATGAAAGATGCCAAGCAGAAGGTGCCTGTTTTAAGATTGAAAAAACGATCTTCTACCTACCAGAGAAATGTCATGGTTCTCCATATGCTTTTTTGATAGTGATAAATGGAAGAGTACTATGTTATATGACTAAGTTTCACTGAACTTGAATCAGTCTTGGTGTGGCCTTATAACATAGGGGAGATTAAAGGCAGCTAGCCTCATGTATGATTGAGATCATGTAAGAGACAGTGGATCTTTCAGTTTTGGAGAGCCAGTTCCTACCCCTCTCAAAATCTACATGTAGGAGCTATAGAGGGGAAAGACCTTGTGATAGAAGAAGCTTTTCCCTTCTGTTATTTACCTTTTCTGGAGTAATTCTTCTATTTTAAATCTCAAAGGACTGAACAGATATAGTATCTGTCTTCACTGTCCTGTAAGAAGTGGCAGTCAAAGTGAATCTAATGGCTCAACATTGATTTTTGCCTACTCAGCATGCTTCTTGGCTGGGACAGGGAGCACAACTTAATGAAATTCTCTGGGATGCATGTGGCTGCGCTGCCATGAGAGAAATCAGTAATGGCATGTGGGCTGTACATAGGTCTCGGTGAATGCTGCTGTCAAAAGACAGTGAATGTCTTTGTAGCACATGCAAGTCAGAAGCACGAGAACAACATAATCTCATCCCCAAAATTGCCAAGTACAAAAAGGAATAAGGAAACATGTTTTTGCGGTAGGCATAGAACAGTTGGAGATTTCACATACAGATCTGTATTTTTTTCTGTACTTTAACAAACACTGAAAATGGTTTTACTTTGCAGCTGGCTTAAAATGGTGGTGGTATGTCAGTAAGAAGCATTACACTACTTGTTTGAAAAGATGGAGTAGAAATTAGCATATGGCTAATAGTGTAGAACTGGATATTATATTACAAAAAGGCAGCTATTTAATACTGCTCATGAGGGAGAAGTGTAGCTCATGTGCTGCTTTATACTTTGGGGCATAAATGACTTTATTCCGTATATTTACTAGTTTTATTGCTGTTGCAAGGGTGACAAGAATATGACCAGTGTATACCTAATTCTCTGCCCTTGATATTTACCAAACTTTTTTTTTTTAACTTTTCAGGTTGTCCGTCAGATGATGTGGCTGATGGATCATATTTTTAAGTATACAAACTTTGGCATTGTGTCTCTAATCCATGGAGACTTCTTTATAAGACAGGTAAATGGAAACACGTAAAAGTGCTTTATCCTTATGGTTAGAACGTTGTGGTGTTATGGGACTTAGTCATTACCTCCTGGATGGTTTGCAGGGTAAAATAACTATGCTGTAATGTGTGTGTTGGGGTAGAGCTTTGTTCTGAACTGCTTTTTTCCCAAGCTTATTTGATTATTTCCCTAGACACAAATGTTTATGGAGCCTAATCATGATGGGAGCCTTTTATAAGAGAGATGTACAAGCATGGTACATGGACAGTCCTTTTTGTCTCTCCACTTCTGACTGCCCATTGTGGATGCTTCTCTTCTTTCTTTAGTGACCTTGAAGCTGTGCAATGAGTCTGGTTAGGTCACTGTTCTGACTGTCAAAGTTTCAGATAAGGACAGGCAGGACCATCCCTTTTGATGGTGACATGGTAGTAGACAAGTTTAAGGTGGTGATGGACCTGCATAGATAGTAATTACTTGATTCTTGAAGGTCAGTTATTATTTGAGCATCGGGAAATAATGTGTGTTGAGCCCAGCATCTCAAATGTTAAGGAGTGAAAACCTCAGATTTTTTTCTTACAGTTTGGGTTTTTTTGTTGTTGTTTGGTAGCTGTTGATCAAACTGCACTCTAGAAGTAGAAACTTAATAATACAATGATAAGCACAAAGCTGCTGCCAGTTAGGTGAACTGCAATGTCCAGCATACACATTTTCTTTCCTCTCCTTATTTTTGTTTGTGTGGTCTTGAAAAGTGTGGGCAGCCAGAGAGAATTAATGAATTTTCACTTTACAGAGAAGGAGAAGCTAATTTCCTGAGAATGAAATAACGAAATACTTAATCACAGGTATACACAGCTAAAGTGAGATTTCTCACTAAGAGTAGAGACATGGTTAGAAAACCTCAGGCAAAATTAGATAATAAAATAAAGGTCTCTAGAGATATACAACTGTGTACTGTGAGAGTATGGAAAGAAACAGGGTTCGGCACTTTGTAAAATGTAAATCTATTTCAGTAGTTACAATTCACAAGTTACGCATTTTGAGGTACGCGTGGCTGTCGACTTGTTAATTGTGATTTCTGAATGTGGTGTTGTAATTCCAGTTACAAAACCAAACCATTACCAAGCTG
>Ga0181612_146373_pt1 | contig 16591 bp, 3 predicted proteins | sample HoacroProtozoa21_FD_119630 | JGI IMG/M metagenome (GOLD analysis project Ga0181612, IMG submission 119630) | Hoatzin crop microbial communities from Cojedes, Venezuel. Combined Assembly of Gp0051906, Gp0051904, Gp0051908
AAAGACTAAAAATTGCTAAAAGGTGATAGAATCCGTCACCTCAAACACTTGAATACTGCCCTGGAAGTATTTTGTGCCTACTTCTGTCTTATTTGTTGTCTTGAAAGAATGCTTTAAGGAGAAGAAAACATCTAATTGCTCTGTAATTTCTGCACTAAAATGTTTTCTTTTGAAGTAGCTCAGCTTAGCTTGTGAAAATACTTCTGGGTCTTAGTCAAGCATTTAGTACAATTTAAAACTGCAATGCTAAATTTCATTGGTTGGACTTTTTATTAGATAAGGTAGAAATGAAAGCAGCAGGCAATTTAATTAGCAGTAATTTTTCTGGGCAAGTCATTACTTTGATGAACTTCAGAGCAATGTTTATGGCTCCTAATTAACCATGTTAGTCATTTGATTGAATAATCACTTTGGAAATGTTTCTACAATTTGATTAGAGTCTGACCCACTCTGATAGTCATAAATTAACTGATAGCACTTTAGGATAACAAGACTCTAGTTACTTTACGAGAAATAAACTCTTCCTTGCTGTATTTTTAGGTCCTCTGTGGACTGTTTAAGCACGAGCTAACCAGAAGATTAAGTAATGTTGGTACAAACAATGCTTGCCTTAAAAAGACTCCAGATGTTAATTATAATTGACTTAGGAGCATGGGAGATGAAACCCCAGACTGGCTAAGAACACAACTTCTTGGATGCGTGCATAGTTCTTTATTCCGTATACTCTGCCGTATCACTTTGCAGGAGTGGAGTTCATGAGTCAAAAAGCGGTTTGCTGCCAATACTAGTGAATTTTTACCTAAAATAGAAAATAGCATCTGTTTCAGTTCTACAACTTCCTCTTTTTTCTACGTAGATTTTTCCATTCTCTTTAAAATTCAGTCTGCTTGGTAACACGAGTGATTCGTTGCAGGTGAACCACTACTTGTAGCCTTGACTGCTAGTCTACAAAGCTATACTTAACTCGGGTGATCACTGAATCACTGATTCCTGTGGTTGCTGGGAATAGCTGCCTGAAACATCAGAGATTCTTAAGGCCCGAGCAGGCAGGCACTGAGCATTTCATCGAGAGAGGAGGTTATAAAGAGTTCGGCACAGATGTGCAAGAGAGACCATGGACTCTTAGAGGAAACTTATTATTACTGCCCTGTGTTTCACTTGTTGTGTGAAGTCAGTGTAAAACCTCATTTTCTTATCCTGCCAAATCTTTGATACTCATCGCTAATCAGTGAACAGTGAAATTTGGAATCACAGTCTGAAAGAGTCTGTAGGCAGTGTTGGGAAAATAATGTCTGCTCTTTTGACCTCTGTTTGCATCTCTTAAAGAGTTACAAGTTGCTGGTAGGAGATTGCATAGCTTAGGGTAGGAGTTTATCTCAAGATCAAATAGACTTTGTTAAGCAAGACTTGATATCCAAGAAGTGGGTTAAACATGGTCTAGAAGGACAAACATTTATGGTGTATTTCTGTTTGCAAGTCCCTGTGCACAGGATGTGGCTACTGCGGGACAGTGCAGGGCATGGGGAAAAAGTAGAAAGACAGTTAAAGAAAACCATTTTCATTAGTTCTGTTTGATTTTCTCATTCTTCTTGCACATTTGAACAAAGATGGGGAATGGCAAATAAATGTCTGTATTACTTAGAATGTGTGCACTATTTTTTTTTGAGGGGGTGGCTTTTTTTGATTAAGAGTGTACAGGTGAAGGGTGAAATTGATGCATCTGAATTCCTAGATTAAACGCTTAGTGATCACAGAAAATTTCATTAACCCTTGAAATCCTTAACCAGAGTCTAGAAAGCAATATCCTACTCTAAATTCGCTTCGATATTCCTTGTATTAATGTAGAGTTTATAAGCCTCCAGTGTGATTGGCAAGCTTTTCTGTGCAATTGTTTAAAAATGTGAGGTCAAATTAGTTACAAAGGTAGGTACACAAGCACAGGGTTTAAAATATTTGTACTGTCTTGGGTGGATTATTTGGTCTGTGAATGATCTAAAGTGTAATTGTCATGGGAGTCAGCTTTTAGCAAAGTTGATTACAATAAGGGTTTGAGTTCAAGTGCGTATGTTAGATGGGATCTATGATCCTCACACTACGATTTTCTTCTCTGCCATGTCTTGTGCGTGCTGCTCTGAAATGCTGACAGTGTGTTGATAGGTTCCCCCTCGCTGTAACTTGCATCCTTTTTGTTGCTTTTCTGCCTGCAGCCTGTCTCATTGATAACCTGCACACTTTTAATTCCAGACAGTCTTTTGACTAGCGTTGTCGTCTTCTCCTTTCAGAAGTGCCTAGCTGCCATTCCATTTACATGAGGCAAGAAGGCTTCCTGGCTCACCCAAACAGAACAGAAGTTAAGTTTTCTATTATGTATCGCTTTTGTATGAGAGAAATGTAAAAAATTAAAAAACCTGGAGGGATTTGAGGTTCACTGGTTTAATTCGTCTGCTGGGAAGACTCACATCATTTTTCCTCGCCTTCCTAGTCTCAAATTTCTGATGCACTGATTTGGATTTTTTTGTAGCTTCTTTTAGTGCCACAGGTTGATCGTGATAGAAGCAATTTTATTATAAATTTACTCATTCTGCTTTTCAAGGCCTCTAGCAGTTGAAAGGAAGAGACGCTTAAAAATTTGTCCATTTCACCCATTCTGCTCGAGTGATATTTTCCAGGCTATTGGTGTGACAGGCTCAGTTAACTGTCAAGTAATCCATTTCATACTTTAAATTCAGTGAAGATTTTTGTTTTTTGCTTTTGTTATGATTTTTGCAATGTTTTGGTGCTGCTCAGGCCCAAATTGTACAGCCATGCAATACATATCAAAACTCCCAGTGACTTCAATAGGGCAGAACTTAGATAATTGTCAAACTGAATAATTCTGAGTAAAAGCACTTTATATGTATTAAAAATAAGAAGGCCAATTGAACTAAGGAAAAATGACTGCTGAAAGAGAAGTTGTACCCTCCACTCTCCTGCTTTGGTGTGTTGTTCTTGTCAATATATGATTTTTTTTTTTTCCTTGTTTAGGGTTTATTTGTTTTTCTTCCAAGGGGCAAATTTCACAAACATGAGGGAAGTTGGTTTTGAGGTTAATGAGAATTCAGACAAATGTATGAATCGAAGTCCTCTAGTAAGACTTCATTCACTAGTGAAAAGACACAACTGGAAAGATAACAAATCTGGCTAAAAGCCCAGCTGCTTCTGGGGTGGAATAAAGGCAGAAAATAGAAATAAAAGGTGTTTAACAAGGAGGATGAAACAGGAGATGGACATGTACAACAATCTTGATATACGAAATTATATGAAGTATAGAAGCTTGATAGGGGAGATGAAAGACATCAGGGAAAAATCCACAAACTGCAGGGCTAAGGTCAATTAAGTTTTAATCACAGCACAGACAGGGGAAAAACAATATTATGCACTCAGGTACTCGGAGGTGGTAAAATTGTTATGAATGACGTAGAAAAAGCAATGGTGTTCGATAAATATTTGTTTTCTGTATTTGGAAGTCAGTCGTTGTGATTTCATGGAATAAAGGTCATGTCAAATCTGATTCTGTTCTTTGCTGAGAATAAAGATACTTGTACGTAGACTTTTTATGGCATTCAATTTGCCACTGCATTACGTTCTGATTAAGAAGTTAGCACAAAGCAGTATCAATAAAGTACACATTAAATACATTAAGGCCTGGCCAACTGACAGATCTATAAGTGGCCGTCAGTGGGCAATCATCCCTGAATGGATTGTTTCTATTATAGTTCTGTAGGAATTGATATAAGGAGTGTTGCTATTCAACATTTTCAGCAAAGATATGGAACAAAGTTAATAGATAACTTTATGGCGCAAAGGCAGGCAGAGTGGTAAATAACAAGCAGGACAGGGCAGTCACACAAAATAATTTGAATTGTTTGGTAATCTGGACACATTAAACAAAATGGGTTTTTAATAAGCTGAATGCAGACCAGGCCTATGGAACTGGGAAACAGTATATTAGAAAAAATGATGTTGAGATGGGCCTCCTCCTTCTAGCCTTCACAGTGGGAAAGCAGCCCAACTAAACATTGCAACCGTACGGCAAGAAGGCCTTCAGTAATACTTGCACAGTCAAAAGGAGGGTCATAGGGAAGCAGGAGAGGAGGAGATGTTTTGTCTTGCTAGTAGCACTGGTGAGGCTGATACTGACATGTAATACAGTTCTGGTTAAGCAAAGCATTAATACTGAGAAGCAGGAGCGCATACGGGAGAGAGTGCTAGAAAGAATGCAGGGTTACAGAGAGTGTCTTTTAATGACAAAAATTAAATTTTACAGAATGATTTTATTTGGGACAAACATCAAGGGGGGGTGACTTCTGTGAGTGTGAGGAGGAAATACCGAGTAGGACTTTTCTAGTCTCTCAAGGAGAAGACCCGCAGGAACTAATGGTTAAAAGTCAAAGCCATGCTAGTTCAAACAGGAAATGAGACAAGCATTTTGGAATAAATCATAGAGAAAAATGGGTGCTTTTTCGTTTTTGCAGGTGGAGATTAACAGTCTTTTGGGAATGCACACATTAATTAAACACCCCTGTACTGAGGCCAAAAAGTTGCGATTGTGCGGTGTGTAAAGGATGTGGGATATTAATCTGATTCCTCTATGACTTAGTGTTCCCTCTGGCATTAAGCCTGTGACCTCTGCTTTCTCCATGCATCTTTTATATAAACACCTTTCTTTTTAACTTACAGGCTGTATGTATGAAAAGGGACCTAGGCAGTTTTATGATGACACTTGTGTTGTTCCAGAGAAGTTTGACGGTATGTATGACACATCTCTTTCTTTTTCTTGTGTGGGGAGGTGAAAAAGGAAGAGATGAGGGACTTTGCTGCTGATCAAAAAAGCTCGGTAACGTTCCAATTTAGGATTCCTTAACACACCATTTGCGGTGCGCCCAACCAAAGCTGACCTTTGTCTCTTGAAACCAAAGCATTTTTTTCAATGGGATGTCATTCAGCTTCTGCCAGCGAAAGATGCTGTATCCAGAGTTGTGGCAGAGGAGCTCAGTTCCTGCACTGTTGAGAAGTAATAGGAGGATTTCCATTGCACTGACGATCACATGCCGCTTGTTGTTTGAGATTTAATGAAAGCTGTTCTTATAATTAACAAAACGGTGGAGAAAGCAGCAGCTTTGGTTTTACTGAGGATTAAGCCTCTTGTCTCGCTGTCTGTGAAGTGATGAATAGTGGGGAGTGAACGTATAGGGCATTTTTGTGTTTGTGTTGGTGTATTTGCACTACGTTAAACATTGTACTAGTGGTTTATTTTTCAGTGGGATTGATAACAAATCAATGATCTTTTCAGAACGCTACCCATTACAACGGATTTTTTTTCAAGAGGGATTCTGAGATCAATTAAAATAAATGGCCCAAATTATCTTCAGTTACTCTGATGTAAAATCAGCTTCCTGGTGTAACTCGGTTGATTTCCGATTTATTTCATTATAGACAAAGTAGATGGACTCAGTATTTCTTGCCAGCAACTCTGTTAGTCTGCAACTTTGGGGAGGAATTAGGAGACCAATTAATTAAATTTGCTGGAGTAGCTTCTTTGTGTTAGTGTATGCATGTCCAACTTTATTTATTTTAGCAGGAAACATTAGACACTTTCTGATAAACTTGTGAACAGCTCTCTGACCATAGCTAAAAGTAGAGCTGGACAACTCTTGGGGATTTTCCTCCTGCTTTATTTTGTTTGTTTTCCCTTGAGAATCAGTTATGCGGGTTACAAAACTATTACATGTCTAGCAGCATTTGTTGTGTTTGCTGAAGAATGGGAGACTCTCAAATGAAACTAAATTGAAGAATTACACCTTCCTCAAATGGAGGTATCGCATACATTTTGGGGTTGGTAAGGAATAGCAAGAAATAAATAGAGGATTTTAAATAATATTAGACCTAAAGGAAGATTGCTTAATCCAGTATTGCATTGTCACTGGATTCTGGACTGACAAGTTCACTGAAAGGGTGATTTCTTGAAAGTCTATTTTATACACTGGCTTTGGAAAGTATGCTTTTTTTTTTTTTTTTAGACCTGTTCTGTTTTCAGTACCAGTGACAAAATATTTACATTTACATGGATGGGATCAGACCCTGTACTGCAAGAAGTTAATACTCTTCAGGAGTAACATTTGTCTAAGTCTTTCTTGAAAATCCTTTTTATTTGTTTGGGTTTTGTACAGGGAAGGGAATGAAAATTGACAAGAAATACAAATACAGTAGAAGAAATAAATGTTTGGAAACATTTGCGCACTTGCAAAGCAAGCAGTCTGCTGCTAGCCTCTATGGCTGTCCATTGAGAGAACACCTTGTACTCTAGAAGACTGAAGTTGTGATATAAATAGGTGTGTTTATACTTGTAACATTATGACTTTTGAGGAAAAAATAGCAGATGTGTCATCATGTTTTGGCCAGTAAAGCAAAAGTGGGATAAGCCCAGGGCTAGTCTTGATGTTTCAGAAGTAGATTCTCAGCTGCTTTGTTTGAAATCAAAGATTGACGCAGGCAAAGAATCTGATACTCTGTAATACTGCACTTGCTATTTGCGCATTGCTCAGCTATCATTAATGAAAAATCCTGTCCTTGAAAAAGAAAGTCTTTCAGGACTGGAACTTGAACCTCACATAAACGAAAAAGCCTTGTGTTGATTTATTTGTTTTCCACAGCTATTGACTCAATTTTCTTTCCTGATTACAGAAGGAAGTGCTCCATTTTGAATATTATTGTTCTTACTTTTGCTACATGGAGCCGTTCTGTAATGGCCATCAGAGCGTCCTAATGTTGTGGCTGAATGTGAAATCCTGGCTTTCCTTATTAAACAGGTCACACTGCTTATTGGAGAGTATTGCCGTTCTGGTGGTTGAACTGAGGAGTTTTACCAGCATATCAAGGATTGCTGTCACTGTGTGCAGAAAAAAATGCTCTCTGCTTCAGCATCAGACGTTTCAGCTGTTGTTTGCATGAGTTGTTTAGTATGAATATGATTTAAAAACACCAGAGACACAATATGGGTGTAGCAGGATTGTCTTTCATTGGCAGTTTGTGGAACAGCTAGCAGAGTATTATTACTGTTTTTTAAAAGTTTTGTCTGGATTTGAAATTTTAGAATAATTAACTTGCTGCTTTTCAGGGGGAATACTAATCTAATATGTAGATATGAGTAAAAGTAATACGTGCTTATATGCAAGTCCAGTATGCCACAGAGGAACTCGCGTATCTGTGGGATTTGCATACCTATACGTAAAGCACATGCTGTTTAAGTCCAAGTCAAATACTTTGTCATATTTTCCTTAGAAGCATTTGCATACAGAAGAAGTTTCACTAAACAGGGCTTTGCAGCTTTATGAAGCATACATTACATTTTCAACACTGAGACTTGTGCAAAGTATAGTACACAAACGCAGTACTTCTGACATCAGGGTTGCTTGCAAAAATAGTTCATGCTCTTTCAGATAGAGGATATTGCAAAATGGTTTGCAAGTGAGATTTGCATGTATCTGAAGTAAATGGGGATAGGCTTAGGGAGACTTCCATAAATCGTGACTGAATTTAGGTACTTTTTAGTATATGAATATGTTATTGTAAGAGTGTTTACAGTTAACAGCAGGCAAGGGAACGTTGCATTTGTCGGTGGTGACTGGGCAGTAAGAATTGTTTCCCCTCTATTTTATTAACCCTAATCATTGCTTTGCCAGCTTATCTGACAAACAGTGATGATGCTTTTTGCACGTTGCTCAGCTAATGTTGCTGCTGTTCTGTGCAGGTGACGTCAAACAGGAGCCAGGCATGTACCGCGAGGGACCCACATATCAACGGCGAGGCTCGCTTCAGCTGTGGCAGTTCTTGGTAGCTCTGCTTGATGACCCATCAAACTCTCACTTCATAGCGTGGACTGGCCGAGGCATGGAATTCAAGCTGATCGAGCCAGAGGAGGTGTGTTAGACAGACAGCGTGCCCCGACATTCACTGCCCCGTCCTGCAAATTTAATAGTGCTCCTTCGGACTTAGGCCTTTTTTTCCTTCAACATTTTGCTAAAGTAACACATTAGAAGAGTGACAGAAAGCACTGGCAAAGGCAGTGCTTCAGTTAGGACAGAGGTATAGTTAAGCATAGAAATTTCATAGTCCCACAAAATAATAAAAAGATTGCAAGTACTAGAGTTACTAAACACTTGACATTAGTTGTGGGGCCCAGATTTTTCAGAACTGTTTCATGGATAAAGCTGTGTTCTGGAATCCTTGGAAAACTTGTCCCTGAGTAGTCTTTCCACATCGAATATTCTTCAGTATGAAGATGTGGGAACTTGGAACTCTTAGGCTGTAGAGTAAAAGACCCCAAGTCTAGCAGGTGGCAAAGGAGGAGGTTAAGATTGTTAGGCAGTAGCATCTCATCAAAATGATATAACCCCCCACACACTTTTTAGAGTCTTCCTCAGAGTCTTCCTGCTTATCTGTATCGTTAGATTGTTTAGTGCATGCTTAGATCCTAGGCTTGCAAACGCTCAGCACATGCACAGTTCTCCTGAACCGTGAAGGACTCGTGGGGTAGATAAAATTACTTGTATTCATGAACATTTGCTGGAGCATGACTTAGTTCACTTGTGTGATAAACAGGAATAAATTGAAAATTTTATTACATAAACTTTTTTGGACTGGGTAACATTAAATAATCTGTGTTCTAAACAACCATGGAAACTGTCGGAAAATCTGCTGTGTGTGAATTTTGTTGGAATACTGGTGTGGATAATTTGATTAGCGTTGTCAAAAAGCAGTATCATTCTGGTTTACTTTTTTGCCCTTTGGACAGGGTTGGGTAATAGAGGAGACGGCAGCAAATTTTTGTCAGGATCGCCTCTGAGTTAGAGCTGAGTAGGAAGGTTCGGGGGTGTAAGGCTGCTTCTGTGTTCCACCAGCTATTTCTGCAGTTTGCCATCCATCTGCTGGCATAAGCAAGCTGAAAGCTTTCTTGCATTTAAGTTACATTGTCTGCCAAGAGCCCTAAGGGGATGATAGAGTAGTTGGGGATGGTGACAGGACTGATGTCCCTTTCCTTTCTGATGTGGTCTGGCTGAGGGGCAGGCTGCTACAAGGACCTGTGTGCTGGCTCTCGTTTGTCTGAGCATCCCCTGCACTAGTGATGGTCACCGTGGCTGATCCTGGCATTGCGCGTCTGAGGATCTGACCACACAACAGTCTTAGCTGATTTGATACTGAAACTTTGCTGGCTCGTCAGCAGGCTACCTGGAGTTCTTAGTTATGTGACCTGGCCCAGAACAGAGTGAAATCTTTGGAAGGGCTTTTGTTTGATTTTGGTGAATGAGGTATCGAATTTTTTGGCCTGCCCCAGCCTCAGTATGTTTTACCCTCTTGGTTTTGTCTTGTCTTTAAGGTATATCCAAAGTTTCTCAAGATTAAAGAGATTTATTGAAAAGTGATTCCCAGCAGATGGTGCAAAAACTTTATAGATTTTATTAGCTAAGGAAGGGAAAGTGGCAAAACAAACCCCTAAGATTTCCTTATTGTGTAATGCCCTGAAGAATTGGATATTCTGATTTAAGTTAACCAGATCATCTGCTTGTCTGACTTTGTAGCAGTTGCTTTGTGTTTTGAGCAGCACTGCATCCAAGATCTGGAGGACAGAGGCTGCTTGAAACTTGCCTCAATCCTGTATGCTCTTAGGGAGTACAAAGGAGCCTAAGTTGTTTTCATATCTATGTCATGGATCTGACAGAAACTGTTAATTAAAATAAGGATAGCCTATGGGAAGTTGCACACCTCTGTTGGTTGCCAAGTGTAAATTGAAGGGAAGTCAAAGAGGTTGTTGGTTCAGCTGTGGCAGGTTAGGATGTCAATGACATGACCATCCCATCCCATCCCATCCCTTTCTGGAGGTTTATGCCCTTGTAGAAAGAGTGACAAATAAAATGAATAGGTATGAGCTCCTCGAGCAGTACAGTTCATTCAGAAAGCAGATAACTGTGAACCATGGAGGCTAAGAAATGGGTGTAGGTCCATTTCTGCTGTGTTGTCATGGGGGCAGCAACCTTCAGCAGGAAGGTGGGGTGGACGGCTGGAAGCCTGAATTCCTTCCACAGAGCAAGACTTGACAAACGCTGTGCAGTTCTGGGACAGGAAGACTCACTTACCGAGACTACTTCTGGGCCTGCTTGTTTGTTTAGGAATGTCGAAATACCATGCAATATAGTATATTTTCAACCATTATTTTGTTGTACTTATCTTTGCTGTGTATTTATTTGTTAAGCAAGCCTGTTATGTTGGGGACTTTTAGAACTCTGATTAATGCAGAAAAACACTTGGCAGGAATAAACAAAGAGTGATGTAGGCATGTGTTACAAAGATGAACAGGCGAATCAAGGTTACGCATCTAGGCCAAATCTACAGCTGGAATAAATTGACATGATTGGAGGTATGTTTCCATTCAGATATGACATAGCTGAAGTTAGTAGAGCTGTGATAATTTACATAAGCCTGAAAAACTGCACCACCAAAAGGAAATAATGCTTTCAAAAGAAATTTTAAAAATTATTGTCCAGATGGAGATCAAAGTCATGGGTTCTGCTGTTGTTATTTAGTCCCCCTCGATTCTCAGTGCTGCGTATTGTCTATGGTTTGCATCAAAAGGCTCCAGACACCTATGCGAAAGTTTCGTCGAGCAGTGTGCAGAGAAGCTGCTTGGCTACTCTCTCCTCTTTCCACAGCTGTATGCATATGCGACTCTCAAATATTTTTATAAAATGTGCTTTAAAGAGTTCATCAGCTCTGACTTCCTTTTTCCCTCTGGTGACATGATAGTCATTTGTACAGCCAGTAATTGAAATGTCACCAGCAGCCAATTATAATTTCAGGAGGGGAATCCGCAGTTAAGCTCTCCAAACAAAAGGTCTCTTTGTCCAGAACTACCTTTGGCAATAAAACAAGAAGCATAAAGGCAAGTAGAAATCATAAGTCAGAGCAGAAGGCATATTGTTCTCTGTGGAATGGCTGCACAAGTTGCTTGCAACTCCCTTTTTATTATTATTTTTTAAGGGAAATTATACTACTGCAACTATGAAGTTTCTGTCCCATTCTTCATACTACCATATAGTTCTTCCAAGAGATTACCCTGCCTCCTCTGATAGTTCATTTTCTTTGCTAAAGTGATATTTAGGACTGGGAGTTGGCTTTTGAGAAATGGCTCCTAATAATCTCAACATCGCTGTCATTCCAAGTACAGTCTGTATTAGTTCATGAACTAAGTGTACATGCATGTGTGTTTAATATAACTCCGTGTTCTGACAGCAAGGAAAACACAGGAATGGTACAGTTATTCACAGTATGAAACTAAAGTAAAGTTTTCATCTTCCGTGAAAGTTTTCTGGTGGAACTTGATAAATATTTTTTGTCTATCATCTCGTTATATGGCTTTATTTTTTTCATTCATTTTCTTTTTTAAAAACAAATGGAAAAAACCTCAACCCTCTACCACATTTTCAGGTAAGTCTGCTTCAACTTTAATGGATGGCTGTGTGTCCAATTAAAAGTCATAGTAGTATATGGGAGTTTCAGGCCATGGCAACCTTTTTGCTTGTGTTTATTCATTGCACCTGCAGGGTTCCCCCTCCTCCAGCCCCAAATAAAGTATCTGATGATAAGATCTGCTTGTTAAATGCATTTAACAAATCAATGCTAATCCATTTTTGTGGCAGGTGGCACGTCGCTGGGGGATTCAGAAAAATAGGCCAGCTATGAACTATGATAAACTTAGCCGATCGCTTCGCTATTATTATGAAAAGGGAATCATGCAAAAGGTGAGTAGCTGATTTTGTATTAAATTTCACAAGAGTGTTGCATGTTAATCCATAAGTCAGTTTATGAGAAGTACTTGTAGCTGCATTGCTAGGTATGTTTTTCATCTGTTTAAGCAAACACTAAGCCTTTTCACCTACCAGGTCCAGTATACGCATCAAGATATTTTTTCTATGTAAAAAATGCATGTGGCTTTAGTTCACACAATGCACATCATGATTATAGGGAAAGAGGCAGCATTCAAAATTATCCAAAAGAGCTTCCTGGCACCTGTGAAAGTCAAACAGTAGAGTACGGTATGAATAATGTTTTGCAGATCTAAATTAGCTGCCCAGCACTTGGGTACTTTGGTAAGTGCAGGATAGGGGAGAAAAATGATACCTATTAACATACCAAATACTTTAATATTACACCAATAGTGTTGTAATAATACTGTTTTTAAGTGGAATTTAATATTTTATAATAGGCTGGATTATGAGAAATATTTAACAATATTTTATATGTAACAGTCTGGTCTTGCTGACAGTATTGAGCTGGTCGTCCTGCTGTGGCTTGCTGATTTACATGTATGTTTTTAAATCTTGCTATGTAGTACCATGTAGATTGACTGAGAAATCAATAGGAGAGACCTGTCTGCTGCATCTACAGAACTGGCAGGTGTGATCAAAGATCATAACGAACACCTTGTGCTGTAAAACTTGTTCTATATCTTTTCACATAAGTTTTGTGACCTGTGATGACTAACATGTTTAAACCTGCCGTTTGCCCATTCCATGAATGGAAACAATGCTCTCAGCTCAAGTTACTGGTCAACTTTTCCAGTAGGTTTTGTGAAGTCTCAGTTTGGAGTTGCCTGTTACAAGTTCTCTTGCTTTGATTAGAGGATCATTGTAGTGCTCTCCTTTTTCACTATCCAGGAGTCAACTCGCATAACAACCTGGACCAGTGTTGGGTTATGGTACTTCAGCAGCACAGTGCCTCATCCGTTTTTGTGTGTCACATAGCTGTGCACGGAGTCTTTGTAAAGTGGACTAGAGACTGGGTCCAGTCAGACAGACACAGAGGTGCTTGATTTTGCTTCAGGCAGAGGAGGTCCCTCGTTGCAGGCCACAGCTCAGCTACATAGGCAATTGTACCAGGACAGTTCAAAGGCAGCACAGAGGCAAGAATAAGTAGCAAAGAGAGTGAAACCAGCTGAAAAGTTGGGGATGGGAATACTGTAAGGCTGATAATGCTGCCCAACCCACACATCCATTTAATATAGAAAGTTTACAAGTACTTCTGACAGCTAGCTTGCTACTGCTGGAACTATTACTTTATTATCTACGAGAATCTATTTAGCACACATTTTAAAAGCTTGTTTGGATGCTTATTCTTCTGACATAGCAATGCTTACAGTTTGCCCTGGAATTACCCTATCTGGCCAGTTAGTGTATGTTAAAAACTAATGGTGATTGTAGATTCGCAGCAGGTTTCTTTACTACAAGGTTTCTATGCACATTTTTTCCCCTTTTAAGTTATGCAATTAAGTTATGCAATGATAACAGGTTATGCAAATGCCCGATTTCTGAACGCAGCCTTCAGTCTGTCAAACTTGCTTACATTAATTTGATAAAAAAAATTCTACTGCAGATGTAGACTCTACCAAAACTTCACATTATTTGTAGAATAGATAAGCTGAAAGTTGAAGGAGGTGCTTCAGACTGTTTTGCACCCATAAGAATAGAGTGAAGTTTGCAAGACTTTTGCCACCTTCATTCACTGACTTCCAATGTTGTGCTAGCTGGAGTTGCAAGAAGCAAACAATATGTTCTTTATTTAAAAAAAAAATTAATAAACTGTAAGCATGCAACATGGTTCATCTTTTTTAACATATTTCTTTAAATAAGGGCTTGAGCATATGCTCTACTGACTTTTTTTTTTTAATAAGGCAATAATTCTGTATTGCTTTTATTGTTCTTAAGCTTTTAGGAAGATGAAGCTCAGACATTTAGTGCTATTCCTGGATAAAGGAAAAGTTTAGGATCTTTGGACAAATTGCCCATTCATAAGCGAATCCAAATGTCCCAGCTTTGCATAAGCAATTGCTAAGTACGTATTAGCCTACGTATTTGCTTATGCTGTCCCTGTACAATCAGCATGCACTATAACTAAGTGCTTTTATACTTAAGTATGAATCAATCTGCGTAAAGTGAAATTATGATATCTATCAGGCAATGTGATTCTTTTTTCCACTTTGCACGCAAAGTGTTGGACTTACTCATTTTATTTTGCCACTGTAGTGACAATTTGTTTACGTTTTCCAATAAGAACGGTTCCATTTGTGGTTAAGTATAGGAAATGATCGCAAATAAATGTTTAGAAGTAGAATACCTAGTCTGTCTTCCAACATGATGTCACATGTGGCAAAATGCAAAGCATTCTGCACAGTCTGCTTCTGTCTTTGCTAGGTCATTGCCTTACCAGTTCTGCTGTCTCATTATTAATTGGGCAGCTGTCCTGCTGAGTTCTTCACAGGACTGTTGAACTTGGAGTTGCAAAACCATGAGGCCTTACGCTGCACCTTTTTCTCCCTTCTATTGTCCTAAGGTGGCTGGAGAAAGATACGTCTACAAGTTTGTCTGCGACCCTGAGGCGCTTTTCTCCATGGCTTTTCCAGACAACCAGCGCCCCTTACTGAAGACTGACATGGAACGCCACATCAATGAGGAGGACACTGTGCCTCTGTCCCACTTTGATGAGAGCATGGTCTACATGCAGGACGGTGGCTGCTGCAACACCCACCCCTATAACGAAGGCTATGTCTATTAACAACAGTGACAGTGAAGGGGATGTTTTCCGCCTCCCTTAGGCTTCTCCTCTTTCACAAGACCCAGAGGAAAGCTGAATCGACTTCAGTTTGTTTTTTAAATAGTACACTAAAAGGGGCTTTTCCTGTTGCATTACTCCTATGGTCTGCCATGGACAGCGCACTTTATTTGAAAGGGGAGGGTTGGAACCTAAACGTTTTTCTGTGTAACAGGAGGAAAAGGGTGGGTTTGCTTTTTACTTAAGTTTGGGAAGGGAACATACAGGTTTTAAGTACAAAAAAGCTATATCATGTCTGTTTTGTTTCATATCAGCATAGGATATTGTACATTTTCTCTGGGTATCCGTAGGACAGTTAATTCTTATTGTGCAAAATAACCACTTGATAATGGTACCAGCTCAGCATGCCTAGGGCATTTGTTTCTTGCCATTCTTAATTGTCTTTCTGCAGTTATAAAAGAGAAGCAAAGCGTATACCACAGCATTTGATTTAGAAGCTTGCAGTCGCAGACCTTGCACCTGGCCTCTGAAAACAACCAGATATCTTCAGAGTTTTTCTTTTTTCTCCTTTTTTTTTTTTTTTGGTATGGCCTTTGAAAAAATCCTGTTTAATGACAGAATGGCCATAAATAGAGTGACCAAGCAAAATCCCTGACTTCAGACTGCAAGCTGCATGCTGTATCTGGTGCCACGTTGCTATACATATATGGCCCATGCTACGGCTTAGACATTTAAAGATCCATTTGAGGGTAGTAATTACATGTGGTAGGCTTTCTGATGATCATGTCAGCATTAAATACAGGATCATGATCGGGAGGGAGAAAACATTTTGTATCCTTCCATTTCCTTTGGTACATAAATAAGTTATTTAATCAATAGGAATTAACTGTACTAAATCACATATCTAATTATGCTGTTTAGACACAGCAAGCACTCCTTGAGAAAAATATCCAATACACTAAATAGGTACTTTAGTAATTTTTAGACACGGTACCCATTAATATGCATTTAAACCTTTTACTGCTGTGTTATGTTGATAACATATATAAATACTAGATAATGCTAATGCTTCTGCTGCTGTCTTTTTCTGTAATATTCTCTTTGATGCTGAATTTACTATGACCATTTATAAGCAATGCTGTAACTACAGGTAGCATTTCAGGACAAAATAGATGACTTGAACCATTTATTGCTTAGAAAATAGCTTACGCCATAGCTGTGCTATAAGCAGCTTTTATGCGCATCCACAGATGACTAGTAAGCTTCAGCTTGCTAATGAAAGCTCTGCAGAACCTTTTGTAATTTTTGGTGGAACGGAGACTTAGACGAACTGTCAAAGAATACCATGAAGTCGCTGTATGACGTTGTAGTGCTGGCACTGATGTTACCAATCAACTTGTTTTGGACACTAAATGTAAATGTGATCAGATATGCTTGGAAGACAATTTAAATTTTGAGGTGGTTTTTTTTGTTGTTGTTATTTTTTCAAATTGTTTTATTTTTTGAGAGGGATAATCTTGAACACAAGCCACACCTGCTATTCTGTATGTAAAACAAACAAACAAAAAAGCTCTGAAAAGCCCCAAAAGTTTTAAATATTTATGAGCACCTTTTCTGAAATACAATGTTTCGTAGTCTGAAGGGAGGGCGAGGGGGTAAGATAAGAATTTCTTTTTTTTCCCAGTGAAATTTAAATAGGTGTTATATGGAGTACCGCATTTTCCTATATTCCCAAGAAGTGGGAGGAAAATGAATGCATAACCATAAAGCAACAAGAATAATTTTCATTGTAATGGATGTATTTTGAAGACAATCCTAGGTGGTGGGTTGATTTTCCATCCTCTGTCACTTAAGACACTAGTTAATCTATGAATATTTTAATATGCAATTAATCGAAAGTAGTAGTGGTCACCAGAAACCACAGGTGCATAAAAAATCATTTGGGCAGATA
>Ga0181612_147843_pt1 | contig 16591 bp, 7 predicted proteins | sample HoacroProtozoa21_FD_119630 | JGI IMG/M metagenome (GOLD analysis project Ga0181612, IMG submission 119630) | Hoatzin crop microbial communities from Cojedes, Venezuel. Combined Assembly of Gp0051906, Gp0051904, Gp0051908
CTTAAACATATGGTTATTTATGAATATGAAAATTCGTATAATAAGGATAGTTGTCCTAAATTGGTGGTGAAAAAATCAATGGGTCTGTGTTCAGGGAAAGACTTGCTTTTTTTAGCGCTACCATATAAATGTTTTCAGAAAATTGTTTAAGATTGCTGAAAAGTAGTAGACTTTTCAGTTGTGATATTTCAGTATATGGTTCAATTTTACAAGGCCAAGGTAGATAGTTTTCAGTTTAGTGTATATGTCGGGCTATACGAGTCAGGGCCATAGTGTGGGTATGTATCAGCTGGCTCTGAGCATTGGTATGCTGCCAAGGTATTCAGCATGAACTTTTAAAGCGGAATGCGGAGCAGGAGATCCTCCAAAATACTAAATATGACAAAAGGACTCTTGGCGGATAGGAAAGCAAAGATTGCTGCAAGCATGTAAACTCTCATTTTACCAATGGGGACAAAGCAACCTCCAGGAAGTGCTAGATCTATACAAATAGATTGTCTTGAATTAATAAATCCTGATTTATATGCAAGGGAGTTCTTTGTGTCTAGCTCATACTGGTCCTATCAAGTCTTTCATAAAAGGACTTTTCAGAAGAAGTGGACTGGGCCTTTCTTCTATTTTAATGGGAAGAACCAGTAGAGAGTTAGTTTTTCATGTATGCAGCTCCTAAATTTCTCTTATTTTTCTTTTATGTTTTTCTGATTTAGCTTTTGAGAAGCAAGATGACTTAATCACATTTCAGGACTAGTGATTTAAATTATCCTCACAATTTTTTTTTGTGACAGAAAGTGGGTGTTACAGTTACAGTCTAATCTTGCAGGGACATTGAGGAGTGATGGTCTAATCAGTAGTAGCAAAGAAACTGAATACTTTCTGTTCTGGACAAGAGTGTATAAAAGCTAATGTAACATCATTCACATTAGTGAGCTGGGCTGCAACGGCGGTCATTTCACAGTAAAGCTCTGCTACCAACTGGTCCCACAAGAATCTTTACTGACGTATTCATAAATGATTGAGAGAAGAAGAGGAACACTGAGTTGATAGTATCTGCAGATGCAATTGAGATTATTTAGGAAAATCAAATTAATAGCTGCATGTGAGAGTTTTCTGAAGGGTTTCAACATGCTGAGTGACTGGACAGTAAAATGGTAGGTGGAATTAAATATCAGTATGTACAAAGTAATTCATATTAGAATAAGTAGCCTTAATTGTACAAGCACAGCAATGGAGTCTGTTAGCACTGAGCTGAAGAAATTGTGCAGTCATTGTAAATAGCTCTTGTAAAACGTATCAGTGCTCAGAAGTGACCAGAACTCCCAAAGGAAGTTAGTGTAGCTATGCGGAAAGGAAGTAAGGCCAGAACAGAAAACAGCATTATGCTATTGTGCAGTCATTGTTTATTCACATCTTGAATGCTGCATGTGTTTTTTAGTTCCTGTGCCTCATGATGAATAGGAAAAATACAGTGCACTGCAACAGGGAGTATTCGAAGTATGGAATTGCTTTCCTATGTGGAGGAGCTAGGCAAGCTAGGAAAAAAAGATACCTGAGAGAACAGGAGTATATTTTTACAAAGATATGATTATAAGATAATAAGTAGTATTGAAATGAAATACGTCAAGGACTCTTTGTGACAAGCCAGCTTCTGTAGCTCCAGTAGTCCCTAATATGTTAGTCACTAGAAGCTGTGACTGTGTTAGGGTAGTAATTACTATGCAGTGGCCCTGCTTTTCTTAGGTGCTGTTGAAAGCGCAGTGCTGGGCTAGCTGGACTTCTGGTCTCACCTGGCAAGACCACCCTCACGTTCCCAAACAGATTTGTTAATGGAACAGAATTTTTGTCATTGGTGTTAAAGTTGATGATCTAGATGCAGTCTTAGCTGAGAAAGTCTGTAAACTACTAGCTGCTAGAAGCTGTCAGCAAATAGTTAGCAAAAAGTCCTTGAGTATTGTTCCCTTCTTCTCTAAACATAAATTGCTACTCTTCGTCAAAAGCAGAATGCAAGACAATCCAGAACTCATATGTAAAATTCAGTATAGCAGCTTTTGTTTTATGCACCATTTCATCTCTTATTTTGCAGCTTCTTTTCCTAATCATTTTATTGCTAGTTTATACCCTATGTTCAGACCAAATAGGAAATTGCTGGTGAAAGTAATACATAAATCTATCATCAGTTGGTTTGTATGCAGTCATTCTAAACTTTGTAATCAGATTCTATAAAAATCCAAGTATTACCACACAGACAGCAGCAGACAACACAAAGCTATATTTCAATATTCTAAAAAAAAGTCTTTCTTAGTTAATTGAAAAAAGCAATCAAATTAGGATAAATCATTAATTAATTCTGCTACTTCATATGTACTAAGAGTTGGGAATAATTCTTTCTGACTTACTACCAAGAATTTTCTGGCAAGAAATTTTGGTCTGTAGCTCTTTCAAATGAAAATCACTGTTAGCATTCAGTATTAAGAAAAAATAATGGTAACTCAGCACTGCTTAGTTGATAGTGCTTCTAAATTTATGATCAGAGTGGAAATGCCATCAGGCTTCAAGTATACATACCTTTATTTGCTTTTCACATTATTCCTCATTTGTGTCTTAGGACTCTCTTTCTAAGAAATAATGCTGTTTTGATGCTTATTTGTTAATACTTTTGTGGAAAACATTTAGAAGTGCTAATAAATGACAATTCTGTGGAGAAATACTGCAGTTTTTCTATTATAGGATTCAGTTTGAAGAGGTTTTTCCAGCTGATAGAAACTTTGGGGTTTTTTTCCGAATAAATCTGTCTAAAAATATATTAAAATCATTAATAGTTTAGTTCAGAAAGCATTTAAGTATGCTAAGAACATGCAAAGGACTTTTTCTCAATATGATGCCTTACAGCATCAATGCTGCTGTGCTTATCTACAGAACTTTTCAAGGAAAACCAAACAAATTGCCATCTCTCTGCAGGTAGATACTGCTTTTCTGATCAACACCTCACATGCTCACAGCTGTCATTCTGTCCTAATACACATTTGTAAAAAATTTGTATAAGAAGTGTTGTGTTTTTTTTGTATGAAATAGATATACATGGGTGAGAGATAAGGGACAGGAGAAATATAGAATCAGAGAGAGTGAAATTTGAATGAGATGTCTAGTTCTCACTAACACAGCCACTGAGCATTGCAATAGGTCTAATGTATGCTGAGGTGAATTGCCAAGTTTCTGTACGTCCCTCTCGTATTAACAGGCATTATGAATAGAACAGTTCTACATTATAAAAAAGTGCAGCCAACTTTGGTGAGAGTCAGATCAGACCTGATTTCTCAGTGATTAGGAGAACCAAGCTGCTTAGGGAAAGCTTGACTACCTCTTTTTCAATCAAAGAAAGAAAGAAAAAAAGGAGGGGGAAAAAAAGCGTACCAAGCTAATTTTAATTAAATTAAAATTATTCTGAGACATTTGTACATTTTTAGTGCTTGAACTCTGGAATAAATCCCTGGTAAGCAATTATTTTACTCCTTAAGCATGAAGATCAGTAGGATCTGATTATAGACAGTAGTGAGCAGTACATGGGCGTAGAGCCTTTGTCTTTTGCGTATGTAGCGCTCTAATGCAGTAGAGTTCTCTGCCTGTTTGCATAAATACAAGTTCACAGAACCTGGTTTCTGAGCCATCTGTGGCATTTTGATGGCCCCTCCTTTATTGGGTCTGCAGACAATAATGTGTATTAGTTTTAGCTGTATGAGTGTTTCCAAAAGGTGGGCCATTTTATCATTGCTTCACTTCTCTGCAGAAAGTCGTCATTTGCTAAGTTCAGCCTTGATGAAGAAGTCTAGCAAGCACTTAGCTACAATAGGATTCTCTGTTAATGTTATAAGAACAGTAATTCATTTTTCAATGTGTTTTTTGAAGAGTTAATAGTGTTAAAAACATCTACCCAGTGCACGTCACTGATGAGCAGTTTCTTATATTAAAAACACTTACTCTATCTAGCACTTTTTGCATTTGTGTCTATTAAAATGCATGAAACATCTATCACAACATTTTAAGCACTGAGTACCTTATTATTGGAACCACATAACTACTTCCTTATTATCTCTTCTTGACAATGACTTTAATGAATTATATATTCAGGTAGTTGTTAAAATTTCCATCCAAGCACATTTAATTTTGGATGATATGTCAAGAGGTTAACTTATGCTCCGTTCCAGCTGATTTCTAGGCCTCAATCCATCAGACAAATCACTTCAAAGGAGATATTACCCTATTGAGTTGAGACATCAAGATAAAGTTGGCTTTCCGAGATGCAATACTCTTTGGGAAGTGTGCAGAGAATTCTTCAGCAGTTATCTGTCTAGGCAGTACTGAAGCAACAAGAAACAAGATGAAGACCAAGACATGGAATGAGAAAAAGCTGTTAAAGAAAAGAGGGAGCTGTGATTAATGTAGCTTATATATTTTTTATAATTATTATTTCTCATTCATTTTATATTCTGTGAGATTCTCCTCCAAGGAGTGAAGTGTATGTATGTAAAAATAACATTTCATTAGCTGAAAGTTCCTCTCTATCTCTGCACATTGAGTCTTTTTTCGCTAATAGTAAAATCTATCTGGAAAAGAAAGACTGAGTAGGTAAGTCAACAGTTCCATCTTCCCCTCGCATGCTATGAACTGTTTACGTGTGACTTGTGGAAATTGGATCAATATCAAGTATAGATAGTATGCTTACTACCATCTAAAGAATTCTAGTTTTACAAAAAATTAAGCACTATAGGTGTTGACTTTTGCTGAAAATTACATGTTGAATTTGTGCTGTGGTTACTGCTATGCTTTGAATTGTCCATGCAGTTTTTGCTATGTAACATTTCAGCAGCTTGAAAGCAAGTGTGCTATTTCCTAGCAGAAAACAAAGTAGATGTACATCATGGGCTCTCAGGGGAAGAAGTATTCTTGCATCTCCAGCTAACGTTTTGCAGGTCACAGAAGACACTTAGGAAGTCAGTCGACAAGCTAATCAGCTATGAATAAAAGGAGCACTAGCTAGAAAAGACTTCAATGATTCAAGACTTCTTGATTTCCTAAAATTACATAAACCAAGATACAGAATGCACCTTTAAAAAGTACAAGTAGGAACTTCTGTCAAGAAACTGACTTGTTTTTTTCATAACAAAATTGTCCTTCACTGACACTGAGCACAATCCTTAAGAGATAACAAATGGCAAAAGAGCATTTCCCTCAATGTTGAAATCAATTCCATCTACTCAGTTTTAAAAGTCACTCTATTTTAGTTTTATACAGGCATGCAAGAGTCAGGGCAAGAAACTGTGTGGAAATAACAGCTAGCAAAAGGTGCTTGACTGTATGTATTGTTAGCATGCAAATGCTTGAGCAGCCATAACTGCCAAATGAAATTCTCAAAAAGTTGCAAGTGAACAACAAAAAAGTAAAACTAAAAGTCACTATTGCAGATGTCACAGTTAAATTCAATTTCATTTAGCCACCGTATATATATGTCGGAGAAAGTAATAGGTTTAGAAGCAGCTGAAATGTAGTGTGAAAACTTTGATGCAGAATGCAGAAAAAGGCCTTGTTTGCAGAAAAGAAACACGCATTGGTCTTTTGGGTAAGAAATCACATGAAGAATCTGGAAAAGTTACTGAAAATTTACCTTTAGTAAAATGCCATATTAAACTTATGCAAGCTGTCTCAAACGTACATAGTATCCAAGACACTGGAGTACTTTTGTTCACAACAAAATCTTTACTGAGAGAAGTGTGTGGTAGTTTTTTGACATCTTATTTTAGGCCAAGGAGTCCTGAAAAAGTATGTCTGAAAAAATGCTGTTTTTATAAGGAAATTTTTATAGGTTCCTTGATAATTAGTATTCAGATTAGTTTCATGCAGATAAGGAATATCAGACGTAACTCGAAATCAAAAGAAATATTTAAAGGCTATTTACAATGTTGAGTACAATTTCAGTCTCCTGAAATTTTCAGTGAAAAATTCAGGGTATTTTTCCTTTAAAAGAAATTTTCTTTATAAGAAAGATTCAAACAACTGTCAATGTGTATTGTTTACCCTTTTTTTAATTGTACTGGAGCATTGAAATCTTAAGGTATGTATTCACTTTATATGACCCTGCTACTGTTAATATGCTAAGTGCTGTTCCCTATGGCCCATTGAGAACATCAGGAATCTTAAATTCTGGATGAAATCAGGTGCAGCTGAACTGGTGGCTCTTCAGAATTGAAAAGGTCTAAAAGTCACTGTGGTGACGACACTTTACAAGGATAAGATTGGAGCAAGAATGACATGACACAGTGATAAAGAGATATACAAATCAGAAAAAGTCTGGTTTTGGAATTACTTTGTGAAATAGTTTAGGAATACACAGGAAAATAAGCATAGGCCTTATATTTCGTCTATCACATAAGTTAGAAAAAATCAGAGAGCAGTCCCGTACCCGTGAAAGTCAGTGGAGGCTGTTTATAGAACAGGGATCACCCTTTGTATTAATCTATTTGTAATTTCCAAAAATGGTGTGAAATGTCTATTTTAGTGCTCCTTGCTTGATTCCTGTCTATGTACAAGCATCCAAGAAAAGCAGTGCCAAGAAATTGTGCTTTTCTATCCACGATGAGTATGTAAATATTCTTAAACATTTACATATGAATCAACATTCACAAATCTTTGAACGTTATTCTTTTTACCCTTAACTAGGCAAAATGTTATAATTCAGCGTTTTCATTAAAAAAAACACAAACAAAGAAAGGATACGAGTATGAGATTTGGTTGTTACATATTTTATAACAGCTGTGCCTTGGGATGAAGACACCTGTAAATTCAGAGGAGCTTATTCTTAAAATAAAGTCACAGTCCAAATTCTTTTCCTTTCTGTGCCAACTAGTTACCAATCTGTTTATTCTTAAGCACAATGCATAAGATATAAGGGTAAAATGAAATATTTAAGTGGTTTTTTTCTGTTATATTCGGTTTTGCCTAAACGTAAAGGTAATGTTTTTTATAAGAAGGTATATTATGGAGAAGCATACTTAAGTTATGCTTACTTATATTTTTAAATGTACTTCAGAGTTTTGACAGCTGTGGTTTGATATAAATGGGCACAGTCAATATCAAAGTCAGAACGCCTAATGTGTAATCAGAGCTTGTTTCTGCTTCTTTCCAGTTGTCAGTTATAATCTAACCAAAGCAAAATAAGTATTCCAGTTCTCTCAGGGGGGAAAAAAATGATCAAGTGTGTACCAACTTTTTCTGCAAAATTCACTGGAAGTTAGGTTATTTTGCCTTCACTGGGTTTAAGTGGAAAGAAAGAGGGCAGATTTAGCAGTGGAAAACCGTAGCACAGGTTCTTCAGACTCCTAAAGGATGCCTGCACTGTCAGGGTATACTTTGAGATCTGTTATAGGTGACTACGTGCCTGTTCCCTGTAGCAGCTGTGTATCTTGGGCGTCTTTGTATGTATTAGCGGATTGACAGCGATTTGCAGATTGGCAGTTCAGGTCCAGATAATCAAAATTATTTAGATAGCTGTCTCATGGTGAAATCCTGCCAAGTCAGAATTCCTCCAGATCTCTTGGCTTCAGAGGAGACGGCAAAGTTCCTCTGGAGGCTGAGACACCGTATTTGAATAGTAACTTGTAGAGATGATGTCTAAGGAAATTGCCAGGTGTATCACTCCATTTCTTTGAAAGCTTAGGGGAATATTCTCACTGTTTCTAGAAATCCAGGACAGGGAACGTATGTATTTCTGCCTGTGTGTTTTGTGGGGTTTGGGGCTTTTAGTTTGGATAGTCAAGACAAGAATAATGAGTCTGTTGAGGTAAAAATCAAACTCCCTTTGGGAAAGCAATAAATGAACTTGAACTAGTCTTAGGATCACTTTTTTCCCTTAGTCTAAGCCCACATCTCACAAATGGATATCCTGGACGCCATTAAAGTCATATCAGAACAATGAATATTTACTTTTAAAAAACTGAATTCCAGTATTACTTAAAATTGGGGTTTCATGTTAGTCTTCATAATTGGGTTTCATGTTAGTCTTCATACTATTTTACAAAGGAGTTGCCAAATCAGTTCATAGGGTTTTTAATCCTGTTGATGTTACAGGAGGGAAAAAAAGCAAACACTATTAACTCCAGATGAATTAGCCGTTCTTTTCTCCTCCAGTATTACAAAGTTTTTGTTAAATAGAAGTTAAGAGAAATTTTTCATTGAAACACATTTTCAATATAAGAACGCTGTCTGTAACACAAACATTCTGGGAAAATTTCGGTATTGTGAATGAATTAAAATTTCCCATTTCATTCTTCCTTGTGCAATGCACTAACTTACAGTGGATTATCCTTTAATAAACAAGCAAAGAATAACTTTTGGTTATCAAGCCAAATTGTTGGTGTTTTTTCCCTGTATTATTCGGTGTCAGTGTGCTAGATGAGTTGTTGCGGTGACTCCATCCAGGTTCTTCAAGTCCCTCCTCTCCTTGGTGGCCAGACTTTCCAGCTGGCTTCCCTTACTGTCATTCTGTGATCTCTTCTCAGGCTCAGCTACAGGAGTGTTCTGGGAACTGGGGAGCTGTCTGAGAAAATGGGATAGCAGGCTTATGAAATCGCTGCTTTCCTCATGTACTACAGTAGCTTAGGTAGAATGAAGTTGAAGATGTTGGCTTGAAAGTGTATTAAGTGCACCTTAATTAAAAAAAAAAAGTTTAAATGTAATCAGCTTAAAATTCTTGGAATTTTTCATTCTAGCAGCCATGTCAAACTAAGATAAAAACAAATTAAGATTTACTAAAAGTCACACCAGTAGTCTGTGGAAGTGAATCTGCTGAATCCCAATTCAGAGTCGTAGGTTTTGGGTGCACTTTAAAAAATGTAGCATGATTCCAGGCAGGATGTGACCTTACAGTGTATTTGCAATGCTGCATGATCTTTGCAAGTGCACCTTTTGTTACGTGCAGTAAATACAAGTTAATAATCTTGCACTGAAACTTGCTTTAAATTAGCATAGAGCTGCCATGTATTGGAAGTTCATGCTCACTTTACCTACAGCAAAGTCAATTGTCAAGTTCAACTAATTTCTGAAAATTTGCCAGAAGATGTCCAGCAGAGAGCTGAAAAAGCAGCAACTGTATGTTTCAAGCTCATTGACTTTGCTGTGCTTTAGTTCAGGGCCTTGGGGTAGATTCATAAAACCTTTAGTAGCTTTAGCACATTTTCTGATGGTCATGATCCTTAGAGAATGGTGCAGAAGAGAAACTGCTCTCTTAATAAAAATACAAGGATCTAGGTGACTTCTGGTTTCGGCTTTTAAAAGGTACTTATCTTTCATTGTTTCCGAGAAGGAGGAAAATTACATGTCTTTAGGGCTGTTTATGTTTCACTTGCTAGGATATATGACTTACAAAACTAAATTAAAATGCAGCTGATTCCTAACAATAAATGTTTTAAGTAATGTGTTGAGAAATGTCTCTAGCTGGGTTAGGCATTTCATAATGCAGTAAGAAAATCAGTTTATCCGCTCATGTACCCTGAATTCACGTATGATTGCAATTGCAATTTCAAACCCATTTTTTCAAGAAATACGGTCCAACCCAATTATTAACCAGCAAAGCACACTTCCCAACTTTGAGACCATTGCATAGGTGTTCTGCGTATACCTTGATATGACAGGGAAGTCCAGAAGCCAAAACTTGCAACTCAGAAGTTTACTCTTTCTGATGATTCTTTCTTTCTCCATCTTGCTGAAATTCAGTAGCGGTCCTCATTCTGTTTGTAGAGAATAGGCTTTCACAAGAAAGTGGTTTATCATCAACACCTTTCTTGGCAAACACCAAGAATCCTTAGATTTAATTTAGGTCCAATAGATCTGTCTATGTTCTGCCCTCCCACCTTGATCTACTGGCTCTATTTTGATACTAAAGTGTCACTTTAAACAGCTTTAAAGAGATTAATGGATGAGTATGTGCACTATCGTATCCCAAATTAAATAGCTTGCTAATGGCAAAAGGTAAACCAAGTTGGGAGAGAGTTAGTACAGCTCAGGCCATGGGCAGGGGAAGCAAGTTCGCAGATAAGAGAGAAAAGAAACAGGCAAATGATGGTAGAAAACTCTGTGTCCTCAGACCTGAATGTGGTGCTTGATTCCTGGATAGGGTTTTTTTATATTCTTCTATGGATTTTTCTTCCCCAGTGCATTCATTGTGTATGCTGGTTTTCCTTACTAGTGAACTAGATCAATATTCAATGCAGTTTGTTTGTATTTTGGTCATGTAGAGGAAGGCAGTAGAATTTTCAAAAGTACCTTGTTTCGCTTTCTGCATTTCTAGATGAGTCCATGTACAGAAGCAGATTTAATATAGCATTTCTGTTACTCAAAATAATATAAGCAAATCTATTCTACAGCTGAAATGAAGGCTCGTGAATGATATTAGCAACTCTAATCTCCTTCATTTTAATTTCTGAAATGACAGGTTTTGTTTTAAAAAGCAATAAAAATACCCTAAACTGCCAATACTTTACCCAAATTGCCAAAAGCAATTTTGCCTATAGTAAGGCTATTATGGGCTGGAAGATTTTGATCAAGCAGTGCAGACTGATATATTTTGTTTGATACAATTTGGTGAATGTGCTGTTCTTGCGGAAGTTTCTGTATGAGTCTGTTAGGAAGGAAATACAGTTGACAAAATTTCTTTGACCTGCAATAAGAATTTCTCAAGTTAATTTATCAGTTAGCTTTAAATGATAAGCTGATACACATTGCTGATCTTTAAAAGGCAACGAAGTGTTTCTAGTAGTAAGAAACATGCATAGTGAGGGAATTTCAGGATGATGCAGATGCAGTCATTTAAAATACAGTTAATTCACTATATAATTGACTTTTTAAATTCATGTTTGCAAATGAGTGATTCAGAAGACCAGAATTGTTTCTGCAGCCAACCATCATAGAAAGGGTAATGAAGATTAAGATGCTTTCCCCTATTTGTCTTGTCTTTCTGCATCTAATTCTGGAGGAATCTCTTCTGAACATTTTGTGCTGCAGACTGGCATAGAATATAAACGACTCAAAAGGTTTCCACAGTGGCTGTGAGACTGGCTGTTTGCTGGAACTGAAGTCTAGATTTCAGGCATGTTAGATTTACCCTGGAAAGCAGTAGTAGTAAGATGGCACGGAGTTGTCTGGTTCTGCATTAAGAACTTACGATAACACTCTTGGGTGTCTCTCAGAGCCACTCAGCTGTCTTCACAATTCAGCTTGCTATACATATATACAAATATATATTCTCTTAGATGTAAGGCTCCATCTGAAATCCTGGCTCCCTGACCTCAAAGTACTATTCTTTGTTAACTGGAGCGAGAGCAGGGTTTTGTCCTTTTGTCCACTTATTCTCTCAAATTTCAAATGGGAAATGCTACCTGATATTGACTGCTGTAGTATGCATAGTTATTCATTAGCAAACTGGACTGAAACCATTGACACTTCTTACACTGACCACTAAATAGATAGTAGTGGCTTGCCTGTGAATAACTTGGGTTCCGTAGGTTGGTATAGCATTCACTGAACCATGTAGTCTCCCTTGCTAGTTTCCATTTACTTTGTCTTTCTTTCGATACTTCATATTTTATATCTACTTTTGATCACAGAATTTAATGCTCCGAGCAAGTCTGGGTGGCATTTTGGTATGTGCCTTTGCGGTGGATGACATTGTAAGAGCCAGTAATAATCCCTGTGTTCAGTTCAGACAAGTAGTTTTGAAGCTAGTATCTTGTTTCAAAGTGACCTGTTTGTTTTTATGATGTTCTGTTCAAATAGTGGGTTAAAAGATCTCCCAGTTTAAGTACAACAGGATGGTTATCTATAAGAGAAAAAGTAAATATGTGTGTTACCGTCAATTAACAGGCAAATTTGAGTTCAGCACATTTTCAGCACTTGAAATAGGCTTAACAGGCTCCTCACAAGATAGTAAAGAGAACAGGAATCTCCAGAGAGTGTTTAGAATATTCAGCACATTTAAAATGAGATTTTTCTTTTGGAGGTTCATACTTTTTTCCTTTCATTTGGAAAAGGGCTGAAGGCAGTTAAGTTCTAACTGAGGTACTGAAAACAAAATAAGCTCAACTTTGGGTGCCTAACTAAAGGTGTAACTTTAGGATGTTTGGGGCTTTACATTTAAGTGTCCTAGTTCATAATGAATTGCATCATCAAAGTTTGTACCTCTATTGACTAGCTGCACAGTCTGTATTTTCCAATGTGAAAAGGTGATTGTACAAGTGATCATCTGCTTTTAAATGGATGTGAAGATTTTACTGGCATGATGGACTATGAGCAAATTGTGAGACCCATAAAAGTGCCTGTACTTTTGTACTATCCATTCACACTAGGGATATATAAAATCTAGTAGTTATTTAAACCTTTTAAATAGGAAAAGACCTGATCATAGATGCAGATAGTAAATTTCTGCAGAAAGAGGAAATTTCTTTCTACTTAAGCAAGAGGAGATACTGAGTGTATTTTTGCAGGTTACAGCCTGCCTCTGAAAGGAAAGGCTTATGATTAGGTATCAGCGTCTGAGAGAATCAATAGCTCAGAGAGCAAGTGAGTGCTGGGTATGTGAAGCAAATTATCTGTGTCCTGTCTAGAAAGAGACAGATGAGTTCCAGTGGAAGGCCAGCATGGCAAATAGGAGTAGAGGGACGAAAGGTTGGAAGGATAGTATCAGACCATAGAAAATGGAAAAAAAATCCCTCATCCTTTTTTTTTTTTTAATTAGGGCTCTTGCTTTTCTTCTCATGAGAGATATTTAATATTTTTAAAGAAAAGAGAATTAAAAAAAGACCAACCCCTTAAAAGATGGCAATATGCCAACTCTTATTTAAATATAACAACACTTTCTGCTGGTGTGAATTAAATGAAGTGGAATCAGATCAGTGTAAAGTCAGAATAAGACTGGAGATCCAATGATTAAGCAGGTTTAGATTTATAGTAGATTAACTACTAGAGCACTATAAACCAGGACAGAATAAGAGTCTGAACTGTTAAGATCTCAATAATTTGATGGTTAAATAAATTTCAGGTCAATATACTTGAAAGTCAGTGAGGAAAGTACTAATATAAACTATGTTTGTGGTCTGCGAATGCCATTTAACAAATATGTTGAGATTTTCTTTTTGTAGTCATTGTACTCTTGTGTGGTATCAAGGACCACATGTTTTTGTGCTTAAGCACTTCGAATATTTTGGCCTAAATACGCTGCTCACACACACATTTACTATTTTTGTATGCCAAAGCATGTTCTTGGCCATGAAGCAGACCAAGCGCTACATTCTCTATGGGAGTGATGGGCATCCATTCTTCCTGATCCACCTCTCCAGCTGCCATGGAAAACTATGCTACTTTGCAGAGATGCAACATGATGTGACGGGTGCATATGTAGTACTTGGACACTGGGTCTTGCTATTTTGTAGTTCCTTGCATTCTCTATGGCAAAGCAAAAATTTCTGTTCTCTGTTGCAGTTCAGCCTCTTCTCCATGTAAGGTAGCTAGTTTCCATAAGGCCAGGACTGATTTCAGTGCATTGTTCCTGTAGCATCTTATACCCAGGACTGTGTGCACTGCGAACAAAGGCAGCTCACAGGTAGTTCTGACCTGATTTTTTTACTCTGACTACTCTTGCAAAGGAGATAGACTGATACATAGGAAAAAATACATTTAGTTTTATGACAGGAAGAGTTTGCAAGTCCCTAACCATTAAAAAGTAATTCACATATTTTTCTGCCTAAATATGACCAGCCAAGTTGGATTTGTTGTTTATATACACTGATGCATCTTTACATGAATGGGACACTACAGAGTGTTGTTCATGTGAGAGTAAATTAAAATTGCATACGCTTTTAGGTCTTTTAGAGATCTGTTGTGAGACAAGGGAGACTAAGTAGTTTAACTACTTAAAAAATTTTAAACAAAAGAGTTGGACTAATTAATGAAGAAGGACTAACATGTTTAAAATAGTGAGTGAAGTATTTCTAGGCAGGCCTATTGACTATCACTACAAATTTTACTCATGTGATTTAAGCATTTTTGATAAATCCGTCCCTTGTCTCCTGAATCTAGTTAGAAATTGCTTCCATTGAAGCCGCTAATAAAATATAGAATAATAGAAATTGCTTAAAGAGCGTGATTCACTGCATGTGTATCACCATATTCAACGAGAACTTTATTCACTTAAGCTTTGTGCAAAACTGCTCTTTCTCTTGTCACAGAAAATAAACATGTAAGGAACAGAACAATTGGGGTAGTTGATATCATTGAGTACATGTACATTGCTTTCTGCTGGATTTGCATACCTTTCCTAGCCTAGTGTCAGTATAGAGGCACAGACAATGCAATACGATGTTATCGGAATCTCACTGCCTTTGCTGTAGCTGGTATTTTCCTTCCTGGATCCCCTGACCTGCTCAAAATAGCAAAGATTGCATATAAAAGCAGGGCAATCAACCATCAGCAATTAAAAAAATGCTGATAGAAAATGGAAAAGGTCTGAGATTAAAACTAATATGCTGAACAGCTACATCAAGCTATTCTTTTCCCTAGCTAATCTTTTCCCTCCAAAGGGAAAAGGTCATCAAGCTAGTCTTTTCCCTCTGTGAAGTCCTGAAGTCAGAGAGGCTTTGATTTTAGACAATGTCATATAGTACTCATTTATTAATAGACCTCTTCCATCACAGTTAGCCTGCACTGGGTGGAAAAGAATCCAGAAAGAAATGTGGGAAGGTTTCAGAGTCAGTGACATGTGCCTTTTTTAAAAGAAGGCTGACACACGGGATGTAGTCACCTGGAAAGACATAGTGGAGGTAATGGTCTGACTCAGTGTAACCCTAATGTTTTCACGTCAGATGTTACTTTATTATATGTCTCTCTCAGTTAGCAGCCTTTATTATGCCACAGGAACTGAAAAACAGGCGAGATCTGTCTTGGAGGAATGTAATTTGTTGATTGCAGATTAGCTTTACCTTTTTGATAGTCACCATATAGGTCCAATAACTCAGGTTTGAGCACAGATGTTTTGATTGATTAGTTCAGCACTTGGTCAATCACCTACTCGTATCAATGATAGTTCACAAGATTTTTCTTTTTCTTTTCCTCTTCATGGTCAACAGTCCAAGGGACAATTTCCATAATCATTTTCTTCTGAGAGACTTTTTCCTAGGTGTTAAAGATACCGTCTTTCCTAGATTTGTGAATACTTCAGTTATTGCAAGTCTGTTGTGCTATAAGTAGGATTATATTTGTTTCAAAAGTGTGTGTTTGTACTGCTTGCAAAAATAGCAGATTACAAAAAAGGTATCCCTGAAACAAAAAAAGGAAAGCATGGTTTGGAGGTCTGGTAACATCAGAAGGTACTGGATCTGAATATTAACGAGTCATCTGGATAATAAGGTAATAGATGATGTTCTGAGAAGTCCTAATAAACAAACATAGTCTGACAAGCTCACATAGATTAAGAAAAACATAACACACATGCACGCACATTTACCACTTGTACATTTCCCCAAATTATTTTTAATAAAGGAACAAAAATCTGGTCTTGTAATCACATGCTGAAGTTCTGGCTGTGGTAATCCCATTTCTTAAAGACTTGCACATGACTGGAAAAAGCATAACTAAATCCATGTTGACTGTGCCTATTTATGACAACCTGGGTCATTAAATGTTCATATACAATACATTTACGTAGTTAAATATACAGTAGAAGTGTTTTAACATAGTGGCTCTATATTTGGAGGTTTGCTTAGATTTTGTAATTTCCTTACTCGATGTAACTTTTAACATTTGCCCAGCCAGTCCCTGTCTGTCTCTCTCTTTCTCTGTGAGGTTCACGTGTAAACTGATTTAAAGATTGCATAATGACTATTTGGCATATCCTACAGGCAAAGGTCCAGAAACCCTTTTTGCTGGCTATAACCTCAATGATAATGAGTGGCACACAGTGCGTGTGGTTCGGCGAGGAAAGAGTTTAAAGTTAATGGTGGATGACCAGCAGGCCATGACAGGTAGTGTGGCATTGTGATTCTGTGTTACCGGGGGGAAACACAAAGCAAAAAATGACAGAAGTAAAATGCCTTTATCTGAAAACAACAGATGCTTTTTTCTTTTCTTGGGTGAGATAAAAAGTCCATGTTATGCATCTTGAAATACTGCTACTACAAGCGCATTATTACACTTGATGTTAATGTTACTCTAGCATTGCTGTTGAAATTAATGAAAACCTCCATGCTGACTTAAATGAATGTTTTTATACAGTAATTGGAGAGAAGTCATTTGATACATCACTAATGAGAAAGCAAGTAAAATGCTTTTGGCAACACAATGAATTTTTACTAAGGTTAAACTCTAAGCCACTGCTGTAAGAAAGAATTTCATAAATGTTTGAAGGAGATTATTCTATTGTGTTTTAAATCTTGCATCAGCTGTTCTCAATAATTAAATGGTAGGGAACAGGTTTTTCTCAAATACTAAAATAGAAGTTGGAATGGGAGAAAAAACATGGCATGAATGCTAACAGATGTTAGAAATATATTCCTACGTA
>Ga0181612_163169_pt1 | contig 16591 bp, 9 predicted proteins | sample HoacroProtozoa21_FD_119630 | JGI IMG/M metagenome (GOLD analysis project Ga0181612, IMG submission 119630) | Hoatzin crop microbial communities from Cojedes, Venezuel. Combined Assembly of Gp0051906, Gp0051904, Gp0051908
ACCCCTACCATTCTGTGATTCTGTGATTCTGTGATGCTTCTCATATGGGGCTCCAGCCTGTGATGTTCTCAGCCCTGTCTCTCCTGCACCAGAGCTGCTGCTTCTGTGTGCACCGTATGTACTTGATGTCCTTTTCTTGGAGTCCATCAGAGCAGGAAACACGACCTGTTCCTTACAGCTCTCAGTGCTTGTAATTTGTAGTGCTAAGACTAAAGCTGTGCTTTCTAACCACGTACTCAGAATTCTCCAGCCGGCCCCCAGAGCTCCATGAATCCTGGTTCTGTTTACCCACCATGTAAATGAAAAGGTAGCTAACTCTGTTTTCTTCAAACTTTTCATAAATAGCCTCTGTTGTCCTAAGAGTCCAAACCTACAGGCTATGTGAAATTAAGTTTTAAAATACAAGGTAGTTGCAACCATAGCTACGCAGTAGTTGTTGCCCTCCTTTTCCGTGTTACTGAACTTAGGCCAGCTTGTCTTTCTGGTGGGGTGAAGAGCTGGGGGTCTACAGAGGGTGGCAATGTTAGAACCACCATGCTGAGTTCCCCCAGGCTCACTCTCCAGTGCCCCAGGTCTTCATGGAGGAGTCCAAAAAAATCAGGTGGGAATTGAGTGATCTGCCACCAGGTTAGAGGCCTGTCCCTGTAACCACAGCACAGAGAAACAAAGTTCAGTTCTACATATTTCTGTCATCAAGAGTGCCCTCACTCAACACCCATGGACGTTTCCTCTGCAGCACGCACATCTGTTGGTATTAGCTGAGCACCAAACCACCAAGGGCTTTGTTATTTGGCTCTTCAGTCTTCTTATTCGAAGAGCTTAAATTACAGTTGTACTACTATGGAAAAGTCCCATGAGGCAGATTTCTCATGATTTATGGACATCAAATGAGTGAGTTTAAATGCCACCACCAAAGTAGCCAAACCAGATGTAGCCCTGAAGATACAATTCTGATTTCTCCATGTTTTCCAGCCTGCTTCCACACAACCATCGTCTGTGCTTACTTCACCCCTCTAAGACATGTCTACTGCTGTGTCCTACCTTAATAGCTATCATGACCTCAGTTTTCCATGTTCAGTCTTCCTGTTATTTCATAGGGATATAACCTAGAGCAGTCGCTCCCAAGGACATTCTGTTTTTCCTCTAACTATTTAGAAAATTATATTTGTCCTATTTTTTATTCTTCTTCATACTTTAGGAGGAAATCTAGGAGATGTTAGTGGCAGACTCAAAATTATAGCAGGGGATACTGGCAGCTGGTACTCCATGTCCAGGTTATTTTGTGTGTTCATGTCCATTAGCAAGATTATATGAAAGGTCTAGGCTACCCCATGGAAAACAGCACTTAGGGTCCCAATTATAAGATAACTGCTCATGTCAGTAGTGTCATACTCAAGGAATAATATACATTAAAATATTACCTGTAATTTTGTCTGGATAACTATTTTTTCCCTCTTGTCCTGCATTGTTTCAGGTGTTGTTAGTTGCTGTTTTTCAACCCAAATTACTCCAGTGTCATGGAGAATAAGTCCCATGAGTAATACACAAAGTGTGTTGGAAGCTTTCCAAACAGCGCTGCCCAACTCTTCCCAGGCATACAAGGTTCCCACGTTTCAGAGTAAGGTGCAGTAATGACTGAATGCGTGCATACTGCTCCCACAGAGAAGCAACCCATATACAAAGTATGCATTCATCTGGATGTGTAGGTGACTCACATGTCAACTGATGTTTTCAATACACACTTCAAACTGCTTCATGAACCCCCATGCAGGTCATGGATGCTGAACGGTTCTCACCTGCTACAGATTAAAACACAAACCACTATAAACCAGAAGATTACTATTATTAGCAACAAGACTAATTAGTAACACATGTCAGTCCCTTAGTGAACCTTTCCAAGCAGGTTGTAAATGTCCATGGAAGATGGCATACTATCAACCTACATGGTTTCACATATTTTGTCTATACATATATGATTATCACCATGCCTTCAGCATGACGATGGTTCTAAAAATATCCAGGCATTAAGGGGTATAAGAAACGGTAAGATGCAATCAGAGAGAGCAGAGCAGGGGTAGTGGGAGAAGGGGCAGGCAAGGAGAGCAGAAAGCATACTTCACATATCAGCATTTGCTTGATCCAATTTAGGAATGAGCAGCACCCTGCTGTGGTCATGGTCATGCAGTATTTATAGAATGCCATCTCCTGTCTCACAGACATCTAATGGCAACGAAGCATTTACTCCAAGAGTAAATCGGAACCAGCTGGCCTTTGGGACCAATGCAATATTTCATAGAAAATGAAAATAATTTGTTTGCTTATGCGATTCCCCCCAAAACAAAGTGTTTAATCTTTCAGCGTGATTAATGGAAAACTCATCAAAATCAATATTCTTCCCTGGCCCGTGTCCAAAAATGTACTTAAATGAATGCCAAACTTCACGCATGGAAATAATCCCACTGATGAGTGTTCCTGATGAATTGGGACTTTCATTTTAAAATACTTACCATTTATTCACTCTGTGGTGCTTGTCATAGCATTATTTAAGTCTCAGTTTAAACTAGTGTATACATTAAAAATATTGTGCTCTCTATTGCATCTACTCTGTATGATCCTTCCAAAAAAAGGAATTGTGACTGCGCACAGGTATCACTGAAAAAGGGCCTGGTCTGCATTTTAAAAATGACTCTTCATCAGCATTTGGAAACATAAACCTGTCAGATCCTCTAGGCAGCCTCAGGGTCCAAGGAATACATTTTATTTTCAAGCATCACATCACATTATTTTTGAAGTGCCATTTTCTTAGAATTTTCAGTTTGTGAGAAGGTTCTCACAGTTATAGGTTCAGTACACTTCAAACCGCAATCAAATTTCCAACAAGAAGAGTGAGGACATTTCCCATATGCTAGAAATTCTGTTTTCTTGTCTGGTCTGTTACTCCAGGAGCAGCTCAAGGTCTCTGTTAGGGTTAGATACACCCAGCATGAGTCCAGGCATTCTTTGCACCTTCTACAGCCAGGTTTAGTTTTTGAGGTCATATTCAGGGAAGACCTTAGGTGAAATTAACTGGGCAGTCTCTGCCAGCATTGCTCTGCTTCCTTAGGAGCTGAAGACCCAGCCCTGTGCCGTTCAATGGGGCTACCAGAGGCATCTTGGCAGGACAGTGCCGGGTGCCGATCAGCTGCTCACTTCTGAGGAGGAGGACTGAACACCACCCTGCAAAAATGCTGAGAATGCACGTCTTGGAGTTTTGTACTCCCACTTCACAGGTACACATCTCGTCTAACGCAGCCACTCCTCTCCTGTCGTTCACCTCCCTCACTGCTGAGCTGCTGCTGGTCTCCATTCCCCTCTGGTGAGGCATGGAGGCTGGCTGAAGGACAGCCCCCAGCCTGGCTCTCCCTTGCATTGCAGCTTCATCTGGTCCAGCGCACGTCTCAGGAGCTGCTGTATGAATCAGCATCAGCGCAGACCTGAAAAAATGGCTTCATTCTGCCAGAGCCTTGCATTTTCCGGCAGTGGCGCTTCCCTGGGAAAGTTTTGGGACTTGCAGCACAGCTCCACATGGGCAACAAAGAGCGCATTTAGACAAATGCCTTTGAAGAGACTGTGGTTTTGGTCTGCAAAGGAAAACAGGAACGGAGGTCTTACGGTCCATGCACTTCACAGAGGTGTCTTCTATTAATATCTGTTCTGCAGTTGTTGGATAAAAATATATTACACTGGAAATACAGTGTGATACCTTCACTCAAAGTCACAAATGTACAGAATAGTCATTGTGGATACAGATATGGTGATAGATTTGGACTCCACAGAGAGAAAGCCAAGAAAGCTACGAAGCATGAAATACTAGAAATCCCTGTGAACCAGTGCAGAACACCCAGGTCAAACCAACATGCCCAGTAATGCCTGCAAGTGAAAGAGGGAATCGATATGATGGGTTTTTTTCAGGCTGGTGGAATTGCATTGTTTGTGCAATATCTGTGTGTACTACTGAGGAAGCTGTCTAGGAGGACCATAAATACAAATGCAGACTAAAGATTTCATACTGTCACATAAAACGTATAATATCTGACTAGGGAGACCCAAGCACTGAAATGTTCATGGTTACAGATTTCAAGATACAGCAGTGCCAATTTCAAATATTCCGAAATCATGAATCAGGCTCCTCTAAAGCTTGTCTCAGTGTGACACTGAACAATTTCTATGGAGGAAATCACCCATAATTGCCATTTTACAAGATTTACAAGAGTCTACCATTTTAAGACTGCCTTGAAAATAATGAGATACAGAAAGAAACACTCTTTCAATTTATCTTCTGGTTTGCAAGCCACTAGGATATTTCAGATCTGTGTTTTAAATTTGCTTTGTAACCCGGAGGACTAGAAACTTATTCTTTTAAATAAAATGTGACATTCTTATGTAATCAGTTGCTCTGAGAGCAAGATCTTTAAGATAAGAGCCAAATTCTATGAAACTTCTGATAAACTCATAAGAATTGGAATCACTAAATCAAAGAACAAAAATGTGATGCCAGGGTCACACTATAGGGCCTGTGAAAAAGAACGGAGTGGTGTTAGGAAATCAAAGAAGCAATTTCATCTTGTAAAATAACAATTATGGGTGCTTTCATTTCTATAAATTGCTCAAATCTAATGTCGAGACAAGCTTTAGAAATGTTAAATGAGTACCTTGAAATGTCTTTCTCTAAAGATGTGCTAGAGGAGAAATTCCCCCTTGGAAAGAGTAAGTTCAAGTGACAAGCTACAGAAAGTCACAGACTTGCAAAGTCATTCGGATGATTAAATTATGAATAATCATCATCCATACATTCATACTGAGGCTGTCCTTCAGTACAAGCATAGGAATCCTGCCATACCGTGGTCTACACCTTCACTGAGAATTGCAACAGTGTTGGCTGATGTTTTGTATCTCAGGTCTGGTGACTGTGTTGTTCTCTGTCATTCTGCCCAAGAATGAGAGATCAAAATGTTGCAATAATTGGAGAGGTTTTCAGAAATTATTTCTGAAGTCTGAGGGACTGGTGGCATGAACGATGGCTGGGTGAGCTACCAGTGTTTCAGTGCCACTTACAAAGGCGTGTTGACTATTTCACTTTGCACCAGACAGACTTATTCTTCCTCCTAATGTATTTTCCAGGCTTCCTGACGTCTGGCATGACTGGAGAGGCTAAATTCAGGCAGGCATTATTAAGCGGAAAATATATTCTGGCCAGGTACCACTTTGTTTCCCAGTTAGTTCCATACATACTTCGCTGGTTTCGTCACTGTAGTGTGCTGACAGCTTCTCACAGGAGCAAAATCATTTGTCTGATCTGATGCCTGGGCTGATTAATTGGTTCACTATGCAAAATGGCCCTACCGAGAGCTAACTTTATTGTGTTGATTGAGAAAGAATAGGAGGCTCATTTTGTCCCCATTTCTGCAGCGACAGATTTTTGTAAATGCTATTTGTGGTGTTAGTAGAGAGATTCAGAATGGTTTTTGCATTATTCCTGTTGGAACTATTTCCCTGGATGTTTCGTACACCAAAGTGAATCTGTGCAGCACACAGCTAGGGTCATCAACTCTGTATTTGCATACTTCACTGTCTCTCGCATTATCCTCTCCCCTAGAATGCCCATAACAGATTAGAGCCTAATGTAGGCACTGCCTCAATGAGATTTTAGATTCTTGGCCTGGGAGGGCAAATCCAGTCTATCTAATACTGAATTTCCCTTTGCAATCAGTTGAGTTTGGCACTTCGGAAGACCTATGAGCGGAGGCCAGTTCTCCCTAGAATAGTCTTTTCCTTTTTTATATTTATTCAATAGGAAATTAGGCACCTCCAGAACATAATCCAGTCCATATCTATTAGATATACACATCTTTTTAGAGCAGGAGTGTCATGAAGATCAGTAGCTCTGAGAGTGCTCTCCTGTTGATGTGCCAAGGTGGATCGGAGCTGCAGATTCACAGATTTTGCTGGGAAGACTTTTCGGTACCAGGGACACTGGCTATCATTTGCCAAAAGGTTCTGGAGAGTTTGGAGAAGACCAAAGCCCTGCTGGTCTCCACAGGGTGAGCCCATCGCACAGAGCTTGTGGAGGAGAGATTGTCTCTGTGAGGCGAGTTGAATGCACTCAGGACCGAGGATAATCCAGGCTGAGAGGGACTTCAGGAGGTCTCTAGTCCAACCTCCTGCTCAAAGTAGGGCCAGCTTTGAGGTCAACCTGTTCCTGTGCTATCCTCATGATGAAAGAGTTTTCCCTTTTATCTGGTCTGAACCTCGCTTATTTCAACTTGTACCTACTGCCTCTCATCCTCCTCATATGCATGGCAAAAAACATGGGTATAGTTTTTTAGCTGAAAGCTGGCTTTGAAATGTACACAGAGAATAAGGAGAACAAGTAAATGTAATGCCTAGAGAAGATATTCAGATATTCCGTATTTCTACCACTGTTTGCATGTTACTAGCAATTGTTTTGTTGGCTAAGGAATGATAAGACGCTCTCTGCCAGAGACCCGTACTAGGTTGAGGTGCGAACACTGAGCAAAAGAGGCATTTTCAAGAAATTTGAAACTAATTGCCAAATACAGAAATGTGCAAAAGTAAAAACTGACATATTAGAAACTATTATGAGTGTTGTTTGGAAGCAAAATGTGACTTCTAGAGTTGTAAATAAGTAAGTGCTTTTCCTAAGCATATGATTATTTCTCCCACTTGAATGAAGCATAATAACTATAACAATAATTATTCCTGGGAGCACCTCAGACCTAGGTCATTACCTTGCCATGTCTGATGGTCACTGAGCTGTCAGTGAGACCTGTTTTTCTTGCCAACTTTGTTCTGGTGAGCAATGTCCCTGCCGGGGTTCTGGTTGCTCTCTGCCCCTCATGTAGCAGCCCTGCTCTTGCTTCTCCCTAAAGAAATCTGAAATGGCAAAGTTTGATTTTTATGTGCAAACATTGTATTTTTTAAAAAATCACTTGTTTCCATCTAGTGAACCCAACCTGACTGGCCCCATTGAGCGAACGACATGGCAAGCTTGGACAGAGTCCAGACAGGTAGCCCTGTGCTGGGAATCCTTGGGACAGCCGAAGGTGTTGCCTTCAGCAGCTGCCTGCCCTGGCCCAAGCACCACCTGGAGCAGGGTGCCCTGTCCCCAGCTACAAGGAAGGTCAAGTAAATCATGCCAGCCCAGGCGCTGCAGTTGTGGAGGCAGACACCCTTCACAGACCTGGAGTGCTTCGTTTTGGGAGGGGCGAGGGGGAGAGAGCAAGTGCTCCAACAAGATACAATCGTGCTTATCTACCATGGCTCTGAAAGCCCGGGTACATGGTGGTAGCACATGGTGCGTAGTGGTACCATAGGCGCTGCTTCGGCTCCTGGCTTGAAGAATCTGTTCCCTATCTGTTGGGCAAGAAATCTGGGGTTGGACTTGGGGAGATTTGGACGTGATGTTTGAAAACAACTTTTTTTTCTGAAAATGGGAGCAGGTATCTGAGGATGAAATCTCCATCACTGGAGGGTATTAGGAATGGGTTTGACAGTCAGCTGTCAGGAATGCATTAGGTGGTTTTCGTCCTGGCTATGCACAAGGGGATGGACCCTTCTGGCATATTTTCTTTCGATTATTCATTTACCATGAGGCAGTGCCTGCCTCTCCTTTAACTATGAAGGGAGCCGAGGAGTGAGACTCCTAACTTGGGACTACAGTTCAGTGCCTGGAGTTAGACGGGATGAGTTCAGGCTTTAGCTGCTCATCCTGAGCTCATTAGTTAGTGAGTTACTAAATCTGCCACTTGAATTATTTCTGATAGGAATGAGACAGCTGGTGCCTGGTGATGCCCATTCATATTCAGCTCATGTTTGAACTTTTCTGGCTGCACCTTTGGATGATCCAGTTCACCAGCCTGTTTTATGCATGCTGATCCTGCTCATCAGGATGACCATGTAATTATTCAGCTCACTTACATGAACATGTTGGAGACTGGGTGAAGGTGGGGGAGAAAGAGGACATCATTAGCAACCTTAGGCTCTGATTTAACTTCATTCTACTCTAATTCAACAGTTTTCCATTTGACCTTGTTTAAGAAATGTTTAAGAAAAACTCCCCTTGCTGATGTTGATGATAAAGTGGAACCTCTGGTGGTTAGTTGTACCCGACCTAAGTAATTCATCTCTCCACTTCAGGGCAAGTCTCAGCCATTTGCAGAGGACATTTTCACCATTCCCTTGTGACAGAGGTATGACATGAAGGTTCATGATATATGTGTCAGAAAGCAAGCCCAGCTTCTCTGACGATACCTGATTAATCTTCAGAACACCATATTGATACTACACGAATAAGTAACATTGTTATTTATCAGATTTCTGTGGGTTGTGTAATACAAACTGCTAGAAGACTTTAATACATGAGGAAATCCATCTGATCCAATAGGCAAACAATTTGTCTGAGATTTCTTACAACAGGGAAGTTCTCAATTTGTGCCTCTTTACATTCACCTAATTACCTGACTTTGTGCACCTAATCAGCTTGCAATGCTGTCACCAAGGGAATCCATGATCTTTCCAAACAATTTTGTGGCAGCCAGAGATGAGCCCTCTGTAGGAAAGACACAATCTCTTTTTTGATTGCTCTGTCCATTTTGCGCTATTCCCTTTCCATATACCCTTTCAAAATAATCACCGGTGAGGAGAAACAAAATTGAAGAAAGGGCAGAAGAAATACCATGTGCTCCTGAGACAGCATTGTGTAACAATATATCCTAAAGAGATCACAGGTAGACAAAATGTAGGTTGAAATTCTCTTCACCTTTCATCGCAATGAAAAACTGCTGGCTATTTAGTGTCACTTTACGTCTCATGGATTTAACCAGGGCATATTCATCTCCACATCCTTCTTCCATCCTGCCAAGCGTGGTTCTGTACTTGAGATGATGTTTTCCTACTGGCCAAGACATTTCAAGGATTTGTCCAAAGAACAAGTTCCACTTGGCATCTTCAAGGAGACTTATGGACTCTTGTACTTGAACGTAACAGTGGGAGTCAGGAGTTTTGGGGACTATTTCTGTCTCTGGTACGAATCACTAGAGGAGGGGCTCAAAAAGTGATAAAAAGATAAAGTTTGACTCAAGCAGCCAGCAAGACCTCCTCTGCTGAGAGACAGAAGAGAGCCACTTGTGGATGTGTCACTCCACACCAGAGAAATATGTTTAAGTAAAGTAACTCACCTCCAAGGTTAATACTGACAGTAGTAATTGCCTCCGTACTGCAGTGATGCTCCATGTCAAATGAAGACAATAAAGTATTATTAGGTATGATATGAGGGCAGCCAGGAAATTTTAGCTGCTAATATATGTTAGGTGTTCTTAAATCCCTGTGCAGAAAGTAAAATTGAATTTGTTGTCATTTTTATCCAATATCACAAAAGGTAATGATCTCTACAAAACTTTTCTCCAATGAGAGAGATTTCCAGAAGAAAACCATAAATGCATTAGTACCTCTTCTGAGTCCAGATTATTCCTGTAACAGGGAGCAGGAGGATGGAGAGCTCTTGTAATTTACGTATAACTGTGTAGGCTTTTTGTATTCACTTAAAGGTCTCAGTCTTGCCTCACTCCTATCCACTGGTTTGCATCAGGTTTTGTGGGGGGTGGTGTAGTTAATCAAAGTGCAGTGCCATGTGGTGCCCTCAGGACTTTCCTTCTCCCTTTTTCACTTTTTTAGTTCTTTAATTCTTGTGCATTAATTATACTGCCCATGACAATGGGCTAATAAGTGTTTGTTCTGTCTTCTCAGTGTTAGCCTGTATTTGCCTGTGTCTGTCAAGTCTTTGCCTCTCACACTGACTTGCCTTTTTATTCTCTTTGTGCCTCTTAAGACATGCTGAGTGATACTAATTCCTGGCAGAACTGGACTCTTAAGTTAGATTTTCCTTGGGTTTTTATTAAATCTCCCAAGTCTTGACTATCCTGAACATTTTGAGCCAACAGTGCATTTTACCTCCTGGCAGGCCAGCGGTAAGCAAACACAGCACCAGTTTGCAATCCTGTCCTTGTAGCTACCCACGATTAATCTCTTTCCACACTAAGAATTGGCCATTTGTTCCTACTCTTTGCTCCTTATCTCTTCTCCAGTTTTTAATCCGTGACAGGACTTTACCTTTCACCCCTGGATCGCCAAGTTTCTCAACAGCCTCTTGTGCCGGACTTTATCAAAAGCCTTTTGAGAGCTGTTGGAGTCCTCCTTGCTCTGTGGTTTCTTTAACCCTTTCAAGGCATTCAAGCTGAAAAGTGAAAGCATGTGAGGAGGAGGATTATTGCTCATGGGAAGTTTGCTGGTTGGCACATCTGTCATTGTTTTTGTGTTTTCTTGGCCAAATGGATTCCAGTTGCAGGAGTTACATGTGGTTTGTATTAACCTGCTTTTCTTGGGGGTGGTCTGGCTGTTTGCTGCTACACCATGATCTGGGAGGGAGTAGGTGAAGGCCAATCAAGTCTGTATTTTAGGTCATGGACTTACTTTCGTCTCTAGGTCTTTATGTCAAACTCTGAAGTGACTGCACCAGACCCCCAATCTTGGAGACAGACTTGCACGTATCCTGTCATTCCAGTTGTGTGTCCAGTCCGACAGGCACAATTCAGTCGCTTGAATGTGGGCCCAGTGCCATTTAAGACAGCTAAGAGGATGCGATTATGTGCATTATGGCATGGCTGTGTAGGTAGGTACCACACAGGTGATACGGGACATCTGGGCTGTGCTGGATAGACAGCTGGAAGTGGGCCTGTGGGTTATCTCCAACATCTAGAGTCAGCAGTAGACAGCTTGCAGCATGAGGTTGGGCAAGAGACCTCCAGAGGTCCCTTCCAGCTCTGGTTTCCTTTCACATGCTCTAATACAGTCTTGGCAACACTTTGTACCTGCTGGCATTTCACCTTCCTTCCGAGTCCCACTGCAAAGTGTTAGGGCAGCAAGCTCCTAGGTGCTGCAGGGCACTTCTCACGGTGCAGCCTCAGTAGGTGACCAAGTAGGGCTGGCAAAAACCAGGCCCTTCACTCTGCGCAGAAACTTGCCGTGACCAGCCTTTGCAATTTTGCATCAACATACTGAGCCCCCCCCCCGAACCCTATTTCACCACTTTAGCGTGTCTCCTTTACTGTCACCATGTCAACTCTCCACTGACAGTGTCCCATTTACTGCTGTTGTCATTTCTTTGCTTCCACAGAAGCAGGTCCCTGATGAAAGGTCCCAAACTGCACAAGAGCTAAACCTGATCACATCAGTGTCCTGTCCTCTGCAAGCCCTGAACAGGCTTCCCTTCCTGCATGTTTGTCCTGCTGACTCTGTCTGGGCCTTTTGAAGCTTTGCTTTGCAAGATGCCTTTTAAAAAGTGCTGAAGACAAAAAAATCTGCAACGCCTCCTCTTGAAAGTAAGCTGGATGAATTCATCTCTCAGGGCATGCCTGACTGGTGTCTCTGGCTCTTGCTTTCCTTTTTACCTGCCATTTTGCCTATATTAACATCATCATGGCTGGGCTTCTGGTTTCACTTGGTGGTGTTATCACCATAAAACTGTCAGGCAGAGCAGAGTACAGGCAGTAAGCGATCCCAGTATGTCTCCCTTTGCTTGTGAGAACCATGACCATTTCCTTTTCCCTCTGCAGCCCTGACTGCTGTGCTTGCATCCTGCATCCCTGTTCCTGAGGTCTCAGTCATACATGCTCCAGCACTATTTATTATATAAAAAAAATACAGCAATTGTAAGTGCATCTGGACAGGAGCTCTCTCGGTCTTTGGTGCAGGCAATGGGAATTTCACCATTGTTTTATTTACTTTTTTATTTATCTACGCCTGGCTGAAATATATGCATATATTAATTATATACAAAGTGCTTCGGGCATAAATAAATCTATGGTTTTGGTTTATGTAGCACAGTCACCATACAATGAATAGAGCAGGAGTTGCAGAGCTTGGACTGAAATCTCTGGCTGTCACAAGGAATCCCAGGATTCCCAGAAGCAGCAAAAAATTTAAGGAGAAAGATAATGGCATATTTCAGTCACTACCTGTAATCCTGAGGGGCATCAAAAGACTCTGGAGGGTTCTGTTACATGTAGTGAAGAGTCTGAAGAAATACCGCTGCCAGGAAATCAATTCCCAGCTCATAAACAAGCGGTTAGCAGTTTACAAAGAAACACCTTCAGTCAAGATATATGACAGTTGTACAAACACAGCTACCTCTCCCACAGCAGCTGCATTACGACAGCTCTAACCCTTCAGGCAGTGGTCAGAAAACCAGCCAGTTCTGGGAGATGTCTTGTTTAACCATTTTTCCTCTGTAGGAAGCAAACACCATAAACGTGTTTCCTGGGCAAGAGCCAAGGGCTTGCTGAGGACAATGATTTTATCCCACAGCTCTTGTTCAGGAGTCAAAGAAACAGTGATGTTGTGTAAATACCATTAAAAGTTGCCAAAACAACAAACCTGACAACAACGGATAATATGATATAACTGCTTGAAAAGGAGGAGAGATGTTGAAGTCGACGACGTCACTGGTCATGCCAGGTAGAGATGCTGTAGAAGAGCAAATCTGTTATCGCCAAAGTGCAGGGAAGTGCCGTCTGCAACGTGACCTCCTCATTTCTTCACCTTTTGCTGAGGCTTGACAGCTTTTCATTAAATTCTGGCATTTAGTTATATTCATGTTCCAGTTGCCTTGCCTTTCTGAAGTACTGCTGCTGACCGGGGGATACATCAGTTTATCAATTTTGCAAAATACCTGTGGTTTTGGTAGGACTGTTTCCAGGAAGCATTCTGATGGTCATAAAACAAAGTTGTTCTGCTTGTGTTCTGTTTGAACTTTTCTAATAGGATCAAAGGTGTTAATCTGAAGAAGAAAATTTGAAAGATCAGAAATTCAGTTGCACTCCCCACCTTCTTGCAACCAAAAAGTATTGACAAGCAAGGTATGAAACCTGGTGTAACGCAGTCCTACCCTGGCCAGTGGGGGATTAGGAAAAAAGTAGGTAACATTTGCTGAAAACGGAAAGGTTTTATACACAATGGGGAAACTGAACATCATTTCCTTAAATGTCAGTGGAGTGAATAATCACATAAAATAAAATTTTAAAAAATCTTTTCTGCACCTGAAAAAATAGAATACTGCTGTGGAATTCCTGCAGGAAGCGTATGACTTAGACTTAAATCTGAGTAAATCAGATTTTGCTCAGCTCAGCTTGAGAACATCCAAAGAAAAAATGAGCTGCTCTTCTGTTCTGTAAAAACACAGCTTTTCCTGTATTTAATTTTGGGACTAACAAAAGGGGAAGATTGGTATGAGTCAGAAGTAAATTGCTTTAGTATGAAATAATTTTTATTAAACTCACTGACCTCAACTGTTTTAATTTAGCTTTCTTAAGTGTGTTACAGAGAAACTTTATCCAACCTTGATGCTCTGGTGTCTCAGGGATTATATATCAAGCTCATTTTAAATTACAGATTTAACACATCATGTGTTAGCTTTCAGCACCTGATAAATGTTTCGGGTTTCCTCATGCTCTTGCAGAATTGGAAACACCAGTTATTCAGCTCTCCAACTGTTGTTTGACTATATGGCATTAAAGGCTGAATATTTTACTGACAAGAGGAAAACAACCCTTAAATTAAAATAAAATACTCCACCCAATAGCCAAACTGCATGATGCTCAACCTCAGATCCACTTTGTGCTCTTCGCTGCCTGCAGAATAACACAAATTGGATAGTTTTGACAATTAAAAATGTTTTCTAGTAACATACTAGAGGTGGATGAGATTCAATAACTTGCCAGAAGTCCCACCTGCTACAATCTAAGGATGTCTTTTTAAAAGGAAAATAATCAAAGCAAAAGAGTTTCATGAGCTGAAATAGTAAAATGCTGCAGTTTGCTAAGAGCAAGCAGAATCTTTATGGGCACTTTGCACAGCAAGACTGAACCAAAAAAACTTTCAGACATAAATGCTGAAATTAAGTGCAAATAGCCCCAAAATTGAAGACACAGTGGTTGGAAGGGAGCACTGGAGGCCTCTTGCCCAACCTCCTGCTTGAAGTCGGACTACTGACAACTCTAGATGAAGTCAGATGCGGCTTTGCTAGCCCAAACCACCAAAAGACAAAGCCTGTTTGAAAACCTCCGAAGACAAAGACTAAGCAGCCTCTGTGCAACCTGTTCCAGTGCTGTGCTACCTTCCTTGTGAAATTATGTTTTCCCTGCTGTCCCTCCCAAGCTGCAGACTGTGGCCGTTGCCCTCTCTTACACTGTCCTACGCTCCTGAGAAGAGTTTGGCTCCATCGTTCTTATCGTTGTCTGTCAGGGAGTTGTAGGCGACTGCTCAATTTCTCCTCTAACTCCCTTTTGCCAGACTGAACAAGCTCAGCTACCTCAGCCTCCCTTTCTAGAGGTGCAGGAGGTCCCTGACCATGCTAGTAGAAACGTGTCATGAAGCTGAGGGCCCAAAGAAGCATGATGTCCCCATACTGAGTACAGCAGGCAAATGTTGGTTTTAATGCACGGTCGGAATTAGGTCCCACAGTCCTTCGGAGACCTGCCCAGTGATGGAAGTCTCCAACTGGCTGAAATAAAGAGCACAGCCTTTTTGCAGAGCAGAGGTGAGGTTGGTGCATGGAGAAAGGGAAGGAGAAGGTTTGAAATGGCCATTGTCTCTGGAGAAATTGCCTCCTGCTGAAACTTTCATTCCTCTGAAAGCATCTCAACCCAATTAGCTGGTAATTTAATCTCCTGTGTTTCTTCTCAGGGTGATTGAGGTTGCTGCGGGTTTTATTTGCACATATGTGGCTTGTAGTTAGAGGGATGCCAGCTCTCTGTCTACGAGGACTAAGGGAACTGGCTGAACGTTAAACTGGTGTGGGCAAGCGCCTGCTGCACACTAAATTCATCCCCTGCTTTTCCAAATCTCTGTCTTTCATTCCCTGCTCTTTCCTCTTCCCTCATTAATTTGTCCCCATTTCTTAATTTTCTTTTTCTGGCTTTCTACTCCTTTTTTAAAAACAAACATCTCCTTTTTCCCCATTCTGGGTTTCTTTCCTTGTCCTCTCTTCTCCCTGTACTTCGCAGCTGTGTGTAAGTCTCAATACCAGCATTTGAGCCAAACTTGTGAACCCATGCAGCTCCATCCCAATTGCATTTGTAAACTGAAAGAAAAGCTCCCACTTGCTGCAGTGGGTCTGTTCAGCTGAGGTGGATTTGTAAGGACGGTGTATTAGTGCCAATGGTAGAAAGCACTTGCTACGTGTCCACAAAACCTCACCAACAAGGGAAGGGCAGCCGGCTCTCTGGGTTTCTGGGGACGTGCTCTCTGTCTCCGCCGTGGTGGTACTGGTAGGCTGTACCCTATTTGTCTGTAATTTGCTGATGTCAGGCAGCCTGACAGGGGCAGCCGCTCTTACCGGGCGAGCAGATGTACAGAAACCCTGACATCTCCCCTGCGCAGGGGAACATCTGTGCTGCGGCGTCGGAGCAGTCAGGCGGAGGCTCCCGGGAAGCCACGGGGCATCCTCGGCTGGGGCAGTAACATCAACGGCTGCGTGACCGCGGCGCGGGAGGTCTGGAGGGCACGTCCCTGCGCTCCTGCAGGCTTTTGCAGCCATAACGAGCAGACAGCGTCAGGGCAAAATAGGGGACTGAGGAGATTTTAATCTGTGCCAGAGGCTTGCTGGGCTGCTGTGGATGTCACTGCATTTTTGATGCCTAGATTTGCTAGCGTCAGCACAAAGATTGTGTTCCCTTTCTGGTTTTCTCCTCAGATTGTCAGCTGTGGTGCTGAGGATTTCTTGGTGTCCCTTCAGCCCAGTAGAGACCTGATCTTCAGCTGCATGTCCCCTGAGCCATGAGGGAAACCTGCAGCACAGTCTGGAAGCATGTGGCATTCCTCAGTTTCGGGGGGCTGCAAACAAGCGGGTTTATTCACATAGGTCTGAGGCCTTTTTAGCTGCTGTGGAGGAAGATACATGCCCTAAGCCCAAGTTTTACGAAGTTCCATGTGGGTGACACTGGAATACGGATGACATGATGCCAAACCCTTGGGGCTGCTGTCAGGGCCAGCGGCACTTGCTCCTCACTCACCAGTGTCCCGGCAGCGGCAGCCCCTGTACGGCGAGATCCTCACTGCCCTCGCAGTCCCTGCATGGAGCGTTCTCTGTCTCTGCAGCCGACAGGGCTAGGTCTGGAGAGGCTTTGGTCAGCAAGGAGTCCTCACCCCCATCCTGTAGGGATGTTCTGAGTTTTGTCTGGAAACACAGTCCTTTCAGACGTGGGGGATTAAGGTGTAAAAATCCCAGACCAAATGCTGACCCTACATTTACAGGATCTACAGCTGGGCCAGTTTGTAAGGCATGGTGACACGTTTACCTAATAGGGAGAGAAAAAGCAAGGGAGTGAATGCATCTCCCCGCACCTTCCCCAGAAAAGGCGCAGCATTCATGGTGATATTCTCACCATCAGATATTGCTTTCCCTGAGGAACCGGGCAGACAGGAATAACACTTCACCATACAGCTGACAAGGGAGAGGGAGCAGTCACCGCCCCAGACT
>Ga0181612_133316_pt1 | contig 16589 bp, 11 predicted proteins | sample HoacroProtozoa21_FD_119630 | JGI IMG/M metagenome (GOLD analysis project Ga0181612, IMG submission 119630) | Hoatzin crop microbial communities from Cojedes, Venezuel. Combined Assembly of Gp0051906, Gp0051904, Gp0051908
ACTTGTCATCAGGCAGTGAGATAAAGTGTATTGTGTATTGTTTGTTTTTCATATTCATTATTATTAGTATTAGTATTTTCCTTTGTTGTTTTATTAAACTTTTGTCCATTCTCCTCCCCATCCCACTGGGGTTGAAGGGGAGGGGTGAACGAGCAGCTGTCTGGTCGTAGTTGCCAGCTGCCAGGTTAAACCATGACACACAGACTTAGCATGTACAACCTCCTTTTTCACTACTGTACTTCAGAGTTGCTTTAGTGGAAGCAGCAGACACCAGGCAAAACAATGTTTTTACTGCTTTAATCTGAGCACACCATCTCTGAATTCATGTCAGTGCATGGTAACCAATATGATCTGTATGATAAGAAGCTGTCAGGCCCCAATGTATTCTTCCAGATAACCCACCCAAATTAGCATCTATTTTCAATATTTTTCAGAACAGCAGTTATGTGTTACTGTGACAGACTTGGAACATTTTATATTTTTTTCCTTAGCTCTTTGCCACTGAATCATACTGTCAGCAGCACTTTGGGCTGTCTGAGAGTTATTGAAGGAGGAAAAGCTTTCTTACCTAATCGAGCTGCTGCCAGCATCAAGGTCTTGTGCTGTCACTGCACCTATAATGGTCCCCACAGGTGTATCCTCATAAACCTCCATTGTGTACATAGGCTTGCTGAAAACTGGAGGTTCATCCATGTCCAACACGTTTATCTTCACAGTGGCAGTATCTTTGAATGGACCCACTGAGTGAAATCGATGGTCAAGGTGGAGATTGGAGGCCTCTACTTTAAAGGTGTATGCCTTTTTTGTTTCAAAGTCTAATGGCTGTAGAAAGAACAAAAGCAAAACATCAGATTTGACTGAAAAATAAACATTGCAAAATCACTTTGGCGAGATTAATCTGACCTAATTTAAGATGCCTTCAGTGTAAGCTTCAGCTCCTGAGCTAATCATCTAAGCTTGTTTTGCAGTTCATCTCATGCTAAGGTGGTTCTGAAACAGGCCGGGTGAATCATACACAGGAAATGACTGTTTCTCCACATCAGAAAAATCAGGATGACTGGCATGGGTGTAAACAATTACACTGTAGATGTCTGAAGTTAAATGAGTGAGATCTCTTGCAAATGAACTGTGTGCAGGTTAGCCAGAGATCTGCATTCACTACTCCCATGCACAGGCAATCAACTGTCTCTAGCTGATCCAGCTCCTTCAACAGAAGATTCCCATCTCTTTTAGAAGGGAAAGGTTTCAGAGGACCATGACAATGGTGGAAATGGGCCCAAATGAAAAATCTGATATGTACCAATGGGTCAAACCAAACTTCAGGTATGGTTTGCAAAGTGAATTCAAACTTCATCTGAACCAAGGTTTTCCTGTAAAATGTCTGTCTTAACAGTGTACATGCTGTATATGAGCTGCATGTACATTGAAAAATACAGATTTTGACTGTCTTATGATCCTAGGTGTAATCCATAAGGTCATGAAGGCATCATAGCAGCTTTTGTGTTACTTATCTGGGTTTTTGATGGAAAGGTATCCTGCAGTCAGATTGTTTTGGTGTGGGTTTCCATCAATGTACATCATTGTAGTGCTTTTGGGTTTAGAAAATTAATCATTCCAACACCTTAATGCAGTCTTATTTAGTTGAAAAGACATAGAAGGTTTATTTTCAGTTAAAGGGTTTAGCTTCATTGGCTTTTATGGTTTTTTTTAATGTTACTGAAAAAAGTCCTTTTCCTGATGTCTGGGTAACACTGGCACCTAGTGGTTTCTGCCTATAATTATCAAGTTGGAAATTTTCTAGCGGGAAAGCATATGCTATCTGGAAAAGAGAGCAGGATCACAAGTGTATGAGCAAGCATATTTCAATGTCTGACCTTTTTTTTTTTTTTTTTTTTTTTTCCCCCAGTCGTCATTACCGCAGTGTTTCCAGTCATTTGTCACAGCTAGGATAGATTTAAATTCTGCCATTTTCTGTCCTTATCACAACAGGACATAATTGGCCAGATGACTGGCTGGTGTAAATTTAAGTAGCTCCATTAAAATCAAACGAGTTACCTTGACTTACATTAGCTGAACAGCTAGCATAATGATTTTAAATCCTTATGAAAGACTTTATAATTTTAATGGACCAGATGGTCAGTCTTTTCTGAGATGGGGATTTAAAATTAGCCATCCAAGTCTATATATATTAGAAATAATCAGGCTTGGAAGCCAAGTAGTACTAACCAATCCACTCCCACATGCAGCCATCCTACTACAGACAAAATTCCCAGTAAAAACCAGTAGGAGTTGCACCTTCATGAATGGCCAGACAGAAAGGAGGAGACATTAGGGCTAAGAAGAAACAGACAAAATAAAATGTGGAAGATCTTGTGCCCTAGTGGTGACACCCTAAGCTGTTGCCTTCACTACAAATGGACTTGCTGCTTCATTATCCAAATTGTTGTCACACCGTCTTTTCAGTTTCTATACGACTCCTGTTCGCTGTTATGCATTGCCAAAAAAATTCCCTCCAAACAAACAAAAAACCCTGCATTGTCTCGTCTACAGCTGATTATATAAATTGTTAACATGTTCCCAAAAATATATTAAGGGGACAAAATCTGGACTTTAAAGAAGCAGTCTGCAGTGGAAAAAGACAAAGTATGAGCAGTTAAGTAGAAGTAAATGGTGAAGACGGAGAAAGTGAGAAATCTGAGCTCTCAATTAAGTGGTTATTCTAAACTGATGCCTTTTTTTGTGTCTTTCATACCCTCAAAATTGTATTAAAACTGTTCAGACTGTCTCCTGTGGTGCATGAGTACATTTGCAGATAGATGTGCTAGTGGAAAGAGCAATAATCTGTGAGGTCCTTGCAGGCTGTTTTCACAGAGTTATTCTTCAAGGCAGCAGTACCAGATCATGGTCCTTGGCCAGTGCCCAGTCACAACCTTCATGATGCAAGGGGAACAGAGTCCTTGTGTGGGGATGAACAGAAAGAAACAGGATTTCAAGCAATTCTGTTGGTCTGTTGGTGTGCTCAGGCTGGAGTATTTTACTGTGCAGCTACCCAGAAGTCAGATAAAGTGGCTGCATTACTTCTCTCCCCCCAGCATTATGGAGTAATGCTATGATATGTTTTTGAAAAGACAGTGTGACCCCAAGAAAGGAAAATGTTTTCCCCCTGTAACCTCAGAGCAACCCATTCTCTCTTTACATTCTTCTATGGGTCTGATGATAAATATAGTTAAAGGTTAAACAATATACAGCCAATGCCAAGCACAGATGGCACTCAAAATAAGAAGAGACAGGCTGAAAGTGCTGAGTCATCATCAGAGAAAGAAATCAGTGACAGACCCCCACAAAATAGCAGAAATTAGCCTTGTACTATAAATGAGGCTAAACTGCAGCTGAAACATCTGTGGAAAGACGGGAAATGTTGCAAATGGTAAACCTAGGATTTAATTTGAAATAGAAAACAATTTTGTACAACATGTGTCATGCAGAAGGAGTATGGTTTCAATGTACTGTGATTATGGGGAGTCCATGCTACAATCTCCTGATCAGTTCTGGTCTCAAAGTTTTGAACAGCTGAGCTGTACAGATAGCTATTGACAGTCTCAAATTTTGGCGTTTGTCTGATATGTCCAGAGTCTGCCTGAAAACAGCAGAAATAAACACCTGCCTACTTCTCAGGCAGAAACTTTTGGATTTTTAGTTTTAAAGATGTTAAAATAGCTTATCTTTTTATTTCTTTTTTTAGTAGATACCACAAAAGTCTGTGAAGGAAATGAGTGGTGCACACAATATTTTAGCTGCCTTTTTAAAATACGTTTTGCTGTGGCACAATAAATATCTGACTGTGCTTAGTCCCATTTTTACTTAAAAAATGGAATGTTGGTAAGGGTACAAACATAGCAGGTTTGAGTCTTACAGAAAAAAAAAGATTATTGAAACATCTTTCAATTAATCAGACTTTAATGGAACGACTTCATTGAGGTGTGGGGTTTTAAGTAATCAATAGAAATATTTATTTCTTCTATAAAAATAATTATATTCAGAAAATTCAGTTAGAATAAATCTTCTATTTTATAAAAGTGCTAGTTTTTCCACAGTAAATAGCGTTTTTGCGGATATTAAGGCAATGCCTTAACTGTGAACTATTCAACAATTAAAGAAGGATTTCTAAATTATATTCTAAGTACCAGTGACAGAATAGATATATTTGGCCCCCCTACCGGTTCTTATCTACCTTTTCCTATGTTGAGGTTACAAGCTGCTCTATATAGTTTCATCGTAAAGCATTATCAGCATGTACACAGCTGTGTGCAGCAAAGGCATTCTACAAATCCCAAAATCAAAGAACACATACTGACAAATCACTTTATCTTGCAACTCTGGAAGTAGCATGAATGGACTTGTTTAGTATGACTGAGAAAACACATGAACAGCTGTATTAGAAAGAAAAATATTTTGAAATATTACTGTTTCCCATATTTAAGGCCAAGTTAAGAAATGCTACTATATAGATGTATCTGTATCTAAATGTCTGCATTAGATAGGTAGATGGATAGATGGAGAGAGAGACAGATAGTGAGAGAGAGAACTAAAGAACATGGGCTGAAAGATACAGTGAATTCTGATGAGAAGTACAGGACAGGTGGGAAAAGAACTACTCTGTCAGTTTACTCTGCTTCACAAAGAGGCAGGACCGGAAACTCCCGAAATTTCTTCTTTTTATCCACACAGAAGAGATAGAAAAGTACTGTTTGTGATACAGTCTTTATGGGCCACACCTACAATAATGGAAAAGCCATATTTTGGGATGACACTGTAAGCCGCAGGACATATGGATAGTTGTGGACAGTAGTGGTGGGTTGAGAGGAAGCGTGTATTAACTTAGGCTTGTCTTCATACTAGCATTGTGCAATTGTAGAACAAGTCTGTGACGTGTGCCTGTCTCAAGACCTGGCAACACTTCCCCCTGGAAGATGGGTTGAGCATCTGTGTTTGTTGTGAAATACTGCCATCAGACTATTCACTATACATTGACACGTTTCAGTAATCACAATTCTGCACTGGATCTTAAATAGCATAAGGAAATAATGGGTATTACAGAGTAGGCTGGTTTATTAAAACAAGCTCCAGATCAACCAGGAACATTCATTGATTACAGAGAGAATGCACAGTAAAAAAAGAGATCTGCAGGCCAAATCTGCAGCAAGCGCTGTGGATTGGACCAAATCTGAAGTGTTTCAAGATTTGATGGGAGATGGACAAAATATGTGCATGTTCTGTATCTGGAGAAGGGAGGAAGCTGACCAGTGTAAGGGGTTCAGCTCTTTGCTCTCAGGCATCTGACCAGTTTCTGGAGGCGGCTTTCCCTGTTCCAGCAAAAAATAAACCCAACAGCTGTATCCGCAAACTGCAGAAACTGAAGATCTCCCCTTCCTCATGCTTTCTGTCATTTTTCTATGTGGCTACCATGGTCTTTATGACTTTCTGCCTGTACCGAAGGACTTCATATCACCTGCTTCTCCTCAGAACGTAAAGCTATAATTCCTGCTCACACAAACTCACAAGTTACGATTATAGGCAGGCAGTGCCTATGCACACACCTGCAGAGGGTATTCCTTGCCTCTGGAGAATGAAGGGGTGGAGTGGGGTGAACAGTCTATACAGTCTTGCTAGTAAAGCAAGTAGTAGCAGTAATGCAATTCTGGCTGAGGGATGTCAGGAGTCTGCCTTATGCTCACTACTATGGTGTACGGATGCTGTCAGACTGCTCTTACATCACAGCAAAGTCCCAGTACCACACACATGGGCTGTCCCACAAGTAAAGCAACTCAGCTTCGTCAGCAGTCAAACTTCTACTTGCTGCTTCCAGTTAAAGGCTTTTTAAAAGTGGCCCCTGAGGTTACAAGGAAGCACACACTCCCTGCAGCTAGTGGGTTTGTTCATTGTCCCTCCAGTTTCTGTTATTTTATCATCACTGAAGTTAGTGTTTCTCAGCATGCAGTGCTATGTCCTCCCTGAAGTGCTGTGATTTCACGGATGCAGCTTTGTCACCTCATCAGTTAGCAGTGGTAACATGGCTTACAAAAAATAAGATGCAGATGTTCCCCGAGCTTCTACTAACCCACATGGATAAACTCACCCAGTATAGCGCAGCAGTGTATGATCATGCTAGGTGAAGCCTAGAAGTAGTTTTTCCCTGGATTTTAATAACAGTCTGCACAAATTAGTAATGTCTGAGCCGGACTCAGTGCTTGAACCCTGCTCAACTTCTGCAGTAGCTCATGCTGAGCCAATTAAGAGGCTTCTACACACAATGGGCTTGTCCTATACCCTCATCTTTAGTTTAATATATTTAGCGCCAACTGTTCAGGGAAGCTTGGATCCTTCTGTTTTCCTTTTCTGTTGGGTGTAGTCATTAAAAACTTCTTATCAGTTTCAAGAAAATCAGGAGCTTGCCTGGGACTGACATATTTTCCTTCTATACCTAGGAGCACTACTCTGTGACCCACCTGGGGCCACTACACTCTGGTGTGCAGGAGATGGTCCCTTCTGTCACCCTGCTGCTTGTAGCTTACGCTCACTGTAGTTTGCTGAAGCATTGAGGTAGGATGACACATACTGCAGAAATATAAAACCCAATAAACATCATATTAAATAACACTAGACAAGGGAAGAAATTGGTTTTTCTGTTCCTAATACAGTAATATTTCTTATGCTTATAAAAACTGTATGCAGCACTATCCCAAAGCCAGACATTTCCCCATCTTTTTACTGACACTATTTTCCCTTTTTTTTGAGAGTGAAAGGACGCTATGACAATACTAACCACACAGTGGTGCTAAATGGCATTTGGATCATTTCTTCAGCAGAGTATAAGAAAAGCTATTCCTTTTTTAAGATATGTAAATAGCACAAGAGTAGCAGTAATCAAGTTTATATTGGATCATAGCACGGAAATAAATTAGCAACCAAAACAGATGATTCAAGATGTGCACCTTGTCCAGCTGTAGCTGTTTGTTCCCATTTAGCGTCCAAGAAGCAGAGAATAACCTTTTATCTCTGCCAATGCACTTAGCATGCTGACAAGAACAGTCTGGCTTGTGCAATTTTTTATCATCAGATGTATTTTCCACCGAAAAGAAATGTAGTCCAGGAAGGCTTTATTTTTCTCAATTTTGCTATAGAAATATCTCCTTTTTTTTTGCATAACAACAGAACAAAAAAGTATCTATGCAGTGACTGACAGTTTCTGGCTGCAAGAAATTTTTCAGGAAAAATAAAAGCAGATTTTCTAAATGGTTTAGAAACGGCTCAGCACCGAATTACTGCAGCGCTTACAGCATGAGAATATACTGTTATACAGAAAATAGTGTAAACCTGTTTTTAAAGCATATGGCACTTTTTATGAGTGGCTTTGTTTAGTATTTATAATTCATAATTGAAAGTGTTTGTCCTATTCATTCATCAACTTTGATTTAAAGAAAGACTTAAATGCATTCCTAACTTAAATATTTGTGTAATTGCACAAGGTCAAATCAGTGTTTTGAACACCACACAGTGTGAAATTGCTTCTGTGCAGGCAAATGAATAGCGCTGTTGCAGGCTTGTATAGTATGGGTGTTTACAGAATTGTGAATGTCCAACGCTTCTTAAAATCTGAAAACTGCAATCCATGAAAACAAATTTATATGATTACAAGCACAGAGGATATGAAAAGACAATTGAGTTAACAGTATCTTTTAAGAATCTGTATTGCTTTTATTTAACCTGGGATCCAGCAAGGAACTGAAGTGGGTGGGTTTTAGACGATTCCAAAATGTCTTAAAGCACCTGGATCATTTAAGGCTTAGTGAATAAGACCTTGCTGCTGAGAAAAGTTTTGTGAAGGGCGATGTGTAGGGTCTATATAAAGCCATGCCTTGCTGGAGGACCTGCGTGTTGGGTTTATCTTCTTTCCACACTCCTGCATAGAACAAAGCTGGATTTCCCTGACCTTCACAGCCTGTCGCTGTCCCCAGGCTCACTGTGATGAAGAAGATTAAGATGGGATTAGGATTATATTTTTTCCCCCTCCTGTTCAATGGCAGAGATCTATTATTTACATTAAGCGACATCAATCGATGTTCTGCTGTTGTAAAAGCACCCTAAAATTTCAGATACACTCTGTCTTGTTACTGAGAAGGCTAAATAAATGCAGCAAAATACGATGACCTACTCTAAAGTATCTGGATATAGAATTAGTTGTGTTTATTTTTATTTTTTTTTTAAATCAGTGGTTCAGTTAGCTGTCATATAATTCCCCATATAGCAGTCTCAAAAGTGGCCAGACATTTTGCCTGCGCTGGTCCTAACATAACTATCAGGCAAATTCATATGTGGATGCTTTTGATCAGTAACAAATATCATACGTGTGTTGTTTGAATCTGCATTGTTAATTTGAATATATTGTCTATACATTCTAATATATATATACTTAACCGTAAGTATGGAAAAATTCCATTGCTGTGTATAAAAACAAGCAGCACAGCTGAGGCTTAGGACTAATCCAGGGAGAACTGAATCCTATCAAAAACCTACTCTTGATGTTCAAACATTCATTTTTCAACAGATCCTACTCATTGCCATTTCTGACTGGCAGTGCATAATGGAGGGGCATGCAGCTGCTCAGCCTGACAGTTCCAGATGGAGCTACTTTTGAGTCATCTGCATAGAGGGAAAAAGGTGATCAGAATGATTTTTAGAAATGATTTTTAAAAATGAAGCAAAGTTTACAAATTCACATAAGAAGGAAGTAGTACAGTCAAACTTGTAGTCAAAAAGAAGGGGGTGTGTGAAGAGTGCAAAGACTTTGTGTCTCATTGACAAATTACTTCATATGGGTATCATAGTTACATTTTATGTCACTAAAACTAGCAGAAGAGTAAGTGACTTGATATGATCCAGTCTTTTAATGCACCTGTAGATAACTTACTATTTCCTGAGACAAGAGGCTGAAGCCAGGAATTTTGTTGCTAGAATGAGTGTAGTGTGAATATAGATCCATGGTCAGAGCTGAAGGAAATTTAAATATCTAAATTCTAAATTTTATTGGAACTATATCTTCTCTTTTCTTAAAGCTTGTATTCAACACATGTCCAGAACATTTTCCTTCACAGGTCCTTCCAAAGTGTTCAGCTCATAGATGTGTTTACTTTACAAGAATTACACCTAGAAGCATGACTTGTCTATAAAACATAACCTGGCCTTTCAAAACGGTGGTTCAGATTTCTTTCTACTAAACAAGTTGATCATTGGTGTACATGTATAATTCTGGGCTCAAAAGACAGCGGGTTAAAATGTGTCTGTCACTGATTTTAATCACTCTTACCGAGTGCTTTAATCACTAAATTCCAAATAAACTTTACTGTTTCCCTCTTCAAAATTCATAAATTCAGTAATCTTGAACTTATTCTAGTACACTAATGCAACATGAACAGCTGAGATGCAGTGCATTCCCTTGCATTAATATCTGATAACCAGCTGTTGGGGACACTATTAGGAGACTTGAAGCAGGACATGTCGATTTGCAAGCGTTTGGGTCTCCTCTACTCTGAGTAAAAATTCTGTTCACCACAGTCCTGTACAAAAGTTTTGTTATTAAAATAAACACATAATGAAAATAGTCAAAATAAAATTCTTATAAGTGAAAATTAAATATATTTCCTCAAACATAAAATATAGCTCTTTCACTCCATGTTGTGGAGCATTTTTCATATGGTTTTACATGGAAAACTTCCCACAAAAGAGAAATTATACTTTCTAGTGAAAGAGAAGAATCACTTTTTTGCCACTAAAACAGACACTTTGTGAAAAGTCATACATGATTGTATGTGAAATGAAATACTATTGTATGTGAAATGAAATACTGAACTCCAATTTCCTTTAAGGCTAAGATCACAACCACAGATTCTAATAAAGATACAAACTACTGTGTGTTAATTATTAGGTATAATTACACAACATTTAATTCTCTTACCTAGTTTATCACTTGAGCCATAGGTACAGAACACCCCATTGGTGCCACATACCTTTTTCAGTTTGATGACTCCTTCCTGGGTATTCTCATCTGTTGTGATGTCAAACAAGTTTCCTCCATCTCCTGGAACTATGTTGTACTCAATTTCTGCGTTCTTCCCAAAGTCAGGGTCCACAGCTCTGATCCTTCCGATAGCAGAACCAACGTGAGAGGACTCAGGTACTTTTAAATGGAAGATACCTGTGACAAAGCAGTAAACAGTTATTCTTGGGATTTCTTGGTAAATAACATAGTATATTTGATTAAAAATGGGGATCTGGTGCAAGATAAACAGACTTAAATAATCCAGATAAAATGATGAGATCAAAAAACCAAAGGATTATAAAAAGTTATGTATGGTTTACCCACTGAACAGGCTAATTTCCCCTAGGTTCTAGATTTGTTCTAACAACCACAAGGACCTTAACATCTCTATCTCTTGAACTATCTATCTATATTTCTTTCTTTAGTTTTACCTATATGGTTGATCCTGTTGAATTAAACTCTACATGTAGACAGCAGGTTTACAAGCATTTTCCTCCTTCTATGTTTAACAGTTTTTTTAGCATTTGAATACTAATTTTGTTTAAGAAAATATAACTATGCATTCCACAGTAGTTGAAAGGAAAAAAATCAAAGGAAAAACAATTCCACCCATTTCTGAGGTATTCAGTATTACAATTACATATACAACTTGAGAGGCAAGACATAAAAAGTATTATTTATACATTAGCCACCAGAGGGTGCTCTTAGTAAATGTTCAGTGGTAAACATCAATTTTTAGCTCTGCACACTTCTCAGTTTATTTACTGTTAATGTTAACAAAAGTTAAAAAAAAACCTCTGAAAATTATGCACTTTTAAAATAATCATTACTACTGCTACTTGAGGAGAAAATGGTTTCATTTGGGGAAGCAGCTATGTTGAAAAGTGCTAGACATAGTAGTTAAAATTGCTGAAAGAACAGGTCCAAAGTACTTTGAGTCAGCCTTGGCTGTAACGACACCAGTAGCAGCAGGCCTGAGCTTATACCACCGCGCCCTGGTTTACGACACCGCTGCGGAAGCGCCTGCCTTGCCTGCCCAGTTCCACCTCTCGCTGGAGCTGTTACTTTGCACGGCTGCTGGTGAACTCCACCATGGCAAGTATTTCCAGTAGGCAGGTAGCGCTCACCTTTCTTCCCATAGCAGCCTTTGCTGTCAAAACCACCAGCGGCTTTTGGAACTGATTTCAGTGGGCCCAGCATGTTTGATTCGCTTCATCCAGGCTCACACGGAATCACACAGAATGGTAGGGGTTGGAAGGGACTGTCTGTGGGTCATCTAGTCCAACCCTGCTGCTGAGCAGAGTCACCTACAGCAGGCTGCACAGGACCTTGTCCATTTCTTCTGGACCATAAAATAATTCTTTTCAGGTTGCAGTTCAGCTGAAGAGTTCTCATCTCCTTCAGGGCAGGTTGTGTGTGAACCAACAGTGTGAACTGGATCACTATGCAGAAGGAGAGGGGTTTTAGTTCTACTTAATTGAGCTCATCTGTAGTAACACTGAGTCAGCAGAAACAAGAGCATGAAATGTTTTCTGTGGAGGCCAAGCTAGTTTATTGTATCAGCTAAGGTATGTTTAACTCTTGAGTTAAACGGAAGCCAAAGAAGGCCTGTTTAAACCTAGCTTGTGAGGATAGAAAGAAGGAGTACGGAGAGGTAAAGTATCCTCCGTATGCCAGATCCATGGTTTTTCCAAGGCATTCCCTGTTGCATGAAGGGTAGAGAATATAACAGAGCCTTCAGAGTAGAAGAAGAAACAAAGACAGAGCTAGGGAATAAAGTACAATGAACCTCCTTGCTTCTGTCCTCCTCAACGTCATGCAGGTAAAAATCTGCTGTTAGTGCCTTTCTTAGGATAGTTGCTGGGGTCCAAAACAAACAATAAAGCTATGAAATCATTCTTCTTAGGGGCATTTTATAACACAGCAATCTAGTTCTGTCTTCGCATGGAGGAACGAAGTGGCTTCTGACTCTGGGGAATGACAAACAGTTCATACTGCCCTAGAGTTTTTCTCCCTGCAGATCCCCATCCGCACTGAGCTTAAGAACAGTTTGTGTGGGTGATTGTGCAGCTCTGGATAGCATGTTTCTGACAGACCTTCCCAATGGCTCTGGCGCTGGGGTACTCCAGGTGGGTTCAGGGCCACATGCAGTGGCTCTGTCTGAGCCTCCATTTAGGAGCTTTCCTGTCAACCAGCAGGGTCCACGCTCCCCATCAGAGCACAACCTCTCCATTAGCACATGAAGACACAATCCACAAAAGCCATGAAAAATCCAATGCCTTCCCAAGAGACAAACTCTTTGGCTGACAAAATACAAATGGTGTTTCCTCAGACCCTAAACTGCCCCAGTGTTTACTGAACATCACTTGGCTTTGTGTACAGCTGAGCACTCTGGCGTTTCTGCTCTCCCACCACATCCCACCCACCCCGCAAGTCCCCCAGGAAACAGCACAGGACAGTTGTGGAGCTCCAGCAGCGCTGCTTCAGGGTGCAGAGACACACGCTGTGCAGCTCTGTTTTCACATACTTGTAAGATCACCCTCCCTGACCGTGCATCACAGGCAAATGATCATTCCCATGCAGCATAATTCCTTCTATTGCTTCCAGGTTATCAGCTGGAGAACGCTGCTCCCAGTAGTAAAATCAACTGTGCTGCACAGATAATTGGGAAATGATAGGCCAGTGCTTTGTTCAAGGGCTGTCACATCTTCACCTAGTCAGGACAAGTGAAATGGATTTTTCTCTTGCAAGATACATAAATCATACCACAAGACATGATAGACTTATTTTTTTTAATGCAGCAGGCATTCCAGCCTGAATACTGAAACCTTCAAAATTTCATTCTAAAATCCCTTGTTCCTGGGAAATTACACATCATCAGCACTAACAGTTTGATGGAGGCTACCAAAGGTGCACAAAAAAAACAATGAAAAAGAAGTTTCCTGGGAAAAAGATGCTGAGCTACCATGCGCACCTGAAATAGAGATCAAAATGATCCACAAGTGCATGGCCGCTCCAGTGCCAGGTGCTCACCTCCATGACAGGAGCACGGCAGCACTTGGCCATCATCACATAGAGCTTGGGCTTGACCAGCACGGCTGGGGAACAGGCTGCCCAGCAGCCCTTCCACCCAGCTGGAGCCACTGTCACACCACAGGGCCACCACAGAATGTCTAAATTTGGAGGTGACCCATAACGATCACTGAGTGCAACTCCCTGCTCCTCCAGGACTACCTAAAACTAAACCATGTGACTAAGAGTGTCATCCAGACGCTCCTTGAACTCTGGCAGTTTCAGTGCCGTGGCCACTTCCCTGCATAGCCTGTCCCAGGGACGGAGCACTGTACCATGTCCTGGGCAAGAGCTCAGCCAGCTGCTGGGGCACGGCAGCGCTGCCGCCCTGCACCAGTGAAGCTGGAGACGGGTTCAGGGGATTTGGGAGCTGGCGGGTTCAGCTGGTCAACAGCAAGTGCTGCTGCTGCCCATCCCCCTTGCCCCACAGAACAGGGCTGGACACGCAGTACCAAGCACCAACACAACCCTCTCCAGGCAGTGTCGGCACACATAACCGTGGGGGGTCACGTCACACACGGGGTGCTCACCTTAGCCTGGGCCTCCAGCAAGGTCCCACTCACCCACTCTCCTCTAAACTGCTTTGCCCGATGCCTCAGCAGAAAACAGCTCTGTGGGAACCAGGAGAGCCCTGGGGAGCGAACTCGCCTCGCAAACCTGGTTACACACGAGTGAAACAAATGTGTCCTTGGAAAAGCCCCCCCTTGCTGACACTCTCTGCCCTTACTAACCAGGGGAAAATCGCTGCAGTACCACAGACAGTAAAGCCTGACTCCAAAAGGACATGTGTGTTTATTCACCATGCCACGTTTTCACTGGCTTTTTTTCCTTTTTTAATGTTTAATCTTTTCGCAGACACATTGGGTTGAACTGCTGCTGGGTCAAACACTACCTCTTGGCAACCAGGGGTCCCCGAGGAAGCCCCAGTGGTCCCGCGAATCTCCTCCCTCCACACCTGCTGGAAGTAACCGGAGCAGAGAAGTCTCGCTGAGCTCTCTGTGCCTTTCAGGCAGGGAGGGCAGGGCATAACCGAAGGCAGGGCCACAGATAAAAGCCTCCCCGAAGGATTTCTGCCCACTCCCCGCTCCCCGTGGAGAGCGACTGCTGCGCGTTGGCATCTCCCTGCCGCTCTGCAGCTCCTCAGCTCCTCAGCACCCGCCATCGGACACCGATCAGCCACCGCTCCCGGCTCTCCGGCGACAGTCCCACGCCAGGACGCCCTCCACGCTCCCGGCCTCCCCTGCCCACGAGTGCTCCAGCCCCACGGCTCTGCCATTCCCCAACACAGGGCTTTGGCCAGACGGGCAGCCGCTTCCCTACAGCCTGCTGCAGCGACGGCAACGGCTCCACTGAGACCACATGGCCACGTCCGGGAAAGTAAGGACAACCCGTTTCCCCCCTTCCCTTCCCAGGTACCCTGCTCTTGGGGAAATCTTCTGCAAGTGGCCCAGCCTGCGCCCCTCTGCTGTGTGCCCTCTTTCCCTGACCTTACTCCCCTAACCCACGCAGACCCCTCTGCATTACAGGAGCGTCTGCTTCCACACAACCGCACATGTCCATGCGTGCGTTAGGCAGTGCACTCCTCTCCTCTCCTCTCCTGCCCACCAGCTCAGGAATGAAAACACTGAGTCATACGGCTCTGAAAAACACCCTCTCTGTCGCCTCCAGGTTATCAGATGCAGAGCTGCTGTTGCCTGGGCCGTGGGCAAACCGCTCTCTCTTGAGGAGGTGGAGGTTGCACCTCCAAAGGCAGGTGAAGTCCGTATCAAGGTAAAAACACGTCACGATTATTTTTTTTCTGCCCTGTGGGTATTGCTCTTCTTGTGGTTATGCCTTGAATATACCTGTCAGGGACCTGTGTCAACTCATAGGCCTGAATTGTCCAGAACTGTCCTGTGAAAAGTCCTTCCACAAACTGGGTCAAACAGAGGCCAGACCATTGCTCAAGTTCATCATCTGCTCTTTCCTCTCCAAACAGATGGTGGCCACAGGCATCTGTCACACAGATGACTGCGTTTTGGAAGGCGGCTTTCCAAACGTGGATTTCCCGGTTATCCTAGGCCATGAAGGAGCTGGGATTGTGGAAAGTGTTGGAGAGGGAGTGACCTCTGTGAAAGCAGGTAACACACACACGCACACACACACACATGCGCCGGGAGTCAGCTCTCAAAGCGGCTGAGGCTGCCTGGAGCCCAGAAATTGCCCCCTGCTCCTGCGCCAGTGGCTCACACTCCTTGCACTGGACTGTCCCATACTCTCCCTGGTCTATTCCCCACGCACATGAGCTGTTCCCCCTGACAGGCAAAGCAGAAGGTTCGTGGTAGGATGCTGCCATCAGAAAGCTCAGCAGAGGTGCTCCAACAGGCAGCACCCTCAGGGCCTGCTGAGCGAGAGGCACCTAACCAGGATCTGGTTTGTTGCAGGAGACAAAGTCATCCCCCTTTGCATCCCACACTGTGGGGAATGCAGCTTCTGCCGGAATCCCGAATCCAACTACTGCCAGAAGTGCCAGTGAGTTTGCTTCTCCTTCCCCTACACCTAAATGGGGTCGGCTGTCTCTCAACAATTCTGACACCACCACGGGTGCTTTACTTGGTGAAAAACAAATGCTTGTGCCTCCCAACAGCCTCTCTGAACCACAAAACCTGCTGCCTGACAAGACCAGCCGGTTCACTTGCAAAGGGAAGCAGATCCACCACTTCATGTGGATCAGCACCTTTGCAGAATACACCGTTGTCCCGGAGTACGCCGTTGCCAAGATAGATGCTGCTGCACCTCTGGACAAAGTCTGCTTGCTTGGCTGTGGGTTTTCCACAGGCTATGGGGCTGCCATCAACGCCGCCAAGGTTGGTATTCAGGCGTGTCGAGCACGGGCACCCCACAGCCGCCCCTGCACCCTCACCAGCCCTGTGCAACAGAAACCTCCTCCTCACACTGGAGACTCACAGGGCCCCATGTTGTGCAGGTGAAACCAGGCTCCACCTGCGCCGTCTTCGGCCTCGGAGGAGTCGGCCTCTCTACCGTCATAGGCTGCAAGGTGGCTGGAGCTTCCCGCATCATTGCCGTTGATATCAACAAGGACAAGTTTGCCAAGGCCAAGGAGCTGGGAGCCACCGACTGTGTCAACCCTAAAGATTTCAAGAAGCCCATCCAGGATGTGCTCACTGACATGACCGGCCATGGTGTGGACTACTCCTTTGAGGTCATCGGGCACGCAGATACCATGGTAGGTGGCATTTCAGCATGTGTCCTCCCTCCCAGCTCATTCTCAGGCTCCCATCAGGTTGGAATTCACCCCGGCGGGCAGCTCCTTGCCCCCTGCCTGCACTGCCGGGCACAGATTTGCTCAGAACGGCAGTCTACTGGCTTTGGGAGAAAATGAGGTCCCAGTATTAAAATGGGTTCTGGGCTCGCCATGTCA